>JFJP01037078.1_pt1 | contig 50182 bp, 44 predicted proteins | sample 431651 | NCBI WGS metagenome assembly JFJP01 (sample SAMN02602958, study PRJNA72255) | Microbial mat metagenome, whole genome shotgun sequencing project. | biome: fresh water; feature: sink hole; material: water; isolation source: purple microbial (photo- and chemosynthetic) mats found in... | reverse complement strand
ATCACAAAAACAGTAAGTGATGTTATCCTTGATGACAGTGCCATCAGTCATTCTTTTTTTTCTTCCTGGGCTTGATCTTCTTCGCCTTGCTTGCTTTGGAGGGCTCATTCTTCAGCAGTCCGCTTTTGACCTCCCTGGCAAATTTCTGCCAGGCAAATGGAGTATGCCTCACCGGGGGTGGCTCTCATGTCACTCCATATCTGCTGCTCCACCAGTGCAAGGTTATACTCCATATTCTCCATCAGTGGATCAACCGGTTTGTTCTCTAGCACAGCCCTTTTGAACTCTGAGTAGGTCTTCCATGGGAGAACGAGCACCTCGCCTATCATGATGGTGTCAGTCACCAATATCACATCGGTGATGAAGTGGTTACCGGCGACAGAGGGTGGAATGGTAAGGAGGGTAGATTTGTACCCTATGGCGCTGAAGAAGACAGTATCTCCGGGAACGCTGATAATTGAGAAGATGCCCCTGTGGTCGCTGGCGGCACCGCGTTTCAGATGCTTCGAGTAGATGCTGACGTCAGGTACGATAAATCCCATATCGTCAGCGGTCAGCCCATCGATCTGAATGAACCTTCTTTCCTCATCCTGCGAGCTGACCCGCGCAAATGAAACAGCCAGCATGATACAAATCACCAAAAACTTCTTCAATGACAGTTAATTTTGCGTTGTAAAGTAAACAATAATGACATTTGATTCTTGATTTTAACTTAACTTTAATCATCTTTACTGTCATCAGACTAAGGAATATTTAAAGCTAAAAATATATGCAAAAACAGTTATTGCTTGGTGATGAGGCTATTGCACAGGCAGCGCTGGATGCTGGCATAAGTGGCATGTACGCTTATCCCGGAACGCCCTCGACCGAGATTATGGAGTATGTTCAGGCCTCGCCGCAGGCTGTCCGGAACAAAGTGCACCGTGAATGGTCCTCAAATGAGAAGACAGCCGTGGAGGCTGCCCTGGGAATGTCATACGCCGGCAAGAGGGCACTGGTTGCCATGAAGCATGTAGGGCTCAATGTAGCTGCCGACGCTTTTATCAACTCGGCCGTCACCGGCGTTAATGGCGGACTGGTTGTCGTCTCGGCTGATGACCCTTCGATGCACTCCTCGCAGAACGAGCAGGATTCGAGGTTCTACGGCAGGTTTGCCATGGTGCCGGTGCTGGAGCCAAGGAACCAGCAGGAGGCATATGACATGATATTTGAAGCCTTTAATCTCTCCGAGAAGTACCGGTTGCCGGTACTCTTCCGCATCACTACACGCCTTGCACATTCCCGTGCCGCAGTAACGGGGAGGGTCTCCAGGGCGCAAAACGCCATCCGGCTGCCATCCAACCCGCGTCAGTTCGTTCTATTGCCAGCCATAGCCAGAAAGCAGTACAGGGCACTTACCTCGGTTTATGAGACATTGCGTACCGACAGCATACTTGCAGGCTACAACCGTCTGTCGGCAGGCAAGGGGCGGGGCACAGGCATCATCACATGCGGGATAGCTTATAACTACCTGATGGAAAACATTACTGACAACCGTAATGATTACCACCTTCTTTCGCTGGCTGCCTATCCGCCTGACCCTCGGCAGGTAGCAGAACTGGTCGGCAGGTGCGACCAGGTGCTGGTGCTTGAGGAGGGTTATCCCATCATTGAGGAGCAGCTTCGCGGACTCCTTGACAGGGATGTTAAGGTGCTCGGTCGGATGGACGGAACTGTCCCCCGCGACGGCGAACTGAATCCTTCCATTGTGGCTGCAGCGCTTGGCATGGATGCAACCATCGGCAAGGATGTGCCGCCTGTTGTCCGCCAGAGACCGCCGTCATTCTGCAAGGGATGCGGCCATGCCGACGTCTACGCGGCACTGGCAGAGGTGATGGATGAGTTTGGTCCCGGCCGGGTTTTCTCTGATATCGGATGTTATACTCTGGGAGCGCTTCCTCCTTATAATATGGTCAACTCCTGCGTCGATATGGGGGCATCGGTGACTATGGCCGTAGGTGCTTCCGACGCCGGTCTCAGCCCAGCTGTGGCCGTCATTGGCGACTCCACCTTCACCCACTCAGGAATGACAGGGTTGCTTGATGCCGTTATAAAGGACTCTCCCGTCACTTTGATCATCTCTGATAACTCCACCACAGGCATGACCGGTGGCCAGAAGTCGCAGGCAACTGACAGGATAGAGAGCATCTGTCTCGGTCTCGGAGTGAGCCGCGAACACCTGAGGGTCATCATTCCCCTGCGGAAGAATCACGAGGAGAACAAGGCGGTACTCAGGGAGGAGCTGAAACATAACGGGCTGTCAGTAATATTGGCGAGAAGAGAGTGTATTCAGACAGCATCCAGAAATAAGAAGGCCGAAACGGCAGAGAAAAACAAAACAGGTGAATAAGATGAAATGTGATATTATATTGGCAGGAGTAGGGGGACAGGGTATCCTCACCATCGCTGCCACCATTGGCCTTGCTGCCGTTGAAGCGAATTTGTTCCTGAAGCAGTCAGAAGTACATGGCATGAGCCAGCGCGGTGGTGATGTGCAGTCGCACCTCAGGCTATCCGACCGGGAGATACACTCCGATCTGATACCCCACGGCAAGGCTGACCTGATTATCAGTGTTGAGCCCATGGAGGCTCTTCGATACCTGCCCTGGCTATCACCCGAAGGCTGGGTAGTAACCAGTTCCGTACCTTTCATAAACATACCTGATTATCCTGACACCTCTGCCTTAATGGCTGAGCTTGAAAAGACAGCCAATTCCGTTGTACTCGATGCTGACTCCATAGCAAAGAATCTCGGGTCATCAAGATCGGGGAACATGGTGATTCTTGGCGCTGCCTCATCATTCATCACTATGCCTTTTGAGACGATTGAAAATGCTGTCAGAAAGCTCTTCAGCCGCAAGGGTGAGGAGGTTGTCGGACTTAACATACAGGCTCTCAGGGCAGGCCGGGCAGCCGCAGGCAAATAAAAGATACTCCAAACGCCAGCCGGTTAAGTATAGGCGGGGCATGATCCCCCCGGCGCTGCAAAATGAAAACAAGCTCCGGCGTAAAACCGGAGCTTGCCCGCGAGACTTCCATTCCACTCATATCACCCGAACGTGCCTTTACCTCAGGCAATCTTTTCCTTCACCTTGACTTCCCTGACCTTACCCTCTTTGGGCACGTCATCTTTGGCAATACCCCCTGAGCTGAGAAGTACCAGATCTGACGCCACTATCTCCGTGACATTCTTCGGCACCCCGTTCTTGTCTGTGTAGGAGCGGTAGCTGATGCGTCCCTCGATGCATACCTCCCGGCCTCTCTTCAGGTACTTTGATGATAACTCTGCGAGGCCATTCCAGGCCACGATGTTGTGCCACGTGGTCTCCTCTGTCTTGGAGCCGTCTGCACTCTTGTAGTTCTCGTTGGTGGCCATCGTGAAGTGTACCACTTTCTTCCCGCTGTCAAGCGTTTTGATCTCCGGATCCTGGCCCAGGCGGCCAATCAGCTGTACCCTGTTTCTCAATGCATTCATGGTTTTTGTTTTTAGATTATTACTGCTGTTAACGATACAAAAGTGCACCCTCTCCCGCATATGATCCGGGTATTAACCATTTCTATCCGGTTAGCAGTCGGTTATATCCGTTTGAAAACGTTTTTACCGATCAAAATCAATGTGATATGTGATTATGCTTTGTCTTTTATTTTTTAACTTTATCAAAACATTTCGCTGTGGAACGAGTATGTCTTGACTGCGGAGCCAAACTCCTGGGCCGGTCTGATAAGAAATTCTGTTCTGACCAGTGCCGCAATAACTATAACAACCGCCTTAACCGTGATCAGAACAATTATGTCAGGAATGTCCATGCCCAGCTCAGGCGCAACCGTAAGATACTGTCCGATCTGCTTGAAGACGGCCATGAACGGATACACCGCGATGCCCTTATAGCCCAGGGCTACAACTTCACCTTCTTCACTCACCTGGTGGAAACGCAGGATGGTATAAGATGGTTTTACTGCTTCGAGTACGGCTTCCGGGAGTCAGGCAAGGGTTACCTCGAGTTGCGCACCAGCCGCAGCTATGTGGAGATTCTGACAGAGGAGGAATAAATGAATTGTCGATTTGCGATTGTCGATTGTCGATTTGCGATTGTCGATTTGCGATTTGCGATTGTCGATTGTCGATTGTCGATTGTCGATTTGCGATTGTCGATTGTCGATTGTCGATTTGCGATTATCAGACTTTACGGACTTTCGACTTTACAGACTTTCAACTCACAAATCTTCGCCGAACTGGCCGGAAAGTAAAAAAAAGCGCCATATTTTCCTTGTATGGTGCAACCTTTGGCCCTATTCTTGCGTTTATCAGAGCAACTACTGGTTCTTTTAACTAAAATCCGAAGTAAAATGAAAAAGTTCGTTGTCATTATTCTTGCACTTGTTCTTGCCGCACCTCTCTTTTCCCAGGTTAAGTTTGGATTGAAGGCCGGAGCAAGCACTGACTTCACATTCACCAACCTCGATCTGTCGCAGGCAAGCGTGGATGTAATTCTTCAGAACGCCAAAAACGCTGAATGGGGATTTCAGGGTGGAGCTTTCCTGAGGGTATCGTTTGCAGGTTTTTACCTGCAGCCTGAGTTTCTCCTGGCCACCGCAACAAATTCACTGATGTACGAAGGTGTGGTTGATGGTCAGCCTGTTGATGAGATCCTTGAACAGAAGTTCACAAAGCTCAATATTCCTGTTTTGCTTGGGTTTAAACTGGGACCTGTCAGGATTAATGCAGGCCCGGCTGCCTCTATCCTGCTTTCCGAACCGTCAGATATGGCTGATATTGCAACCTACAAAACAGCAACCTTCGGTTATCAGGCAGGTGTTGGACTCGACCTCTTCAAGAAACTGACCCTGGATGTTCGATATGAGGGAAACCTCAACCAGTTTGGAGATGGGATAACAATCGGAGGAGAGACCTTTGAATTTGATGACAGGACAGGAGCCCTGCTTGTGCAGGTAGGCTTCATTTTCTGAGAGTAAAAGCATACAAATCAACTCCTCCGTTATCTGGCGGAGGAGTTTTTTTTTACTTTTACGGAAGGATGTGTGGCAGATAAACAGATGCTTCTTGCAGGAAATATACTATCTGTTCTTAAGAATGTGTTCGCGGTTCTTTACCTGATCACAGTATTTTCCGTTTGCCTTATGATAGTGTTTGAGAACCGGAACCCTGTCAAGACACTCTCATGGCTCCTGGTTATTCTGTTCGTTCCCGGCGCCGGGATGATTATCTATGCTCTCTTTGGCCGGAACTACCGGAAGCAGAAGATGTACAGCCGAAAGAGCATGGCTGACAGCATCAGGCTTGCTGACCATGCCAACCGCCAGATGAAGCTGCTTCCCACTGTGATTGCCTCCGAAAGTGAAGCGGTAAGGTCAAAGGATCACCTTATACACCTGATGCTGAAGAACAACCGTTCGCTCCTTACCCTTGACAACAGGATTGACCTTCTGGTCAACGGGAAGGAGACCTTCCCCGCCATGCTTGATGCCATAGCATCGGCAGAGCACTATGTCCACCTTGAATTTTACCGCATTGAACCTGATCTCCTCGGAACTGAGTTCAGCGACCTGATGAAACGCAAAGCCCGTGAAGGAGTAAAAGTCAGGGTCATCTATGATGACGTCGGCAGCTGGAATATCCACAAACCCTATCTCAGGGAGATGAGGGCTGCCGGAGTGAAGATTTTCCCCTTTATGCCGGTACGTTTCCCAAGCTTCTCCAGCAAGATCAATTACCGTAACCACAGGAAGATACTGGTTGTTGACGGAAAGATCGGGTTTGTAGGCGGACTCAACATCGCAGACAAGTATATTCACGGGCTGCCTGTTCTCGGTCCCTGGATTGACACCCACCTGAAACTGGAGGGGGAGGCGGTGGCGGCACTTGACCGGGTCTTTATCTCCGACTGGGATTTTGTCAGCGGAGAGGAACTGCATCCTGAGAGCTCACTTGACCACGTAGTCAGGACCGGAAACCGGTGCCTGGTGCAGGTAGCCTCCAGCGGTCCGGATACCGATTGGGCTACAATTATGCAGGTCTATTTTTTAGCAATCGCAACCGCGAAGTCATCAATTTATCTCACATCTCCATATTTCAGTCCTGATGAAAGCCTGCTTACAGCCCTTAAGACGGCTTCACTCAGCGGTGTTGATGTCAGGATGATCTTCCCGAAGTACTCCGATTCAATTATCTCCAACTGGAACACCCGTTCATACATTGCAGAACTGCTGGAAGCAGGGGTAAGGATATTTCTGTATGAAAACGGCTTTATCCATTCAAAATATCTGCTGGTCGACAACGTTTTCTCATCGGTGGGCTCTCCGAACGTTGACGTACGCAGTTTTGACCTCGACTTCGAGGTCACTGCACTGATATATGACGATGAGTTTGCAGGCAGGCTGGGAGTTCTCTTTGCCGAGGACCTTAAAAACTGCAACGAAGTGATATTGTCAGAGTGGACTAAGAGGAGGAGAAGGGACAGATACAAAGAGTCTATGGCTCGCATTTTCGGCCCTCTCTATTAACAACAAGCCTGATGAAAAAGATATTTCTTTCACTTTTTTATATAATCCTGGCGGCAGGTTTTACCGTCACAGTTTTTCTCTGGATTATTTTGCTAAGGGAGAATGTCAAAGCTGATACGGATGTGCGGATTTATGTCCCGACGGGATCATCCTTTGAAGACCTCACCGACACGCTGCGAAGCGCCGGGGTCCTGAGAAGCGAGCGCAACTTCATCATCACATCACGCCTTAAATCATACGGACGCAGTGTCAAGCCGGGTTCTTTTATCATAGAACCGGGGATGAGCAATAACAACATTGTTAATATACTGAGGTCCGGCAGACAGGCAGCGGTCAATGTTACCTTTAACAATATCCGCACCATTGAGGAGCTTGCCGGAAAGATTGGCGGCCAGATCGAAGCTGACTCAGCAACGCTGTCGGCTTTCCTTGCCGATGAGAACAACTACCTGGCAGACGGCTTTGACCGCCGGACAGTCATTGCAGTCTTTATTCCGGATACATACCAGTTATACTGGTCCGTGGATGCGATGGCCTTTTACCGCCGGATGCTGAAGGAGTACAGGACTTTCTGGAACGAAGACCGTAAAGTGGCTGCTAAGACTCTTGACCTGACGCCGACAGAGGTCTCAGTCCTTGCATCTATAGTCGATGAGGAGGCGTCAAAGGCGGATGAGAAGCCGAGAATTGCAGGGGTATATATAAACAGGCTGCGTCAGGGTATCCCGCTGCAAGCTGACCCCACCGTGAAGTTTGCGGTTAACGACTTTACCCTGAGACGGATACTTAACAAGCACCTGGAGGTTGATTCGCCATATAACACTTACAAATTCAGGGGGTTGCCGCCTGGCCCCATCAGGTGCCCCTCACGGTCAGGGCTGGAGGCTGTGCTCAATGCCGAGAAGCACGAATTTCTTTATTTTGTTGCCAAACATGATGCCTCAGGGTATCACCATTTTTCACGCACTCTGGCTGAGCATAACAGGTATGCGGCTGCCTACCGCCGCGAGCTGAACCGCAGGCGTATATACAGGTAAGTGAACCGGTCTATCGTTCCGGGTTGGAGTTATTCAGGGTTTCAATTATTCTCTTCGCATTCAGGGTGTTGTCAGCTACATCCTGAAGCACATTGTTACGCTTTGTCTTCATCTCCGGCGTGAACTCTTGCTGCATCAGGCGGTCTGTCATGCTTATCCAGTCTGTAGTGTTTGAAGCGATGTTGCAGAGACTCTCCAGGCGTGTGCCGGCCACTACGGGGGCTGAGGTGATGACATGCCGGCCGGAGCAGAGGGCATTGATGAGCTTTAGCTTCATACCCGTTGGCTGTGAGGCATTTAGCAGGCACACCTGGGCATTGCTTATAAGTTCACTCATCTGGTTAAGCGTAGGATTGGGAACCACCTTTACATGCCTCAGCGCCGCGGCTGAGTGCACCAGCTCACCGGAAGGACGCTTACCCGCCAGAACCGTTTTGTGCTTCCATTTGGGCACCACTTCGTCAAGGATGAAGCGGGCCGCAGCATCATTCTCAGCTGTGGAGAAATCGCCGTGAAGAAGGACATAATCACCTTTGCCGTTCGAAGAGCGACATCCGTCTCCCGGGTGAAAGGGACCAACAAAGAGGGCATTGCCATATTTGGTCCTGAAGTAATCCGTATCCCCCGGTGAAATTGTCAGCAGGAAGGATGCCTTTGACAGCTTCGGTTCGTAATGCTCGAGCTTACGCGCTTCAAAACTGTAGAAGTACCTCCTGAAGGGATTCTTCTCATTGGCCGCCAGGTTCCTGTAATATATGTGCTCAATATTGTGAGTGCGCACCATGGTGATTCTCCCCTCAAGAGCAGGGTGACCAAGGAAATGCGTTGTGTGAAGCCCTTCGAAAATTATCGGGTTGCTGTCAGCCCGCAGATTATTGAGAAGCGAATTGTTCTTTCTTGACAGCACTATGAAAGGCTCCCTGTGGAAGAGATGGAACAGGTTCAGATCGCGCTTGTAATAGTGTACTTTCAGGCACTCACGCTCAAGCGTTTGTGACCGTCCGCGACCATAGCTGAAACAGTGAAGTATGACACCCACACCCTGCTGCCTGAGGGCGGAGATCTTGTAAAACACATCCATGATACCGCCGTAATCCGGAGGGTAAGGAACGTTGAAGCTTACAAGATGAACTATTTTGTTTTCCGAAGTTTTGTCCATATACAGAAATCCCGACACACAAACATAGTCAAAAAAATCTTTTGTATCTTTCAATCTGATATATTGATTAAAAGTACAGCCCTGTCATTCAGTAAATTGAAAATGAGAGTATTAATAGCCGTTATCAGTGACCTGTCAACGGATATGAGGGTGCAGAAACAGGCACTGCTCCTGGCTTCGGAGGGCTGGAGCGTCACGGTAATAGGCAGGGAGACCGGAAGCGGACTGACACTGTCCCTCCCGGGGGTGAAAACGCACCTGATAAGAGTGCCCTTCAGAAAGGGTCCGGCAATGTATATCCTGTTCAATTTTTTCCTCCTCTGGCATCTTCTCTTCAGACAGTTTGATCTCTGCGTGGCATGTGATCTTGATACTCTGGTCCCGTGCTCGGTCATCTCCCGTTTGTGCGGCAGAATTCTGGTCTATGATGCACATGAGTATTTTACAGGCCAGCAGGGTCTCGCAGAGCGAAGATTTAAACAGAGCGTCTGGAAATGGGCGGAAAGGCAAACCGTGCCGGGAGTGAGACATATGATCACGGTAAGCGAATCAATAGCGGATCTCTATCGCCGCGAGTATGGTGTTAATCCTGTTGTCATCAGGAACACAGCCCCCCCGGTGTCTCACCTTGTGCCTAATGACAGGAGCGGGCTGGGGGCCGGGTACGATGAGCTGCTGGTTATTTTCCAGGGCGCAGGGATAAATGAGGAGAGAGGCGCTGAGGAACTTGTAACCGCCATATCTATGGTTGAAAGGATCAGGCTGGTGATCATAGGGTCAGGTGACATCATTGAGAGCCTGAAACTCCGGGCAAAGCAGGGCAGCGCCGGTGAGAGGATACTCTTTGTGCCCAGGATGCCGTGGGAGGAGATGATGAGATTCACCCTATGCTGTGACGCCGGCTTGTCACTTGATAAGGACACCTGTGTCAATCAGCACTACAGCCTGCCGAACAAGCTCTTCGACTATCTCGCTGCCGGTATACCGGCAGTGGTCTCACCTCTGCCCGAGGTCTCGGCAATCATTGAACTCTACGGATGCGGTGTTGTCCTTGACATCGTGACTCCCGGCACCATTGCGGCCGCTCTTGAAAAACTGAGAGACGACACCGTTTTTCTTGCTTCCCTGAAATCGAAGGCAGCCGAGGCAGCTAAGGAGCTGAACTGGGAAAAGGAGAAGTTGAAAGAACAAGAGTTCTTCAGAAGTGTTATTCAATCAAATTCGCATAAATGAAAAGTAGTTTTCTGAAAAAATACCTGCCGGAGATAGCCGGAGCCTTTGCCGGAGCGGTGGGAGGATTCTTATACTGGAAGTACGTCGGCTGCCTGTCGGGAACCTGCGCCATAAAATCAAACTGGTACCTGATGATACCGTGGGCAGCGGTTCTCGGATTCCTTGCCGGATCAGTGGCAGGTGACATCATCCGCAAAAGGAAGAAGGCGGCAGAGCAAAAAGAGAATTGACATCAACCTCTTACCCCATCGAATAATCATGTCGGCAGAGCAGACAGAGAGTTGAAATAAACATCTTTCGCGATCCTCAGGAAGTTTGTATATTGCATACGCAAAACAATTGCAAACCTAACCTGATCATCATGAAAACCAATCGCCGGAATTTTCTGCGTACGGCAGTCGTAGCCGGAGCGGGAGCTGTTACGGCTGGCAGCGGAGCATCATGTTCGCGTGCCGGGAAATCAGAGGAGTTGATGCCTGAGGTGAGACAGGCAGTGCTGGCTCCTCATTCACAGAATTTTAACATGTCTGGTTTTGGTGCTCCTCCTCTCGGGAAGGTTCGTATCGGCTTTATCGGCCTCGGCATGCGCGGCCCCGGAGCGGTGGAACGCATGGCTCATATAGAGGATGTAGAGATAGCGGCGCTCTGCGACAAGTACACCGACCGGGTTGATAAGATGCAGGCCATGCTCACCAAGTTTGGCATGCCCCCGGCAAAAACCTTCAGCGGCACTGAGGAGGCGTGGAAAGGCCTGTGTGATGATCCGGCAATAGATCTTGTATATATATGTACCCCCTGGGCCTTTCATACACCAATGGCCGTCTATGCCATGGAAGCCGGCAAGCATGTGGCTGTTGAGGTGCCGGCGGCAAAGACTGTGGATGAGTGCTGGCATCTGGTAGAAACCTCCGAACGGACAAAGATGCATTGCATGCAGCTTGAGAACTGCTGCTACGACTTCTTCGAGCTGCTGACGCTCAATATGGCGCGCCAGGGCCTGCTTGGCGAGCTGGTTCACGGCGAGGGAGCCTATATCCACGACCTGCGCTGGGACTTCACCTATGACAAAAACGGTTACGCCGACATGTGGCGCCTGAAGGAGAACAGGCGTAACGGGAACCTCTACCCGACACACGGCCTGGGTCCGGTGTGCCAGGTTATGAATGTCAACCGGGGAGACAGGATGGACTATCTGTCATCCCTGTCAACAAATGACTTTGCCATGGCATCTGAACTCGGTCAACTGGCAAAGGAAGATCCCTTCTATGTTCCCTTTGCTGAAGGTAATTACCGTGGCAACATGAACACAACCATGATCAAAACCCTCAAAGGCAGGAGCATCATGATACAGCATGATGTATCAAGCCCGAGGCCCTACTCCAGGATCCATCTCCTCAGCGGAACGAAGGGAGCTGCAAGGAAGTGGCCGTCACCTGCCAGGATCGCTCTCGGCCACTCATGGCTGCCAGCGGAGGAACTGGCGGCCCTGGAGACACAATACACACCTGAAATTGTCAGGCGGGTGGGAGCGATGGCAAAAGAGATAGGCGGTCACGGAGGGATGGATTTCATTATGGACTGGAGACTGATAGACTGCCTGCGAAACGGGATACCCCTTGACCAGGATGTCTATGATGCCGCTCTGTGGAGCGTAATTACACCACTGAGCGAATGGTCGGTTGCCAACAGGTCCTCATCGATCGATATCCCGGACTTCACCTGTGGCTCATGGGAGGCAAACAAACCCTTTGATCCCAATCTGCCACAGGGGGGTAACACTCAAGTGATTGGTATTCAGGGTAGCTCCAATCAGCTCGAAGTCTAGCGCAGTCATGAGCGCATATTATCTTTAAAAAGGATAATAAGAGGATATATTTTTTACATTTGCGGGCAAATTTCCGGTTCAATGCTGAACTCCGTATTATTTCTGGTTATTTTATTCCTTTCATTGCTTGTCTTTTTTATACCCGGGAAATTCAAATATCATTTTACCCTGGCACTCCTGGCATGCGGTGTGCTCCTGACCTCGATGTGGTCCGTCCGGATGCTGGCCGGAACTGAACAGCTGATTGAAATACCTCTATTTGTACCGACTGCCGGTAGCGCTTTCATCCTGATAATTGACAGGCTGGCGGCATTCTTTATAATAGTGGTTAATATTACCGTGATTGTAGGGTTTCTCTATGCCAGGGGGTACCTCGCACCCTATATGAAGAGCAAAAATTCACTTCGGTTCTCAATACATTATTTTTCCTACCTGTGGCTCTGGCTCTCAATGCTGATGGTGGTGATGATGCGTGACGGTCTCTCTTTCCTGATAGTATGGGAGATCATGGCACTATCATCATTTTTCCTCGTGATATTTGACGCTGAGGAGAGGTCCATCCTTAAAACCGGCATCAGTTACCTGATACAGATGCATGTAGGCATGTTGTTCATCCTGATTGCTTTTCTGATAGTTGAAAAGACAACGGGCAGGATGAGCTTCGATGCCCTCGGGGAGTATTTTTCCGGCCACCGCAACCTGCCTCTCTTCCTTCTGTTCTTCATCGGCTTTGCAATCAAAGCCGGCTTCATTCCGCTCCACACCTGGTTGCCGGAGGCGCATCCGGCAGCTCCTTCCCACGTATCAGGGGTGATGTCAGGGGTGATGATCAAGATGGGCATCTACGGTATTCTGCGAGTGCTCATGGCAATGCAGTCAGACCTGCTGGTGACCGGCATCATCATACTTGTGGTTTCACTGATCTCTGGCGTCATGGGAGTGATGATGGCAATTGTTCAGCATGACCTGAAACGGTTGCTGGCTTACCACAGCATAGAAAACATAGGAATTATTGGCACTGGTATAGGATTGGGGATGATTGGTCTGGCACAGAACAACCCGGCCCTGACTCTGCTTGGTTTTGCAGGCGGCCTGTTGCATGTTCTGAACCACTCACTCTTCAAATCGTTGCTCTTCTTTAATGCCGGATCTGTCTACCAGGCTACCCATACGAGGAATATTGAACAACTTGGCGGGCTGATGAAGCGAATGCCATATACTGCTATTCTGTTCCTGACAGGCTCGCTGGCTATCTGCGGCCTGCCGCCCTTCAACGGATTTATATCCGAATACCTCATTTACATGGGTATGTTCAACAGCCTCTCCGGAGCTACACTCTATAATTCAATCATAATACTCGGGTCAATCGTGGGACTCTCTCTTATTGGCGGCCTGGCAATCTTCTGTTTTACCAAGGCTTTCGGAATAGTATTCCTTGGAGAGCCGCGGTCAGACAAGGCGAATCATGCAGAAGAGGTGACCAGGGGAATGATTATTCCACAGTTATTAACGGTGGCACTCATTCTTGTCATAGGACTGGCATCGCCGTTGATTGTGAAACCGGTGTTTGACATCGTGGTTAAGACATTTGCGATCAATGACCCGGTACTGATTTCGGGAGCCTTTACTGCCAACCTCTCGCAAATCAGTATTATGGGTGGTGTGTTTGTACTGGTCCTTGTCACCCTGCTCGTCTACCGTAAGTACCACCTGAGAAGAAGGCTTGTAGAGAAAGGCCCAACATGGGGTTGTGGATACACTGCAGGCACATCCCGGCAACAGTATACTGCCACCTCGTTTGCCTACAACTATAACCATATAGCCAAACCGGTGCTCCAGACAACCAAGGAGATGGATGAAATAAAGGAGGAGGAGATTTTTCCGCGTGAGAGAAGCTTTATCTCGCACAGCGAAGATATTTTCAAAAAGCTGCTTATAGACAGGCCGCTTGACTGGTTTGCCGGGCTTCTCAAGAGGATAGCTGTGATGCAAACCGGGCAGATACAGCATTATATACTGTATGCATTTGTCTTCATGCTGCTTGTTTTTTTGCTTTCATTATTGAATATTATCTGACGATGGCAGGATTTGTTCTGATAGTGGTTGCAGCCTTTTTCGTTCCGGGGATAATTCTCCGGACGAAGAGCATTGCGTCGGGACGCAAGGGGCCGGGGTTGTTCCAGCCGTTGAAGGATATCATAGTCCTCCTTAAAAAAGGAAGCGTATTCAGCACTACCACGGGGTTGATTTTTCAGATTGCTCCGGCGGTAACACTGGCAACTATTATCTGTGCCATGCTGTTGCTGCCCTTTGCGGAACAGAAGGCTATGCTGCCTTTTGAAGGCGACTTTGTGCTGTTTGCCTATTTGCTGGCACTTGGAAAATTCTTTACAATAATTGCGGCCCTTGATACGGGCAGCAGCTTCGAGGGAATGGGGGCAAGCCGTGAAGCACTGTTTTCAATGCTTGTGGAACCGGCATTCTTTATTCTTCTGGCTACCTTTGCGATGTTCACCGGCTATACTTCTTTCTCTGTCATTTTCAACCAATTCTTTGTTACCGGGAATGATTACGTCATGATCTACAGCATCATAGGCGTCTACCTCTTTATCCAGATAGCCATGGTGGAGAATAGCAGAATACCTGTTGACGATCCCAAAACCCATCTCGAGCTGACAATGATCCATGAGGTGATGATACTTGACTACAGCGGGTTTGACAAGGCTCTGATCCATATCGGCACCTACCTGAAATTCGCCCTCTATGGCTCCCTGATATATAACCTGATTGTGCCTGCCGGGTGGAATATTTTCCTCCAGGCGGGTCTGTTTTTTACCGTTCAGGCATTCTTTGCAATTGTTATTGGACTGACCGAATCTTTCCGGGCAAGGAACAAGATGAACAAGAACCCGAAATTCATCCTGACCTTATCAGCCATTGCATGGATCGCATTCACCGTTATACTGATACTTACGGATAAACTGGCCTGAAGAAGATGGTAAATTACCTGATAGTCCTGTTTGCGATCACGCTGATGTATTTTTCATCAGCTGACAGGCTGATCACCTATGTTAAGCTGATAGCGGTACAGGGGCTTTTGCTGTGCGGCATTGCCATATTCGAGCTGAAGGAGGTAAACACCGCAAACCTTCTTTTCATCGTTGCAGAGACCCTGATCTTCAAGACGGTTGTGCTGCCTTACCTGCTCAACCGGATTATCCGGCGGTCAGGCGTAACGAAGGTTCATCGCCTTGCGATGCCCGGATTCTACCTGCTTATCTTTTCAATCTTCGGACTGCTGGTAAGTGTAATCCTTGCAAATATCCTTATCAACCCCTTCATTAATACAATATATCTCGCGATAGCACTTTTCACCCTGGTCACAGGACTGCTGCTGATAGTGACTCACAAGCTGATTATCTCCCACCTGATCGGCTTCCTGATAATAGAGAATGCGGTATTCATGTTCTCACTGGCTGTGGGTAATGAGATGCCGATGCTTATCAACGTGGGGATACTGCTTGACATCTTTGTGGGCGTGCTTATACTCGGCTTCTTCGGGCTTCGCCTCAAGCCTCATACAAACGAGCTGACTATGTTAAAAGATTAGAGATGGTGATTCTGTTATTCTTTGTCATATCCGTGCTGTTGAGCGTCTCGGCTGTTCTGTTCAGGAACAGAACCGTGACAAGGATAATCACTCTTGCATTTGCTTTGGTGCTGATCCTTTTTACAGTCTATGCCTGGACCAGGCTGAACGAAACGGAGCTGACTTACTTCACATTTGACAGCACGGGTCTGTTGCTCCTGTCAGTGCTTGCCATACTCACCCTGCCAACGGTTTATCACGGTTTCATATATACATCGGGCGACACTGACAAGAGGTATAATATCTATCATTCAGGACTGATAGCCCTGATGACTTTTATGGCCGGCGCCTACCTGGCCAATAACATGACTGTGCTATGGATCTTTGTGGAGGCTACCACACTGGCCGTGGCAGTTCTTATTTACCATGACCGTACGGAGATGTCGCTGGAGGCTACCTGGAAGTATGTGTTCATCTGTTCCACGGGCATTGCACTCGCTTACCTGGGAATCCTGTTCCTCGGCTTTATCTATGGCCGCGGCGATGCCCCCAATCTCTCATTCACATCCTTCTCCCTCGTTCTCAGTCATGCCAGTCCGTTATACCTGAAGATCTCCTTTATCTTCGTACTTGTAGGGTTCAGTACCAAGATGGGTCTTTTTCCCATGCATACCGTCACCATTGACGCTCATTCAGTGGCACCACCACCTGTCAGTGCCCTGATATCAACCACGCTGATGAATGTTGGATTCCTCGCCATCTTCAGGGTATATAAGCTCTTTGCATCAACATCAGTGCTGCCCTTCATGAACCATGTCCTGATGCTGGCCGGACTTCTGTCACTGCTGATAGCGGCGGGATACATGCTCAAAGCGAAGCATCTTAAGCGAATGCTGGCTTACTCCAGTCTTGAGAATATGGGACTCGTAGCAATTGCGCTTGGAGCCGGAGGGGCAGGCTACTATGCTGCTTTGCTCCTGATTGTTTTACACTCCTTTGCCAAATCAAGTCTCTTTTATCAGATGGGCCAGCTGTCAAGGGTGCTGCATACATTCAAGCTGGATGACTGCGGCAGGTATATGAAACTGTACCCGGCCGGTGCAATGGTGCTTTTGACCGGAATGATCTGCATCCTAGCAATTCCTCCCTCAGGTTTGTTTATTTCCGAACTGATGATATTCAGGGGTCTTGTGGCAAACGGACAGTGGTTCGTACTTATCGCTTCGGTTATACTGCTCAGTTTTGTGATTTATGCCATGAGTACACGAATCATGCATATTACCTTCTCTGACCCGAGGGATGAAAATATGGTACAGCTGCCCGGGACCGTCAGTCCGGTGGAGACCATAAGCCAGTTTCTCCTCCTTGCAATTGTGATAGTGCTGTGTTTTTACCAGCCACCGTTCCTGGTTGACATGATTAATCAGGGCATTGGCACTTTTCCTAGATAGAAACCATGAACCATCCGAGTTACATAGAGTTAAAAAACGGTATATCTCCCATTATGACCACAGATGTGCCGGTGATTGAATACGATATTTTTTATGAAAAGGTCAGGGAGCTTCTAATTGACAAATCAAATCACTGTTTATCATACTATTGTTACGCTTTTGCAGGCAGGCTTAAATTCATCTGTTGTATAGCTGATGATAACACCGGGATCATCAGGTTACTCAGTCATGAAATGAGACCCGATAATACGACGCTTAAGGCTCTTACACCTTTCTGCCCGTCGATCCATATATTTGAGCGTGAGATTCATGAGAATCACGGTGTGGAGTTTCCGGGTCATCCATGGCTCAAGCCGGTGAGGTATCCTCATGACAGAGCTGACCGTATGAGTGTCATGGACAACTATCCCTTTTACGAAATTGAGAGCGAGGAGCTTCATGAGGTAGGAGTGGGGCCAATTCATGCGGGGGTGATAGAACCGGGCCATTTCAGGTTCATCTGCAACGGAGAGAAGGTGTTACACCTCGAGATCCAGCTGGGCTACCAGCACAGGGGTATCGAGAGGCTTTTTGTTGACAGGGGAGATGCATTGCAAAGATGTCTCCTGGCTGAGAATATCGCAGGTGACACGGCTGTCGGTCACGGGTTGGCTCATGCACAGCTTATTGAATCACTGGCCGGCATTGAGGTGTGCGAGGCATTGCAGATTGAGCGGTGCATAGCCCTGGAGATGGAAAGGATCGCCGTCCACATTGGCGATACGGCAGCACTCTCCGGCGATGTTGCATACCAGCTCGGTCAGGTTACCTGTGAGGCACTCAGGACCATGGTAATTAATACCACACAATTCTGGTGCGGCAACAGGTTCGGGAAAGGACTGGTGAGGCCCGGCGGGTCAAACTACCCTTTGACAGAAGAGACAGCGGGCGAGATTTTGAAAGTGCTGGAAGAGGTTGAAAGACGCTATGAAAACGTCACTGGTCGTATCTATACACTCCCCAGTGTACTCGGAAGGTTTGAGGACATCGGTAGAGTGACAAGACCACAGGCTGAGAGCATTGGAGTGGTAGGGATGGCTGCGCGGTCGTGCGGTATTGTTCGTGATATCCGCCGGACCCATCCCTTCCAGTACTACAGGAATTTCGAAATTAATCCGGTTACACTGGAAGCAGGCGACGTGCTGGCACGCGGCATGTTGCGAGCCCTTGAGGTAAAGGCATCGGCAGGCATCATACGCGCATTGATAGATAGCTGGAGGAAAACTGAGAAATCAGTCGGGAGACCGGTATATAACTATAAGCTCAGGCCCGGCAGCTTCGCCATATCACTCACGGAAGGGTGGCGTGGCGAAATATGCCATACTGTCGTTACTGACAGTGAGGGTAATGTCCTTCATTACAAGGTAAAGGACCCGTCACAGCACAACTGGATGGCCCTTGCCCTCGCGGTACGCAACCAGGAGATTTCGGATTTCCCGGTATGCAACAAGAGCTTTAATCTTTCATATTGCGGGCATGACCTGTAGATTTAAATGAGGCTGCATTATGTTAAAGGAAATCAGAATACTAACAGATCACGGTAAACAGTATATTCCTGATCTGAGAAAACAGCCGGTCTCGGAGCGGTTTCGTGGCAGGCCGGTCATCTCGGAGGTCATCACTCGGGAGGAGATAGAAAAGGTTGCTGCCATCTGTCCGGTGAACGCTATTGACAGACGGAACGGCTCCATCGATCTGGGCCGCTGCACCTTCTGCAATGAGTGCGCGTTGATGCTTCCCGGGACTATCGGCTTCACAAATGACTACCGGATAGCTGCCAGCAGGAGGGGGGATCTTGTGGTAATGACCGGACAGACAGAAGTCTTAAGACTTGATGAGACTGCAGTGCGGAAAGAGATCAGACGGCTGTTTCGCAGATCACTGAAGCTACGACAGGTTTCAGCCGGTGGCGATAATTCGTGCGAGATGGAACTCGCTGCATCATGCAATGTCAACTTTGACCTTGGCCGTTTCGGGATTGAGTTTGTGGCATCACCACGGCATGCTGACGGAATAGTAATCACCGGACCTGTTACTGAGAATATGTCTGAGGCTCTGGAGATATGCTATAAGGCTGTTCCGTCACCCAAGGTCATAATCCTTGTCGGTACTGATTCCATCAGCGGGGGATTGTTTGAGGGGAGTCCGGCACTGCAACGCGGTTTTATTGACAGGCATCCGGTAGACCTCTATGTTCCGGGCAACCCGGCACATCCACTGACCTTCATCAACGGAGTCATGGATTTGCTCGGACTCTGATCAGGCAGTAGGCAGTTGTTGTAATTTTCGATTTCAGAATGTCGATTGTCGATTTAATCGAAATTCGCAAATCGTAAATCGCAAATCCCTCAGAACTTCAGACCTATTTCGAGTTGAACAGGTCCATCATAGCCCTGCTCATGGCTGTAACTCCTGTGGTATAGGCTGGCTCAAAATCAGGAGCGAAATTGCTGCTGTGCAGCGCCGGAAGCATAGTACCCTTCTCAATGCTCTCGAAATACTTTGTCCGGTTGACGCCTCCCAGCCAGAAGAGAGCGATTTTTACCTTCTCGGGAGTCCGTCCGTACTTTCCAAAATCCTCAGCCACAGTGGAAGGATCAACCCTGATCACATTCTCCTTACCCAAAACAGATGCCATTGAGGCACTTGCCAGGCTGACCAGTTCCGGGTCATTCTCAACCGGGGGGGTATATTCACTTCCTGTCGTAATGAGAGGCATCATCTCTTCCTTCAGTCCTGCTGCAACGGCCTGCCCGTTGGCAATTCTTCGCAGGGCACTGATGATCTGCCGGTATACATCATCTGTGAAGAACCTGATGGTGAGTTTCATATCCACCTCCCCGGGGATGATGTTGTGTTTCGTGCCGCCATGGATTGATCCGACCGTCACCACCGCCGGTGAGACGGGATTGATCTCGCGGCTTACTATGGTCTGGTAGTCGAGAATGATTTTGGCTGACAGCACAATAGGATCAATTGTTTTATGGGGCATTGCTCCGTGTCCGCCTATCCCGAAGACCTTTATGTCAACCGATTTGACCCCAGCGAAGATCGGTCCCGGGCAGTAACCGGTTGTGCCTGCCGGCAGATCGGGGCTTACGTGATAACACAGTGCATAATCAGGTACCGGGAACCTGCTGTAAAGTCCATCCTTAATCATCTGCTCAGAACCACCGCTCACCTCTTCTGCCGGCTGGGCAACGGCAATAATGGTGCCGTGCCACCTGTTCCTGAGTGACACAAGGGTAGAGAGTGTGCCATGCCAGACGGTCATGTGAAAATCGTGTCCGCAGGCGTGCATTACCGGCGTCTCCAGCCCCTGGCTGTCAGTGACGGTGACTTTACTCGCCCAGGGGAGACCCGTTGTCTCCTTAACAGGCAGCGCATCCATATCTGTCCTGAGCATGATGACAGGCCCTGTTCCGTTCCGGAGCACCCCGACCACGCCGTTTCCGCCAACACCGGTTGTAACCTCAAAACCAAGGTCATCAAGCAACCGGGCCATCCTAGCAGCAGTTTTGAACTCCTGAAGCGAGAGTTCTGGGTTCTGATGCAGTTCCCTGTACATCAGCCCGGCTGCCTCAACAGAGCCGGATACCTCTTTACTTATCAGTTCATTGAAATCCTGCCCGGTAAGGGGGAAGACCAGGCATATAAGCATTATCAGGACAACAGGAGTCTTTGTTTTCACGGCCGGGGTATTAATGATCTCAAATTTAAAAATATATTCGAACCGCAGAGGGAGTATTCAAAAAAAAGGGAAAGGACCTTCTTTAACGAGTCTTTTTATTACCTTAGTTTCCTTCATCACAACACCAACTGATTATGAAGACAAACGTATTAATCGGAACAATTGCATTTATGGGAACAGTACTCTTTACCTCATGCGGGCAAGCCGGGGATAAGGCTGCCGCCACGGAAGAATTCACCTATGAGGTCGACAGGTTTGAAGATATCAGCGTACTCAGGTATCGCCTACCGGGGTTTGACCAGCTGCCGGCAGCTGAGAAGGAGTTCATCTACTATCTCTCTGAGGCTGCGCTGTGCGGGCGCGATATACTCTGGGACCAGAATTTTAAATACAACCTTATTATCCGCAAGACCATCGAAGCTATAATTGATTCATACGGCGGCGACAGAGATACGGATGAATTTAAATTGTTCATCACCTATGCGAAAAGAGTCTTCTTTGCCAACGGGATACATCATCACTATTCAAATGACAAGTTCGTGCCGGGTTTCTCCCATGATTATTTTGCGGCCCTGGTCAATGGAAGTGATGCAGCACTTCTTCCCCTGCCTGAGGGAGTGACAGCCGCAGACCTGGTATCCAGGCTGACACCGATTCTCTTTGATCCGCAGATTTATGCCAGGAAGGTCGACCAGTCGGAGGGAACTGACATGATCACCGCATCGGCAAATAACTTTTATGATGGGGTGACACAGGATGAGGTAGAGAAGTTTTACGCTTCACTGGCTGACCCCTCCGATCCGAGGCCGCTATCATGGGGGCTTAACTCCAAGGTGGCAAAGGTTAATGGTAAGGTTACGGAGATACCGTATAAGAGCGGCGGTCTTTACGGCACTACTATTGACCGGATTATCTTCTGGCTTGAGAAAGCACGAGATGTGGCACTGAGCGAAACCCAGAAGAAAGAACTTGACCTGCTGATAGCTTACTACCGGACGGGGGATTTGAAGACCTGGGATGATTACAATGTTCTGTGGGCTGGCAACACGGACCTTTCCGTCGATTACATCAACGGGTTCATTGAGACCTACGGAGACCCGATGGGCATGAAGGCCACCTGGGAGGCAGTGGTGGACTACAAGGACATGGAGGCATCAAAACGCACTGCCGTGATCACTGAGAATGCCCAGTGGTTCGAGGATAATTCTCCTGTTGCACCGGAATACCGCAAGGAGAAGGTTACGGGGGTAGCCGCCAGTGTCATCAATGTGGCTATGCTCGGGGGCGACTGCTATCCTGCCTCACCACTCGGGATCAACCTTCCCAATTCAAACTGGATCAGGACGGAGGCTGGCTCAAAGTCAGTCACACTGGCAAACATCACCGATGCCAAGGACATTGTAGCACGCGGCAGTGGCTTCCTCGAAGAGTTCGCCTTTGACCAGGCCGAGAAAGAGAGGGCTGTCACATTCGGTTCTCTCTCCGATGCCCTGCATACCGATATGCATGAGTGCATAGGCCATGCCAGCGGCAAGCTTGCCCCTGGTACGGATCCTAATGCTCTTAAAAACTATGCATCACCGCTTGAGGAGATGAGGGCTGACCTGTTCGCACTATATTTCATGATGGATAAGAAGATGATTGAAACGGGACTGATGCCCTCGGATGAGCCGGCCATGGCCCTGTATGACAACTACATCAGGAACGGGCTGATAACACAGATTGTCCGCATCAAGCCTGGCAAGGACATCGAACAGGCTCACATGAGGTGCCGGTCGGCAATAGCCCACTGGGTCTATGAAAATGGCCGCGGCGACAATGTGATTGAGTTGGTGAAACGCGAGGGAGAGACCTTCGTCAGGATAAACGACTACCAGAGGCTTAGGTCACTCTTCGGTGAGATGCTGAAGGAGGTACAGCGTATCAAGTCAGAAGGCGACTTTGAGGCCGGCAGGGAGATGATAGAAAAATACGGAGTGAAGATAGATCAGGATCTGCACAGTGAGATACTTGCCAGGTATGAGAAGCTGAATCTGGCACCCTACAGCGGCTTCGTCAATCCGGTAATGACACCGGTAACCAATGCACAGGGCAAGATCATTGACGTAAAGATTGAATACTCGTCTGATTTCCTGGGGCAGATGATGGAGTACGGCAAGAAGTATTCCTTTTCAGACTGAGATTTTCCTGCTGCGTTAAATTCCTGTTCCAAAAATCACTATGCCGTCCGGCGTGAGAATAGTGTGCCTTGTTGGTAAGGTCTTCACCATTGATGAGGCGCATTGTGTTCTTCTGAGCAGGAAGATGAAGGGATCTATAAATAATACTTTTTATTTATGCTTTCAGTCTTTTTCTTCTCGGCCAGCACCAGATATACAAGGTAGACTGCGGTTATGACCAGGAGGATGATGATGCTGTACCTGATAATGACGGCTATGCTGAGACCGTCGCCTGATGATGAAGGAGGGTTCACCGAATATCCCACCTCAATGCCAAAGAGGTTTTTGATGAAGAACAAAAGGAAAAAGGAGAGCAAACCTGCGGCAACCGGTGTGGTAATCCAGCCTGAGGCGATGCTACCGAGCACTTTCAGATTTATATTCCTCACGCCCTTATACAATCCGATGCCGAGGACAGCTCCTACCACCACCTGGGTGCTTGAGACCGGCACCAGCGGGATGGGCGGCAGTCCGATCTTTACCATTAGCCCGGACAGGGCGGATGATGAAAAGATGAACAACACCAGCGCCTGTGACAACACCACCACAAATGCGGCTTCTGAGGAGAGTTCCAGCAGGTTACTGCCGACCGTTTGCATCACTTTTCTTGAATAGGTTAGCACACCTGCAGCGATAGCGATGGCGCCCAGGAAGAATAGTTGCTGGGCTCCGGAGAGAGTGATGAACCCGAAATCGGCCTCACCCAGCGGGATACTTGGCACGAAGACTCCCATGACGTTGGCGATGTTGTTTGCTCCCAGGCTGTAGGCACCGAAGGCACCTGCTATCATAAGTCCGGTCCTGAGGTACGATTCATATTCCAGGAGGTGCAACTTTATCCTTTTTCTGATGATCTTGACCAGGTGGTATAGTGCGTACGCAAAGAGGCCTCCGAGGAGCGGGCCTGTTATCCAGGTCACGACAATCTGGGAGAGAGCCCTGGTATCAACTGCATTGTCCGTGAAGAAGTTCCATCCGATAATAGCACCCACAATGGCCTGGGTGGTAGAGACGGGCAGTCCGGCCCGGGTCATGAAATAGACTGTCAGTCCGGCTGCCAGTGCCACGGTAAAAGCGCCTCCCATGGCGTTCACCGATCCGAGCCTGCCCAGGGTGTCGGACGCTCCGGACCCTTGTATAACTGCACCGAGGATGACAAAAACGGAGGCTATGACAGCCGCCCTGGTAAAGGAGACCATGCGGGAACCGACAGCAGCGCCGAACACGTTGGATGCATCATTGGCGCCGAGGGTCCACCCGAGAAACAGGCCGCTGGTGATGAAGAGAAATATCATGATTAAAGCATTTGCCTGATGGCCATGGAAGCCAGGAGATCAGCCGCAGCCTGGGCTGAGTCAGAAATGTTTTCAATATGATGAGTGATATACCTGATATGAGCTTTTTCAGCCAGCGAGAGATCATTCATCTCATGAAACACCTTTTTCTTCATCTGGAAAGCAGCCTTATCAGTCTCTCTTTCAAAAAAATAGACCTTGATCAGTTTCTCCCTGACAAGATGTGGTTCCCTGAAGAAGGCCCTTGCGGCAGGCATCAACTCTTCAGCGGCGTTGGCTGACACTTCGCTGAGCGAGATTATGTCACGGGAAATGGAGGAAGGAATGTGGGGCATCTCAACATAGAATTCGTTGAGAGACCCCTTGGCGGTATCAATGATCTCATCGAGTTGCCACAAAAGCTTCACTATCTCACTACGCTGCTGTGGAAGGATGGAGTGAACGATCATGTCGTTCTCTATGCTTCGCTGGAGCTTGTCAGCCCTTCCCTCCATCTCATCAATCTTTGCGAGATGACTCTGAAAGACATCCTTGTCCCCGTTGACATAAGCCTTTACGCCCTCCTTGAAGATGAGTATACCTATCTCTATTGTGTCAAAGAATTCGTCTATCCTTACTGTCAGTTCCTTGGTGGTGCGGGTGAAAAGCGACATATGCCGTTACTGGTGTTGGTTAAGACAAATATATTAAGAAAAGCATCGTGCTCAGAACAATCAGAAATCAATAATTCGCTCAATGCGATGATTTTTGAGGTAGCTTTTTATTATTACCTGTATGTCGCGATTGTCAGCTGCGGTTTTAATGCAGTCATGTACAGCCGTCAGCCCGAATCCGACGTCATTGATATTGAAAAAGCCGAAGCCGGCATATTTCCCGTTAACGATCTTGACCGCCGATCTCTCCTCGCTGTCGCGGCCGCGGTCGATGATGAAGAAGTTCCTCTCTCTGAAGATGAATTCATCAAGTGCCATAAGGACCCTTTCGTTGTATGACCTGGACTCCTCCTCGCCGCAGCATGCTCCGCGACATAGACTGACCTGCCGGTGAAAGCAGGGACCGTCTGTCTCGTACATCCCGCACAGCTTCTGGCATAGACCATAATTATTGATTATCTGTTCCAGCTTGACCCTGGCCTTATCGCGAGAGGTGAAGAGCGAAAGAGGGATCTCGTCATCATTGACACTTCGGTATTCAAATCTGAGATATCCGTTTTCGTCGGTATAGTTGTAAATTCCCCACCGGAATCCCGTTCGCCGCTGAGCCCTGTTGTAAAGTGGTTTTTTGCTCTTAATCTCCGCTGATTCAAGGAGAAGGGCTATCAGTTCGCTACCGGTACATTCCCAGGTGATATCAGCGATAAGGGAACGCATCTCCATGGCGCGCCCGGAGGTGTTGTTTGAGAGGTGGGTGTTCACCCTCTGACTGAGATTACGGCTCTTGCCCACATAAATGATTTCACCCGACTCATCATGAAAGTAATAGATTCCTGGCTCTTCGGGAATGTCGGCCAGCCTTGACATCTCAAGTGCCGGATGAAGCTTCGCGGCTTTCCGGTTTTTTACCAGGCTACCTGTTTTAAGTGCCTTATCCTTCTCGAGCAGCATCTCAAGAAGCCTCACTGTGGCCATTGCATCACCTGATGCCCTGTGCCTGCCGTTTATCTCAATACCAAGATCCTTGCAGAGGTTCCCGAGACTATATGACTTGTGCCCCGGCATCAGCTTCCTGCTAAGCGACACGGTGTCAAGCAGGGGGCGCTTGAAATTGTAACCTAGCATGCCGAACTCCTGCCTTATGAAGGAGTAGTCGAACCTGGCATTATGGGCAACAAAAACGCTACCCTCAGTGAGCTCCACAATCTTTTTTGCCACCTCGAAGAACTTCGGGGCATCCTCAACCATCTCATTGGAGATGCCTGTGAGTGAGGTTATGAAGTACGGTATGTTACGCTCAGGGTTGATCAAAGTTGAATACTCTTCAACTATCCTTGCGCCATCATGTATGTAAACGGCAACTTCGGTTATCCTCTCATGCCTGGCGCTTCCCCCGGTGGTTTCTATGTCGATGACAGCGTACACTCTTGCAGCAAAATGCTAAGATAATTACTTTTAATGCTGCTGCTAATTATTCATAAATTTGATAAAAAATTGAGGTCTCATGGAAAGCTATGGTAAATTCTTCTATGTCGATGGCACCATCGTGCCGGCGGATGATAATGAATTTGTCACCACCGGCGATGTTACCTTCTACGAGGTGATCAGGACCCGAGAAGCAATACCCCTCTTCTTCGACGACCATATGAAGCGCCTGAGTGAAGGAATATCAACAAGATATAACATTGACCACGATATCGCGGAAAAGGTCAGGGAGGGGCTTGATGCTCTCGCAGGGAGAGAGTCATTTCCAGAGGTGAATGTCAAGGTTACCGTTACTTTCACAGGTCAGGAATACTCGCTTCGCATTTTCTATATCGCATCGTCATATCCTGACCAGGAGATGATCAGCAAGGGGGTAAGGCTGCTGTTGTATCATGCCGTTCGGTTTGACCCGGGGGTAAAAATCCTTAACAACAGGCTCCGTCTGTCGGTCAACGAAGAACTATCCGAAAAAGGAGCTTACGAGGCGCTGCTCGTTAATCGTGAGGGCTATATCACCGAGGGTAGCCGCTCAAATGTTTTCTTTGTCGCGCATGACGGTACAATACACACAGCTTCCGACAAAATGGTTTTGCAGGGTATTACCCGCAGGTATGTCATGCAGATAATCCGGAATGAGGGATTCGTTCTGGTCAGCGAGGCTGTCAGGGCGGCTGATATCAGTCGCTTCAGGTCAGCATTCATAACAGGCACCTCACCTATGGTTCTTCCTGTACAAAGTATTGAAGAGCAGATGTTTGTTGTAAATAATCCGGTGACCGAAAGGCTTCGGCAGGTATATGCCGCGATGGTTTCTGAAAGTATGCGGAATTATAAGTTGAAGAAAAGCAAAGATTAATATTTATCTTTGTGCAAAATCAATACGATGGCCAGTATAAAAAATCTCAAGAAGGATATCGATTATCTCTTTTTCGAACTGATCTCAGACTGTTTCATGTTCACAAGCCTTCATGACGGCCCGAAAAGGGCGGAGGCTCAGGAGCTGATAGAAGAGGCTGTGAGCATGCGCAATGATTTCATTGACAGGGTTAATCATCCCGACGGGAAAGACAATCCGGTGCTGGTGAAGACGTATTACACTGCGCTTCAGAAGGACCTCCTCGAAAAGGTTGACGGTTATTTTGAACGTCTGAGCAAGATCTCCAAAGCTTAGGCAGTAGGCAATAGGCAGTAGGCAGTAGTAGGCTGTGAAAATCAGTCAGCAGTCGGCATTCGGCAGTCTTTCCAGGTAGTAGTGGGTAGGCAGTAGCTGAATTTTCGATTTCAGATTTTCGATTGTCGATTTAATCGCAAATCGCAAATCGCAATTCCTTCAGACTGCAGACTGACTTTCAGACCCATTTCATTATTTCATTGTTACACCTGCAGCATCTCCCGTCGTCAGTGAGACCGGTGATTATCACCTGGTAACGTGAACGCCTGACAACAGTTGCCCCGCATGCCGGACAAAGGGTATCACTCCCGGCGTCAGATCCTGGCATGTTACCCGTATAGACAAAATCAAGATACTCCCCGGCAACCTCCTTAAGCCTGAGTACAGATTCCGGCGAGGTGGCCGGGGTGCTTCTTCTGTACATCGGAAAATAGCGGCTCAGATGGAGGGGAACATTTCTGCCAGCATTTTCGGCTATCCATGCGGCCTCCCGCCTCAGCTCATCCTCAGAGTCATTGAGACCGGGGAGAATAAGGGTAGTGATCTCGAGGTGCCTGCCGGATGATGCTACTGTCTTTATGGCCTCCATGACTGGCTTGATAGTGGAGCCTGTGAAGCGCCTGTAAAAGTCATTATTGAAAGCTTTCAGGTCAATATTGAATGCATCAATGACCCCGGTCAGTTCCTCCAGGGGAGCTCTGTTAATGTAACCGTTGGTGACCATGACGTTGCTAAGTCCTGCGGCAGAAGCCAGCCGGGCACAGTCAGTAACATACTCAAACCATATTCCCGGCTCGTTGTATGTAAAAGCAATCCCTATGTTTCCCGGTATGCTGAGAGCCCTGTCCACAAGCTCCCGTGGAGATAATCTTACCGTATCTCCTGTAAACTGCTGTTGCGAGATCTGGAAATTCTGGCAGAAGTCGCATCTGAGATTGCACCCGTATGATCCGACTGATAGAATGGATGTCCCCGGGAAGAAATGGTACAGAGGTTTTTTTTCTATGGGATCAACCGCAAAGCCTGATATGATTCCATAGGTGGCAGATACAATCTCTCCGTCAAGGTTCATTCTTGCACCGCAAACACCAGCGTTTCCGGGTGCTATCAGGCATGCATGCGGGCACAGGAGGCATCTGAGCCTCTCATCTCCCTCATGTTTTTCCCATAGCCTCATTTAAAATGATATTTTAAGAATTATAAATTTAATGTTATTTTTGTTTACCGGTGTCTGCATTCAAGGTAGTCTTCCGGCAGTTTCACCGAAATTCAAACTTAAACCTGACGAAATGAGTACCAGAAGAGACTTCGTAAGAAATTCTGCCCTTGTAATGGCAGCCATCCCTCTCATTAACACCGACCTGATTGCGTCATCTCAGCCTTCAAAAAAGACCGGGCTTGCCCTATACACCATACGTGACGCCATGAGCAAGGATCCGGCTGCTGCCCTCTCCGAGGCTGCTGCAATCGGCTATAACTGGGTGGAAGCAGCTGACCATAGGGATAGAAAATTCTATGGTTTCACGCCGAAAGAGTTCGGGAAACTGGTAAACAAAGCCGGCATGGCGCCGGTGAGCTCTCACAGCCAGATCAACCCGGAAAACTATGAACAGATGATTGATGATGCTGCTGAAGCAGGCATTAAATACATAATGCTTCCTTCACTCCCGCATGATTGGAGCAGCTCAATAGACGGCTACCAGAGGGCAGCCGACTTCTTCAACAAGGCAGGGGAGAGATGCCGGAAAGCTGGAATTACTTTCGGCTTTCACAACCACCAGGGAGAATTCCAGGAGATAAGCGGCAGGGTTCCTTATGATGTGCTTCTGGAAAACACTGACCCCGGGCTGGTCACCTTTGAGGTTGATCTTGCGTGGATAACGGCTGCAGGTAAAGACCCTATAGCCTATTTCAGAAAATACCCGGGCCGGTTCCAGCTCTGGCACATGAAGGACCTTAGTCCTGAAAAAGAGGATGCCACACTGGGTGAGGGGATCATCGATTTCAAACCCATACTTGCTGAGGCTAAGACGGCAGGCATGAAATACTGGTTCCTGGAGCAGGATAACTGCCGGTCACACACACCCATGGAGAGCATTGCAATAAGCCGCAATTATTATCTGAGCAAACTGCTGAAGTAATACAGTACGGACTAGCTTTCCGGGCTGTCAGTCTTTTCCCTTAACCTCAATGGAGTGGCGGTTGCAGAACTGCTCCACTGCCTCCATGATGGAAGCCGTACGTTCGGGATAGGTCGTTCCCATCCTGAGAGTGATCTTCCCGGTTTCGGTTATGAAGTCAATGACAACCGGCCTGAACTCAACAGCCCTGAGTGATGAGGGTGTAAAGGTCACCGGTGGCCTGTAGAAATAATGCCTCAGCACTATCTTGTCATCACCTACAGTGATGTATCGCTGCGTGAAACCCAGTCCTGAAGCTATCATCCAGGCCCCGAACAGGAGGAGAAATAACGTGGCTATCCACGATGTTCCTGCCGAAGCCGTTGTGTCCCTGATGCTGTACATGAACCATATGCTCACTGCAATACATGCCACCCCTACTATTACTCTCAGGGTCCTTCCTGTGGTTGTATTTTCATGCAGTTCAATGCTGTATCTGTTTTCTGCCATTTCCGGAGCTTTGATGCAATGTAATGATTTTTGAGAGACCGTTCCGAATATAAAAATCACTCTGCTGTTTTATTTTCCGGATGAATTATTTACTTTTAATGTTTGTATTAAACTTTAACCACCTGTAATATGAAAGAGCAAACCAAAAAATTCACCAGAAGGTCATTTGTAGGAACCACTGGGGCTGCATTTGCCGGTCTGACAATTCTTCCGAATAATGTCGTCAGCGGTCTCGGACACCGTGCTCCGAGTGATAAGCTGAACATAGCCGGCATAGGTATCGGCGGTGTCGGGGCCACAAATCTAAGGAACGTTGCAGCAACGGAAAATATCGTTGCGCTGTGCGACGTTGACTGGGGTTACTCGAAGAGGGTCTTTGATGCATATCCCACTGCGGAGAAATTCTGGGACTTCAGGAAGATGTTTGATGAGATGGGCAAATCGATTGATGCTGTGATGATCGCCACGGCGGACCATACGCATGCTCTCTCAGCAGCACAGGCATTGACGATGGGTAAACATGTCTATCTCCAGAAGCCGCTGACCCATAGCGTTTATGAATCACGGCTGCTTACAAAACTCGCCGCAAAGCACAAGGTTGCCACCTCCATGGGTAACCAGGGATCTTCAGCTGTCGGAGTTGACCTGGTTCAGGAGTGGATCCAGAACCGTGAGATAGGTGAGGTGACCAGAGTAGAGGCTTTTACCGACCGTCCGATATGGCCGCAGGGGCTGAACAGACCAACAAAAGTGGACAAGGTTCCCAAGACACTAGACTGGGATCTCTTCCTGGGTCCTGCACCGGTAAGGCCCTTCAATGAAATATATCATCCATGGAACTGGAGAGGCTGGTGGGATTTTGGCACAGGAGCCCTGGGCGATATGGCATGTCATATCCTGCATCCTGTTTTTAAATCACTTAAACTTACATACCCGACAAAAGTACAGGCCAGCTCTACTCTGCTGCTTACCGACTGTGCACCTAACGCCCAGACGGTCAAACTGGTCTATCCGGCCAGAACGGCACCGGCACACTACAAGATTGATCTCCCGGAGGTGGAGGTAACATGGTATGATGGTGGTCTTCAGCCAATGAAACCAGAGGGGTGGCCAGCCGGCAGGGATATGAATGACAATGGCGGCGGAGTCATCTTCCATGGGACAAAAGATACGCTCATATGCGGTTGCTACGGATTAAATCCATGGCTTCTTTCAGGCCGGGTACCAAATGCCCCTCAAACCGAAAGACGCGTAGAGAACGCCACGGGTGGAGGACATGAAATGGATTGGGTACGCGCCAGCAAGGAACCGGCAGAAACAAGGGTGTTGACCAAATCGGACTTCTCCGAGGCAGGACCCTTCAATGAAATGGTGGTCATGGGTGTCCTTGCAGTAAGGCTGCAGGGCCTTAACAAGATACTGGAATGGGACGGTGATAAGATGGAGTTCACCAATATTAATGACACCGAAACCATCAAGATTTGTCTGGAAGATCATTTCAGCATTACTGACGGTCACCCGACCTTTGACAGGAAATGGACCGACCCGCTAAATGCAAAACAGTTTGCTGATGAGATGATCAAACACAACTACAGGGCCGGCTGGTCACTTCCGGAGATGCCGGTTTAAGTATATAATCGTAAATCAAATATTTAAAACCTATTACTTATGAAATTATTTAAAATGATGTTAGTACTTGTTCTTGCAGCTTCCTTTGTCTCATGCGGTACAGGCAAAGAGAAAAAGAATGCTGAAAAGAAATCTACTGAGGCTGAGGTATGGACATACCTCTTTGACGGCTCCACCACCCAGGGATGGCGCAGTTACAACAAGGCAACTTTTCCTGAACAGGGATGGGAGATTGTTGACGGCTCATTGCATTGCATCGGCTCAGGCAGGGGCGAAGCAGGCGGTGGCGGCGGCGACATCATCTATGACAAGAAGTATTCAAATTTCCACCTGAAGCTTGAATGGAAGATATCTGAGGGAGGAAACAGCGGTATATTCTATCTTGCCCAGGAGGTGCCGGAATGGGAGATTTACAGGACAGCCCCCGAGATGCAGGTGCTCGACAACGACCGTCATCCTGATGCTGAAGCCGGCAAAGACGGCAACCGCAAGGCTGGTTCACTGTATGACCTGATACCGGCAGTGCCCCAGAATGCAAAACCTGCGGGAGAATGGAACACTGCCGAGATAAAGGTATACAAAGGTTCAGTATGGCATATCCAGAACGGCGAGACCGTGCTTGAATACCACCTTTGGACTCCTGAGTGGAATACACTGGTTGCCGGAAGCAAGTTTCCGGAACTTAATCCTAACTGGGCCGTCGTTGCAACCGAGGGTTACATAGGTGTTCAGGATCATGGCGATGATGTCTGGTACAGGAATATACAGATCCGCGAACTTTAAACTGAACGTTAACTGATACAAAAAAGGGCGCCCGGTAAACTGAGCGCCCTTTTTATAATAACAATATCAGCCCTGTGGATTTCCTTTTAGTCCAATTTCGTCGGCGGCTTCGCGCATACCCGCTATAGTGTCTGAAATAAGATCATTGAGCTCAACGCCGAGGCGGGTGGCGCCCTGTTCAATGACACCACGGTCTACACCGGCTGCAAACCTCTTGTCTGTCCATTTCTTGCGTACCGACCTGGCCTCCATATCAAGGACGCTGCGTGAGGGCCTTACCAGAGCACTGGTGGCTACCAGCCCGGTCAGCTCATCGATGGCAAAAAGAGTCTTTTCAAGGAGTGTCTGAGGCTCTGTGTCTGAGCATATCCCATAACCGTGGCTTATTACCGCCCTGATGTACTCCTCCGGCCAGCCCTCTTCTCTCAATATCTTTTCAGTCATGGTGCAGTGCTCTTCAGGATACATCTCGTAATCGAGGTCATGTATCAGTCCAACCACCCCCCACATCTCCTCATCCTCGCCATGTTTGCGGGCCATGTACCTCATGACCGCCTCTACCGAAAGAGCATGTCTGTACAAGCTTTCAGTTTTATTGTACTTCAGGAAGAGCTCCAGCGCTTCTTCACGTGTTGGTTTGATGCTTATCATAATCTTAGTCTTCAATCTTCAGTCTTCAGTCAGCAGCCAGGCAGTAGGCAGTAGTTATTAATTATTAATTACTAAATTTTAATTATTATACTACCGGGTTTTTACCACCTTCATCGCAATACTTTTCCCTCCCTGATTAATCCTTAGCGTGTAAACTCCTCCGGCAAGATGGCGACAGCCAAACGGGATCCTGTTTCTCCCGGGTGTCATCTCAGGCGCTGATCTCAGCACAACCCTTCCGCCGGAGTCAATAAGTTCAATGATCATACTATGCCCGCCCTCATGATCAAGTTCCAGAACAAAGCTCTCCCGGAAGGGATTGGGCAGGATCTTCACAGATTCCTCCCTGATCTCATCACCTGTCCCTGATTTAATGAATGAGACGTATGCCGTGTCATTGCCTGCGTATCCGTCCTCCGGCAACCGGCTCATGATATAGATCATATAGCTGACATCAGGCTGCAGGTTGCTTTTTTGGGTGAAAACTACGTCAACAGTGTCGCCCGGATCAATCTTGGTGAAGAAGGTCTCGTTAACCTGTTCTCCGTAGTTTATCCTGTAGGCCAGAGGAAAGCTTGTGAGGGCATTCCTCCCGAAGTTGATGACCCGCCCTGAAATGGTGACATCAGTAAGCACAGCCGATGCCGGAGGGGCATAGACGGAGTCGATGCTCAGGTCTGCATCCAGGAAAGATATGTCCGGAAAGGTAATGTGGTCAATCCAGGCGGCATCGTTTCCGCCGGAGAGAGAGACATCCTTCCTGTAGACCCACTCGAGGTAATGGACCCCGGGCTGTAACACTTTCCTCCGGAGGGCCCAGGGTGTGTCTCCGGATATCTGCATGTCTGCAATGCTGTCAATTCTGAAGATGAGTTCATCATATACCGGTTCAGATGATACCCGTGAATAGAATGAGAGAGTGTCTGCTACAGGGTTATTTACATAGATAGAAAGTATGGTCTCAGTCTTGTCAGGAATGTTTCCTGACCTGGCCGAGTGGGTGTTCTCGTAAGATGATGAGGATGTTATGGTCCACGGATATTCCTCTTTCTGCAGCCATGGGAAGACGTCAAACCTGTTGAACTCCCATGTCTCGCGGGTTTTGCCTGTTCTTAATGTCCAGGCCCCCTTTGCATCATAGCTGCCGCATACGAACTCCACCTCGAAGGGTAAAAGGGTCCCGGAAGAGGCAAGGTCCGAGATAACTGCCTCAAAACTTACCACCTTATCTTCACCTGGCTGAAGAGTCCCTGATGGCAGTACCGGCTCATCAACCGACAGCCATGGTCCTGATGGTATGACTGTTACCTGTCCGCTGGCAGCGGACGATCCTGCATTCTTAATGCGGATATCCAGGTTAACTGTCTCTCCCGGATCAGGCAGGAAATTGGAGTTACCAGTATGAGTATCGTCATGGACCGCAGACATAATCTTCAATTCCGGTGCATTAAGGGTCATGTCGATCCCGAAATTGTATTCTTTGTCATTGTCAGTCAGGCTCAGGAGCAATGATGCCAGTTCTCCGTCCTCAACCTCATCGGACACACTGAAGGTGAATTTTCCCGTTATGGTATAAGATGCTCCGGGAAGCAAAGCCCCAATACTTGCTGATGCTGCTCCGACTGTTATCGACCCGGATGTTGCCGCAAGGTCTGCAGAGAGGTGAAAAGAGGCTGTCTGGCCTATGTTCCTGACGATAACGGTGAGATCAATCTCTTCACCGTAATCGGGTTTGCCGTCCCCGTTGCCTGCGGAATCATCAAGAAAGACACTCTGGAGGGTTATGAATGGTCCGTTCACCGCGCCAAAGTAGATCGTTCTGATCAAGGGCAGCATATTCTGCCCTGTCACCACAAGGAGGCATGAATCTTTCACCCCGGCTGGCACTGTAAGGGAGACGTTGCCCGAAGGGCTTACAAACTTTGCATCCCACAGTGTGTCAAAGTCGGTAAGTGCGGCATAGGAGAAGGGGGTGGTAAAAAAGTTGAGCGCCTTAAGTTCCTGCGGCACGGTGTCGGAAAGCTCGATGTTGAAGGTGTCAGGTCTTCCTATTACGGGAGAGAGAGAAGGGTCGCCCAGAAGGATATAAGTCTCCCAGTAGTATTTCTTGCGTGGACTGGTGCTTGCGGAGACCGACATATTTCCGGAGAAGTTAATCTGGCCCATGGTATAAAACCACTCCCCCGGAGGCTCGCTATGGGAATGAAAGAACCTGTCAAAAGCCCCGTATCCTGTAGTCTCAAATGTGTTGTCAAGTCCTGGTGTACCGGGCCCGACAGCCCAGAAATAGTCGTCTACCCAGTAGGAGTCATTTGTGCAGCCAATGTAGCCTATAGCTCCTTTTCCGGCTGTTGCAACCATGGAGGTACCCAGGCATGGAGTGACGTTGATCTGGGCAGTACGGCATGCATTGGCTACTATCAGGGGATATTTATTCTCGTTGGTAAGTCCGCTCACCATTGGTGCCTTTAAAACCGGATCGCTGAAGCCGGAGGCTTCTCCATGTCCTGTATAGTTCAGTATTCCAAGGCCTCTGTTGAACATAACCAGGAGAGAATCGTCCTTCAGCGGAGATTCAGGATAGAGCCACCTGACAGCATTCAGTGAGGTGTCCTGGCTGAGATAGTTTGAATAAATGTACTTCACCTGGCCATTCATATAGAGCTCAAAACCGGCGGCATTTCCTGCGGTAGCAAGGGCTCCGGCCCAGAAATTATTGGAAGGATCATAATTGAATGACTCGTAATCAATGATTTTTTTGACCATCCCTCTCATCTGGGCAGTGTCAGAGGCCGGAAGCCTTCCTATGAAGAGGTCCGGTATATAGTCACCCTCACCGTCAAACTCGCCGTAGTAGAGGTCTGACACATTTGTTGTGCCTCGCGAAGTCGGAATAATTGCCGGGTCACCGGCTATAAGGAGATACTGAACAGGATTGCCTTCAGAAACGGAGCTTGAGTATACTTCAGTTATTCTCCTCTTAAGATCAGCATAGACCGTATCCGCAGGTCCGGTTTTCCTGTAGATCACTGTGCTGCGTATTCCCTTAAGCATCTTCCACCTGACGAGAGGAGTTATCTGTTTACTGAATGATGAATCGGTAATGATGATCATCCGTATAGGTTTGTCTGTATAACCCGTTATATATGCGTCAGATGCATATCCCCCCTTGTCATAGTCCGGTATTGCCGGTTCATCGCCCTTGGCAGGCGATGGCTCGAAGTGTATATCCAAATCCATGAAAGTGATAAGGTCAACGAAGCTGCCTTTTGGATCGTAAAAAGCCGGGTAAACCGCAATATTGGCCAGTCTTCGTCCTCTGTGGATACCTTCATAGGTTACCACCACTGTATCATGCAGGATAATTCCACTGGTGGCATATGAGGTTTTGTCCTTAATGGTTACCTTTTCATCCTGTGCTTCGTTCTTGGTTCTGGCCGGCTGTACGGGAAAGAGTTCGGCATTAGCTGATCCCTGGTCTGCAAACCTGATCCTTCGCGATGTCACACCGGAAAGAGAGATTCTAACATTCATTCCCGCAGGAACCTCAAGCAATCGGCTGTAAACGGGCAGCTCGGGCTTTCCTGTTTCTGAAGTGTAATGATGACCCGGAAGATGCATCCGCAAATATTGGCCTGACGGATCAGAGATTCTCCTGAACCGGGGCTCTGCGGTCCGGTATGACATGGCTGATACCATGTCTGAGGCATTTCCTGCGTCCCTGTCACCGGCAGCCCTCCCCTCAAGGGCCTGCGTCCTGTCACCGGCAGCCCTCCCCTCAAGGGCCTGCGTACGGAGACCGGGCCAGTACACCAGCATAATACCTGCTGTCAGCAGAACAATTGCTCTGTGATTTACCCTCATAACCTGAATGATGAAGCCAAGATAATTAAAATATGTCTCAAATCGGATGCCAAAAGGGGTTGCCGACTTATTTCAAATTGAATTTGTATATTTAACTTTTAATTCAGGGTAATTGTTCAGGGAATGAAGAAGGAACTTCTGCTTGTTATCTTCCTTTTTGTATTTTATTTAACAGCGAGTTCGCAGGTAAACCGTTCCGGCACGCCCATGCTCAGCTGGTTTGATGCTGCGGCAACTCCAGGTGATCTCCTTAACCTGTGCATTACGATGGATAAGCGCGGGGTGATGTTCTTCGGGAACGAGTCAAACGGGATAGTGACATATGACGGAACCAACTGGAAATTGATACCCATGCCCGCACCTCAGCGGGTAAACGCGCTTGTCACTGATCACAGGGGGGTGGTTTTTGCAGGTGGTGATTCGGATTTCGGTCTCCTTGAGCCTGATAACAGCGGCAGACTGAAATTCAGCTCACTTACCGGCCTGATAAGGGATTCCACTGCAAGAAGCAAGGTAGGACCCGTTTTGTCAGTTACCGCTGACAGCAACAAGGTATTCTTCATCGACGGAAGGAGACTCTATTTATACGATATTGAAGGCGATTCAGTGTCGGTGACAGATATGGAGAAGAAGCATGGCCTGAAGAACGCAGGCACAATGCTTTCTATTGATTCAAAGACTTTCATTGCCGATGACAGGGAGGGACTTTTCTGGTACAAGGATGGCAAACTAACTCCTCTTCCGGGAGGAGAAAAGATCAGGATGGTCAATTTTGCCGGACTGCTCCCTTATGACAGGGATAACATCCTGGTTGCAACTGAGGAGCGTGGAGTGGTTCTGTTCAATCATCGGACCGGGGTTCTGAATACCCAGTTCCTCACCAGGGATGACAACAACAGGATCATTAAAGGCCCGGTGACAGCTGTTACTCTCCTGCCTGGCAATATGATAGCAGTAGGCCTGGCAGCCAGCGGGGGAGTCATTATATTCAGCCATGAAGGCCAGTTGTTGCAGCAAATCTCTGATGCCACCACAGATATCCGGGAGTCAACGGTGACATCAATGTATTGTGATTACAGATCCAATTCCCAGCTTTGGTTCACTACCCGGGGATTCATTAACAGGGCCTATATCTCGCTGCCCGCCTCTGAGTTTGGCAGTGCAACCGGTTTAACATCAGTAGTTTCCGGGCTAACAGAGTTCGATGACTCGGTAGTTGTAGCATCTGATGGAGGGCTTTATAAAAACTACTTGGACAAAACGGGCACGGTACGGTTCAGGAGACTGGAGAGGCCTGCCAGAATGGTTAATGAGATAGTCAGTGCAGGACTTCCTGACGGAACCGTGCTCCTGGCAGCTTCAGCCGATGGTCTATGGCAGACAGACACCAGGGGGAAGGCCACGCGAATACTCAGCGGTGTAAACCTGACCGCCCTTGGTTCAGGTATTTATGACCCGACATTGCTGGTTACAGGATCAAATGACGGTATCATCAGGACGCTGAAATACTCTTTTGAGGAGTGGCGCACCGTCAATCCCGGGACCAAGGGAGAGCTTGATGGTACAATTGAGAAAATTATTCAGTTGCATCGGGATGAATGGTGGATTCTCACATCGTCACCGGCATCGCTTACGCGTATGCAATCTGGCAACTCCGACACCCTGTTCATTAACTACGGCAGGGAGCAAGGCCTTGCCTGTGACACACTCAGCCAGATTGCCTCCGTCGATGGCAAACTTTATGCCTGTACAGGAAAGGGCGTGTGGCGATATGACGGAACGAAGGACCTCTTCGAACAGGACAGTGACCTTATCGGTAAGGGGTTTGACAATGTCCATGTAACCAATCTCATCAAGACTCCGGAAGGCGACATCTTCATCGCTGGATTTGATACCCGGAATTTTAATGCGCTGGTATCCACCACCAGTCAGGGACATGTAATATTCAGGCGGCAATTCGACTTTCTGCCCGACCTTGCCACCACAGGAATGGCATATATTGACGGAAATATATGGATTGCAAAGGGAAAAAGCCTTTTCATCATAGATAAATCAAAGCTGGGATTCAGCTATGGAACCTTCAATACTTTCTTTACCCGCATCATTACAGGTGGTAATAAGGTGCTGATGGAAGGATCGTTTTACAGCCTTTCACCCGGAGGAGCAAGGATCCCCACATTTCTGCAGCCAGAGGAAGATGGAGTATCGCTGAGGCATACAAAGAATAATATCACCCTTAACTGGACAACAACCTCCTATGTTGAGGAGGCAAAGACCGAGTACCGGTATCGGCTTGATGACTTTGACTCCGACTGGTCAGGGTGGGAGAGAAGGACCACCCGAGATTATACCAATCTGCCTTCGGGAGACTACACCTTCAGGCTGAAGTCAAAGACCATTTCAGGTCTTGAGAGTGAGGAGGTAACCTACGCCTTTTCGGTCAGAAGGGCCTGGTATGCCTCCCTGATAGCAATGGTACTATATTTTATGGCTGCAGCCGGGCTGATCTACAATGCTGCGAAATTCTATGCAGGCAGGCTGAATACCAGGAAACGGAGGCTCGAAAATATAATGAGGCAGCGGTCAGAAGCTACTGACAGGGCCAAAACCGAGATGGCGGTTCTGGAACAGTATGCCGGCAGAATTCAGCAGGCACTCATGCCCTCTGAAAAAATACTTTATGATGCTGTCCGCAACAGTTTTATACTGAACAAGCCTCGTAACAGCGTCAGTGGCGACTTTTACTGGATGGTACGCAGGGGCGATAGTTTCTTTGCAGCCGTGGGGGACTGTACCGGCCACGGAGTCTCCTCGGCCTTTACAACCATGATGGGACTCTCATTTCTTGATGAGATTTGCAACCGGCAGATTATTCTGAGGACATCAGTTATAGTGAGCGAATTCCGGAGAAAACTGGCCGCTGCCCATAAGAGAACCGGCAATCCGGGAGAACAACCGGCCACGGTTGACCTTTCGGTGCTGTCGATCGATCGCATGAATAGTTCCATATGTTTCTCGGGAGCCGGCACCCAGTGTTACAGGGTGAGAGAGATGACCGAGGAGGAGATTGCAGCATGGAAGAGCGGTGGATTGAGTGATGACGAGGGTATCCTTGCAAACGGGAAGTCCATTCTTGAGACTGTCAACGGTGACAGGTTTCCGGCCGGGATACAACCTAAGAGTGATCAGGAATTCACCCAGCATGAGTGGAAACTTGAAAAGAATACCTCATACTATCTCTTTACCGACGGGTATGCCGATCAGTTTAACGGCGTCAGCGGAAAGAAATTCATGAAGAAGAACTTCAGGAAGCTGATCCTTGACATTCAGAATTACCCAATGAGCAAACAGAAGGAGATGCTTGAGGAGCGCCTGAAGAGCTGGATGGGGTCAGCGCAGCAGACAGATGACATTCTGATTGTCGGATTTAAAATTGAGTAACGCTACTCAGCTGCCCTGAACTCATCACTAAGCCGGTAAAAAATCCCTTTTTCACTGGCCTCATAGTCAATTATCCCGCACAGAATGAAATCAGACAGTATCTTTTCCGCTGTTCTGGAGTTGATGCCTGCAAGAGTCCTGTACCCCGGAAATGTGATCTTTTCTCCTCCGCGCAGATGGTTGAGCAGCAGATTTTCCTTTTCCTCAAACTTCAGCAACAGCCCCCGTGAATTGACGCTGCGCCTCCACACCTGCTTGATGACCCTGTCAGCCATGAAGTTCTGATCACGCTGCCTGAAATAGGATTTCCACCTGCCAGCCTCGTCTTTGGCCTTCACCGGTATCCTCGCGCTTTTCGGAACATCGATTTCCAGGATATTTTTTCCGTTGATGGTATGGGTTCTGGTGCTGATAACCACCTCCGGATCACAATACAACCTGGCAGCCGCATCAATCATGTAAAACTCTTCATCTGAACTGACCCCGGCAAGTGAGCCGTTATCTCTGACCCCGATAAGCAGCTTGCCTCCGTCACTGTTTGAAAAAGCCGAAAGGGTTCTTGCAATCTTGCGGGGATCAGAGATGCAGTACTTAAAGTCAAGATTCAACCCCTCACCCCTGGCAATAAGGTTATGAATGTAGCGTGACATATTGATCCTGATTTTTTCTGCTGCAGGGCAGCAGCACTAAAATAAGACAAAATATTTGTATATTGGTTCAGACACTTTGAATTAAAAAATCTTGAACATATGAAACGAAGAAACTTTCTGAGATCAGGTCTTGCAGGAGCTGCAGGGCTGGCCGTCCTTGACCGCTCAGCCATTGCCGGCGACGTAAACAGAGGCAGCAATGAAATTATATACCGGACCCTGGGAAAAACAGGGTTGCAGATTCCCGTTGTCAGCTTCGGGGTGATGAGATCGGACAACAGCTCCCTGGTGAAGGCTGCCTGGGACGCAGGAATCAGGATGTTTGATACCGCCCATGGCTATATGAACGGAAGAAACGAGGAGATGCTTGGCAATTACTTCAGTTCTGTGCCCCGCGACTCGTTTGTCATTGCAACAAAAGTCAAACCGGCAGGTGTTGACCAGCGGACGGGCCTTCCCTCGAAGGAAACCACTGCCCAGGATTTCCTTGCAAAGTTTGATCTCAGCCTGCAGCGACTGAAGATGGAATATGTTGACATCCTCTATATGCATGCTGTTGACAGTGTGGAGATGGTCCGGCACAAGGAGATAGTAAATACCATGCTTGATCTCAAAAAGGAGGGAAGAGTAAGGTTTATCGGCATCTCCACCCACAAGAACGAGCCGCTGGTCATCAATACCATGGCTGAGGACGGCATCTGGGATGTGGTGCTCACATCATATAATTTCAAACAGACCTATCTCGGTGACATGAACAGTGCCCTTGAGGCAGCAGGTAAAGCAGGCATGGGCGTTGTGGCCATGAAGACGATGGCAGGAGGATGGCTCGACAAGGAGAAGACCCGGGCTGTGAATCCTCAGGCTGCCTTGAAATGGGTGCTTTCAAATCCGAATGTACATACCACAATACCAGGAATAACGGCGTTTGACCAGCTTACCGCAGACCTTCAGGTAATGACTGACATTACCCTCACCGCTGCCGAAAATGATGATCTCCTTGCCGGCGGCTCTTTCCAGGGTCTTTACTGCAATGCGTGCAGCAATTGCAAACCGGGCTGCCCCAATAATCTTCCGATTCCGGAACTGATGCGCGCATACATGTATGCCTACGGTTACGGAAACCTCGGGATGGCATCGGAACTGATAACAGAGACGGCTGTCGACGTTGATCCTTGTGCAGGCTGTGATGCCTGTACGGCAACCTGTGTCAAGGGTTTCAATATCAGGGAGAAGATAACGGACATCTCACGTCTTGCGAGTGTTCCTCACGACTTTTTTGCATAATCAGACTTTATCATGAAGACAATAAAGATTCATTTAATAACCGCATTGCTTATCGCAGTCTCGTGTGTCGCCCCTGCACAGGGGCTTTTTCCTGTGTTGAAGGGATACAAGTCAGTAACTGATTATCCGGTTTATACTCCGGATGACCTGTGGAACTATATCAATGGTGCGGCAGATGCATACCTGGCTCTCGGGTTCATTGACCTCAATATTACTGAATACACAAAGGGGAGGAACACCATCAAGGCCGAGATATACAGGTTTGGCGAGGACGCGAGGGCCTTCGGAATGTACTCCATGGAGCGTTCCCCCGGATATAATTTCATTCAGGCCGGCGTTCAGGGGTACAATGAAGAGGGTGCTGTTCACTTTTACAAGGACCGGTATTATGTCAAGGTTATGACTAACTCCGGTTCCGGAAAGGTGAATGAGAAGATGAAGGAGCTTGCCGGCATGATAGCGGGGCGGATTGAGGGAAAGAATGAATTCCCATCACTTCTGAAGCTCTTTCCTGCGGAGGGGCTGCTGAAGAATCAGGAGACCTACCTGCTCGAGAGCGTGCTGGGCCATGAGTATCTGAGGGGAGCCTTCAGAGCTTCATACGAATTGGCCGGCGACCGGTTTGATATATACCTTTTTGACTGCGCTGACAGCGACAAGGCTTCATCTATGGCTTCCGGGCTTGCCGGTGATGCATATGCGCCGGGGGAGGAAGTATTCAAGTATGCTTTTGAGGATGGATATAACGGCGTGCTTCATATTGCGCAGCATGGAAACAGGCTGGTAGTAGTCAGCGGACTCGGCTTTGAAAACACAGCTCTGGCAGAGCGTTACATTGGGCTGATGCTTTAACACTAAAGCTAAGTTTGGAAAATAAAAAAAAAGGTGCCTCAGTTGCGAGACACCTTTTTTATTCTACTCAGCCCTGTTTACTTGAGCTGGAAGCTTATAGGAACGCTGTACCAGACGTTGACGGGTTTACCGCCCTGTTTGCCTGGTTTCCATAGCGGGAGCATCTTGATGACCCTTATAGCCTCCTCGTCAAGAGACGGGTCAACGCCTCTGACTACAGATACCTGGTCAACGGTGCCTTTGTAGGTCACGCAGAACCGCAGTATGACTTTGCCCTGGATGTTATTTTCCTTGGCAAGTTCCGGATACTTGATGTTGTCATAAATGAACCTGAAGAGCTCAGTATCCCCTCCCGGGAACGAAGGCATCTCCTCCACTACGACAAACACTTCCTGCGGTGCCTCTTCCTGCACTTCCTCCTGTACCTGTTCAATGACTTCCACCACTTCAGCGTCAACAACAGTCTCGGCCACGTCGTCAGCGGTCATGAACTGTGCTGCCTCATCGGGTTTGACGGAGTCAACCACCACTGGAGCCACATACTTGACAACCGTCTGCTGTTCTGTTGGCGGCGGTGGAGGCGGCGGTGGAGGAGGTGCGGCCTCTTCCTGCTGGAGATCATTGGCCATCTCGGCTATGATCTCGTTTGCATCCCTGGCTTTTACAAGTGCAATATTCTTGGCCCTGATGTAAGGTACAATCACAGCCGTAAAGACAATTGCAAGGCCAATGATCATAGAAATGACCATTGTCCTGGAATATTTCCGACGGAGGTCATATGCTCCGTATTCCTTATTCCTGTGCTCGAAGACTATGTCATCCAGGCTGGGGTAATGTTTTTTATCTTTTGCCATATCAGTCTCCTTCTATTGTGCTGATCCTGAGGCTGTGACCGGGGCAATGCCAAGCGCGGCATTAACCAGGTTTTCCTCAATCCAGCTGATGTCAGTAAATGTGTATCGGGCAATGCCGACGATAGACATCTCGTCAATGATATCGACGAAGTTTCTGTATTTAGATGTCTTGTAGGCTTTTATAAGAACGATAGGCCCTGTATCATCATCCTTTTTCAGCTGACTGATGGCACTTCGCAAAGAGTCCTGTCTGATATCTATCACACCTGCGATAACATCTTTTTCAAACTGGTCTATCTTACGGAAAAGTGCCCTGTTTCTGTCAAGCAATACCTGACGTATTCCGGTTGAGCTGAAGTCGGTCTCCTGGAGCACGGTTACAGCCGGATCGGCTTTACCGGGGTACCAGTATACTTTGTCTTCAGGTCCGAGGATAATGTTGAGAGTACGGCTTTCTGCAATCTTAGGAGGTTCAACAATCTCATCCTTCTTGAGTTTCTCAGGAAGAACGATTTCCATGACCTTCGGTTTGCTGAAAGCTGCGGTTAACATGAAGAATGTGATGAGCAGACTCATGAGGTCCACCATCGGCGTCATATCCACGTGGGCATCACCCTTCTTGGGTTTCTTCTTGCCGCCTTTTGCTTGCTCTTGTTGTTGAATTTCTGCCATCTTACTCGGTTGTTTCCTCTGTTACTACAATTTCTCCCGCTCCTCTAAGATTGGTGATCAGGTTAAACCTGTTCACATTCTTTTCCTGCAGAATATCAAGTACTTCCCTTACGATCGGGAAATCAGTATCAGCATCACCCTTGATCATCGTCTGTACGGAAGGGTTCACCTGGCGGGCAAAGAGAATCCATAATGCAAGCTGATTGTCTGCGGAATCGATCGGAATGCCCTTTTCAAGGGCGGCCCTTTCATCCGAGTCCCTGGCAGCCAGGTAAGCTTTCATATCCTGTATGGCCACACCGAATGATGCACCGTTCCTCTCGAACTTACGCAATTCATCATCGGTAAACTCAATGTTGTATCGCTTGCCCATCTCGGCAAGGACTTTAGGCCTGAATTTCAGTATGGTATCAGGTCCGTTGTCAACATTGAAGAATATCCGGTTGTCCTTTGCGATGAGTACAGTCATAACGTTTGCATCCATCATCGGTTTTTCCGAAACAGAAAAAGGTGTATCAACAGGAGCAACCTCCTGGGGCCTGAACGTCGCTGTCAGAATGAAAAATGTAAGCAGCAACGTGAACAGGTCAACCATCGGCGTCATGTCTATTCGTGGTGACTTGGTTCCTAATTTAATCTTTGGCATGTTTCAAATCCTTTCTTTTTTAAACCAAAAGAATAAATCCGCGAACTAACTTCTGACGGATGCAGCAAAGGTCTGTGTCAGGCTGAAACCTGCTTCGTCAATTTTGAAGACGTAGTCGTCAATTCTTGATGAGAATAAGTTAAAGAATATAATGGCGAGGGTTGAACCGGTAATACCAAATGCAGTGTTCACAAGAGCTTCGGAAATACCTGTTGAGAGTGCCAGAGCATCAGGAGCGCCTGACTGTGCGAGGGCTGCGAATGCACGGATCATCCCTATAACCGTACCGATAAGGCCGACAAGTACGGAGATTGAAGCTATTGTTGAAAGCATCACCATGTTCCTTGAAAGCACCGGAAGCTCAAGTGCTGTAGCTTCTTCAATTGCCTGTTTCATTGATGTGATCTTCTGGTCTTTCTCGAGCTCTTTGTCATGCTGGAGAGCACGGTAACGCGTGAGACCGGCTTTCATGACGTTGGCGAGTGAACCCTTCTGCTTGTCACATGCAACGATAGCGTCTTCGATCCTGTCTTCTGCAAGCATCTGCTGAAGATTGGAGACAAATGCATTGAGTCTGGCTTTACCTTTAACTCTGGAAAGAGTAATTGCCCTCTCGACTGTGAAGATCAAAAGTGTGATGATGATGGTTATAAGGATAGGAACAATAACACCGCCCTTGTACATCAGGCCGAGAAGGTTCCCCTGGAGTGGATGACCCTTGTTATTGCCACCTTCAAAGTTCACTGGGTTACCCAGGACATTTTGAAAAATAAGTATTGCAGCAATCAATGCTATTACAATGGTTAGAGGTGCAAAAAGCGATTGCCATACACCGCTGGACGACTTGGAATTTTTACTCATTTTAGTACTCTTTAGTTGGTTTAATTTTGAACAGTGGACAAAAATAATTATTCTGAAATACTTTTACAATAGTAACAATCAATTAGATGCAATTATAAATTATGTTGCCCCTATTTCTCAAGGATGGCATTATAAACTCTTCTTTTTGTTACAGTTACCTCAATGGACTTGTAACCTTTAGCGCCGATGACCAGAATATCGGATGCTTCGGGCATGACGAACTTGTATTCGCCCCTTGCATTGGTCCATGCTTCAGCAGCGGTATCTTTTACTCTTACCGATGCACCGGGAATAGGCTCGCCTGAGGAATCTGAGATAACGCCTGTGATCTCGTTAGGATGGGCCTTTGGAATAGCGCTCTTCTGCAGCTGGCTGATGTACTGGATGGTCGATTTTGCGGCCTCATTACCTGGTTCAATGGCCAGAATCCTGTTGTTTTCCTCAACAGCCTTGGAATAGTCTCCCATGGTCATGTACATCGTGCTGAGTGAGCTGTGAGCCTTCGTGGCATATTCAGGTGACAGGTTCATCATTCTGTTGTAGTAGGCTTTTGCCTCATCATACCTCTTGGCCTGAAGTGCCTCATAACCCAGGTACCTGAGAGCGTCATGGATCTCCTTCACATATTTAACTGAGTCACTGGAAGCCTGCTTAAGGAGAGCCTGGAATTTCGGCTTCGCCAGCCCCAGCTCTGAATCGGGATCTTTTGCCGAAGCTGTATTGGCCATCCAGAGATAACCCTGCAGATTGTCTGGGTACTTGGCAACCATCTTGCCGAAGATCTCATCGGCCTTGTCAAATGCCTTGGCCTGGTAGAAGGCTCTTCCTACCTGTATGAAGTCGTTCTCACTGTCTTTTCCCTTCTCGAGCAGACGTGACCATGTGGCTGCAGCATCGGCATATCTGCGTGCACCATACTGAACTGTTCCCTTTTCATATATGAGGTTCAGATCCTCTTCATCATTGAAGTAGATAGCCTTCTCATAAGCCTCAAAGGCTTTGTTAAGTTCCTTTTCTGATTGGGCTATCTGTTCCTTGACAGCATTTACTTTTGCCTCAAGGGCGTCAATGTCGGTCTTGGCCTTTTCCTTGGCAGGACTCTTCAGTGTGGGATACTTGGCTTGCAGCTTGCTCAACTCACCGGCATCGTTGTCAGCATCAATGACCAGCTTGCTGAAATTCTGATTCTTTCTTGCAAGAATCCTTGAATAATAGATATAGTCCTTCTTGATAAGACGGTCCGCATCAAGGTTGGCAAAGAGCCTGTCCATATACTGCGCGGCAAGGTCGAAATTACCCTCTTCATAGGCAGAATAACCTGCAATACGGTTCATATAGGTCCTTGAGTTGTCGACAGCAAATATCTCCTCGACATTCTTAATGACCTCCTCATATTCCTTCGCATAGAACAGGGCGTTGACATACCTGATCTTTGCAGGGATGTTACCCTTTGTCAGCTCAAGGTATTTCTCGAAGTACTTCTTCGAATCGTTGAACCTGCCTGCCATTGAATAGAGCTGACCCAGTTCCCTGTAGGCGGGGGCATAATTCTGGTCAAGTGCAATAGCCTGCTCATAGTAGGGGATGGCAGCCATGAGGTTGCGGCCCTTGACATAAATACTTCCTATTTTCATGTTGGCTGCCGGAGACTGCAAATCCCAGTCCTGTGCCAGGTTATAGTTCTTTATTGCCTTTGAACCGTCATTAACAAGAATGTATATGTCACCGGCAATTATATATACTTCGCTGTTCCTCGGGTCAATCTTCAGAGCGTGCCTGATGAACGGAAGGGCTTTGCTTGTGTCAACCTGCTCGAAGCGGATATAAGACTCGGCAATTTTTGCCAGCGTATAGGCGTAGCCCTTTGGGTTTTCTATCTTGGTGACTTTTTTGTAGGGAGGCAGGAGACTGCTGGCTTTCACCCTCATCTCTTCAGCCTTTGCGTCATTACCCTTGTAAAAGGCTATCTTGGCAAGACCCACATAGTTGATGGGATCAGTGGCATTGGCGGCAATACCTTTATTGAATATATCTTCAGCTTCCTTGGTTGCTACGGTGAGCGAGTTGGAAATTGTATCGGCAAAATAGTTCAGCAGGGTATTCTCCCCATAATGGTAAAAATTGAGGCTGTTTGCCGGCTCACTCTTGATAAGTTGCTGTAACATAGCATCTGCTTTGTCATACTGTTCGTTCTTTGTAAACGTAATGGCCTCCTGGAGAGTCTGAGCCTTCAGTCCGGGGCCGAAAAACATGCAGAAAACAGCTGCTGGCAGCAACGCCAGTTTAAAACTTCTCTTAGTCATCGTTATCAATTTTTAGTTACTCATTTTTTACCTGTATAATTCTGATCGGCATTGTAGCGGGTACAAGACCCGACTTAAGTATTATTCTCTGTCCCTTTTCTCCTGCAACAAAACTTACAAATCCCGAGCCAAGTCCTGAAAATGACTCTCTCGAGTGCATATTGACCTCTCTTACAAATGGATACGATTTATCGTAAATTGAGCCCTGTTCGGGCAGATAAAATGATGATTCATCAAGATACGGCTGTGAAACCGCTGCCACCTTAATCTTTCTGAGAAAGCTGAAGCTGAGAGAATCATCCATGTCACTGATCCAGTTAACACTGACAATACCAAGGGCTCCAGGGCTCTGCGAGACATAATCGATCACCTCAGGGTTACTGTTCACAGCATAGAAGTTTGGGGCAAGCTGCTGCGAAAGATCAAATTTCTCCCTGAAGTATCTTATATTGCCAGAGCGGACGTTGTCAAAGACAACACTTATCGGACCCAGCTTCGACTTTGGGTTGATCTGATTCCAGTCGGTAACCCTTCCGGTAAAGATGTCCTTTACTTCATTATAAGTAAGAAGTGAATCGGCGTTTCCAGGGTTTAGTACCAGGGCAAGGGCGTCATGGGCGACAACTGTTGTACGTACTACAGTCTGAAGAGCAAGCAGGGTCTCCCTTTGCTCGTCTGAGGGGGTCCATGATGAGACAATGACCTTTACAGAGTCGTTAAGAAAATCGGCCACAAGTTCATTTTCAGCTTTATAGACAGGCTCTACAAATGCATTCTTGTAAAAGGTGGTAAAGGTTCCTACCTCAGCATCAACTATTGGTTGAAATGACTCATCGGCCCCAATTCTGATGTCACCAGAGGTTGGTGTTTCACCAAGGTTGACAGTTCCTTTGTTCTTGCAGGCGTTAAATGCAAACGCAGTGATTATCAGGATAACACCAGTGATTACTGCGATTTTATTTTTTGATATGATTCCCATCCTTCCCGCTTTTCAACTAACTATGAGCCACAATATTAATAATTATCTCTCAATTTTGCCTTCCGCTCCTGTGTTAATTTTGCTTCATGACATACAAAAGAGAAGATGCAAAGGTTGTGCCATTATAACAAATGACCCCGAAGGGCCTCCCGGCCCTTCCGGCAGGCCTCTGTTTCTTTACTCATCATCCCCGGAAAAAAAACTCTCCTTTATCTTTTCGTATGATGTAAAAACTCTGTACAGGGCATAAATGAAGAGGGGAGTGGAAATTACAATTCTGAGGGCTTTATCGATATCAAAAAGGTCGGTGGTCAGAATAAATAATGCAAGACCGAAATAGAAGACAACCATTACCGTTCCGAAGATGGCAAAGACCTTTTCGTACATTTTCCTGCTGCTGCTCATCACAATAATTTTATGATCAGCAAATATATAATTTATTCTTTTTTCTGGTGCTTATATGTCAATCAATAACCTGTAAAAAAAGAGAGCCGCATCCAGCGGCTCTCTCGATATTAATGAATTGTTTTATTTTGTTGCATTCTCAAGTCTTTTCATGATTGAGAAGATGAATGCGGCGGAGATGAAGCAGCAGACGATAAATACTGTCCACAGCTGCCACAGTTCGACCTTGTCCCAGAGCTTGGTTCCCACGAACAGAAGCTTGTTGCCCAC
>JFJP01037075.1_pt1 | contig 50208 bp, 89 predicted proteins | sample 431651 | NCBI WGS metagenome assembly JFJP01 (sample SAMN02602958, study PRJNA72255) | Microbial mat metagenome, whole genome shotgun sequencing project. | biome: fresh water; feature: sink hole; material: water; isolation source: purple microbial (photo- and chemosynthetic) mats found in... | reverse complement strand
TCTCCTTCTGTTTTGTCATCAGAACTTTCTATTTCTTCTTGCTTATCCTGATCATCATTATCCAACATTGTTGTTTGAGATGGAATCTGTTCATCATCTGATTTCGGTGGAGGCGGAGGACGTTCAAGGTCTTTCGCAGATTCACCATTTATTCTCTTATTCGCAATGTTAAGCATACGCATTAAATCAACACTACGATTAATTCTGTCTATGGTTTTTGCATCATTACAATTCTCAGCATCTAGCAATAATTGAAGTTCTTCAGTCAACAATCCAACAGGATATACGGGTCTATCATATCCATATTTTGCACCCTTACAGCGGTAATTTAGAATATTTGTTACATCAGTTAAGAAATTTACAGATGGACATGGCCAGTGCTTTAAGAATATTTCATCAAATCTCATCCGTAGATACTTCTTAATGCCTGGATATCTTAAACAGCCCATTCTTTCACAATAACCATCTTCAATAATATTCCAAACATCTAGAACACCATGAACTTCAATAAAAACCTTCACGTCATCATCATACTCTGTAAATAATGCGTGACAAATTTCATGGGCTGTAATACCAGGCAGTGTATGCAGTAATTCATTTTGAAATGGTGCAACTGATAATACTCTACTAGACAAATTAAAGTCAGCATTTGTTGATAACTGTGCTAATCTGTTCGATGAAAAATTTAGAGTAATATTTTCTGCTGCTAGTAACTTAGCCAATGACGTCAATGATGCATAGAAATTATTTAATTGCTCTGCATTCAATACCGGTATTTCACCAGTTTTTGACCATATGGTCATTAGTTCAACAGGAGTCATTTAGCAAATTCTGTGACTAGCATGGAGTCCCATAACGATACTAATGCACCAACAACATCTGTATCTTTTAGATTAAGTGCATCTTGTAGAGCCTCTTTTGCTTCATCACTATTAGGTAATAAGACATTATAACATAAAAACATCTTAGCGACACTTTTTATTTTACGAATGCTAACACCATCAGTTAAGACACCATTAGTTTTCGCTTCTTGAATTTGTTGAAACCAAGCACCTAACCCTTTTATTAATTCAACGGCCAATGATGGAAACTCATAACGTACGATAGCTTCTATTTCAGTTTTTGAAGGAGGAAAGAATTCTGTCGAGGTATCAAATCTATCTAAGAATGGTTTTCCGATAATCTGACTAACAACGAAATCACCGTTCATATCACCACGACCCTTTGTGTTAGCAGTTGCAATAACACAGAAGCCATCAGTAGGATAGATCATGGTATTTGCCTTCTTCATCAAGATACCTTTACCATCTAATACTGGGTGAAGATCAATTAGCAATTGCGGATTACAGGCATCGCAGTTATGAGAAGGTATTCCATTTTCCGTAATGAATGTGTGGTTTTTTACAACAGACAAATTGCGAACTTTACCTTTGCCTATTGATTTAATTGATGTTATTTTCATAAATACCTTAAAAGCTATAAATAATGGTATATTAATACTGCTGAGAATAAAATGGAACTTATTGAACTTCAAAATTTAATGTTGGTTAGAAAAAATGGTGAAATTAATAAAGGTGCATTAAATCGCTACATATTATCAAAAAATGAACTATTACAAAATAGAATTAATGAATTAACCTCATTTTTAGATCCATCTATTAACAATAACTATGATAGAGTTTTTTGTCTTCTTAATAAGATCACTGAACCTAAAAAATGTAAGTTTTGTGAAAAACAGATTAAAGTATCAAAACAATATAAAACATATTGCAGTATAAAATGTACAAATAATTGTCCTGTTCATAAAGAAAAACAGTTAAAAACCTATACCACAATTGATCAAGCAACTGGTAAATCATCAGCTATGATCAATGCTGAAAAATTATCAATAATGCTAAACACCGTAGATGAAAAAACAGGATTAACGAAGGCTCAACTTACGGGTAAAAAAACATCTAAAACTATATCTATGGTCGATGCATTAACTGGAACAACTATAGCAAAAGAACGAGGTAAAAAAATATCAAAAACAGTAATGAACATTGATGCATTAACTGGAACAACTATAGCAAAAGAACGAGGTAAAAAAATATCAGAACACCTTAATATAATGTTAGAAACTGGTGAATATGAGAGTGAGCGTAGAGCAAAAATGGCGTTACATACCATGAAGATGGATATTGATGTTAATACTGGATTAAATCGATCACAGCTTCGAGCTTATTATGGGGCTTTAACAAAGGAACTTAAAAATCAATCTGTTATTTCAATGTTAGGTGGGAAAAGAAAAGAATTTACCACATATTATCGATTAGTTAAAAGTTTTACCAGACAATCAAATTATAAATCTTTACCAAATTTTGATTATTGGGGTAATCATGCGACGGATGAAAATGCATATCACTTAGATCACAAATATTCGATTCTTCGAGGATTTATCGATAATATCCCTGCTATAATAATTGGTAATATTGTTAATCTAGAATTTATTCCATATAAAGAAAATCTTAAAAAGGGGTACAAATGTTCTATAAACAAAAATGAATTAATTGCTAATTATAATGCTTCTATATCATCACCTACTGCTAAACCTGTTGATATTGATGATTCAATAATGGTATCACCAACATTTTTAAAAAACGGATGATTTGAATTAGCAATAACAGTTCTTCCATCTTCAAGAGTTATTTCAAATAATTCATCTTCACGTTCAGATATTATGTATCCATCATCATTTTCTTCTTTACGAGTATTAATATTAAATGACACAATGGGGTACATAACATCTTTTTCTAAATCTTTAAGTGGCACAGCTATCCAATTATCAACAGTACCTATTCTAACTTTTTCATTTTCATCAAGACATTCATCTAATAGCAGAAGAGCACCCATCTCCATAGCAATTGCTACTGGTCCTTTTCGCATAATCGTTTCACCATTTACTAATCGCAGACCACCCACGATGTCATCTACATCGGTATAAAATGACATATTGACCATCACCACGGCACGTCGTTGTTGCTTAGCAATTGATAACACAGTAGAAGATTTACCTAAGCCAGTATCACCATGAATCCAAACGTTGATAGGGTGTTTTGGATTCATTAACCGTTCTAATTTTTGATAAGATTTTGTCTTGCACATCTTGTCAATAGATGGATCAAGAGTAGCATCTATTTTTGTGGGATCATAAATCTGAAACCCATCTTGAATATCTGTTTCTGAACTCATTAAGCTTCCAATGAAACAATAAATTTACCACCAAACACACAACAAGGTAATAAACTAGCAACTATTTCTGAATCTAAATCTTCAATTGAGGTTATGTTTGTATCTACAAATAAATTATTCAACGATCGGCCTTTAACACAAGCACTCTGCTTAAGAAAAGTCATCCTACTATTGTTAGTTAATAAAAATTCTTGTTGTGTTTTGCGTAAAACATAATCGTTGCTATTAGGAATTTGAAACATTGCCGAAATATAGTCATATGTTTTTTGAACATATGCAAATGACTGTACACATTGCGCATATGGCATAGCCTTAATACTACCACAAATAACTAATGAAGTCTGATTCTGATTTAATACCGTTTGAATGGATAGTAAAGCTAGAATGAATGATGTCCGTTCACTTTTATCCATACCATCAATCTTAACAATAAACTCATCTTTTTCGTAATTGTTAAGCCATTGGTAATGATGCTCTTTTAAATCGACACCTAGCACTATCGGTAATACTTCCGATAGTGCTAGACGGTCTTTATAGTTATTTTGCATATGGTTATATCTTATCCATTATCGGATTTATTATAAGGTACTTATTGGATTATGAAAAAAGGGAGATGATTAGTCTCCCTTTTTATTCATACAAGTGTTATTAACGTACGTCGAGCATGGCCTTCGAAGGATCAGTGAAGCCTTCGGTAACACTGCTCTTCTCATTAATGATCTGGGCATCAGCCAGACCTTGACCTGGGGCCTTACTACCAGGAGCACGTTTCACCTTAACAAAATTGTAATGGAAGAAATCAAGTGCATTCATACCATTCGACAACTTAGCTTGTGACATCAGTTCCCAAAGTGAATACTTATCTGCGTGTTGACTGGTAACAATCTTCTTAAGACGACTCTTATCGAGTGGGTGAAGTGTTTCAATAGGAATATAATGGATTGTGCCATCTTCCTCACGCTTCAAAACGGCTACTTCACGCAAAAGACCTGTATCATCAATGTCAAGTTGCTCGATATGGTTTAATTTCAGTTCAGCCATGTGTTACTCCTATGTGTATAATTAAAATCGTTCAAAAATATGTGACAACCCGCGGGGTGTAGTAACAGATTTTATGAATCTAAATGGACCATACTTCTCATCATCAACTTGCTGAAGCGTGTTGATAACCCAAAAATACCTCTCTACATCTGCAGCACCGGTATTAAGATAATAGATACTGAATGCCATACCATTACTAGATGCTTCAAAAACTACATCAAGTATTTGTGCATTCGCACTCATCAAGATACATTGAGGTCGGCCATTGACTATCAGTGTCTTTCTCTGTACTACCATCATCAGTAAATGCTCCGTGTAAAATAAGTGGTTATTTGTAAATCTATTTATTACATCACCGATGGTATAACCGGTCAAAATTCTATAAGCGAATTTTTAGGAGTGTCAGGAATATCGACTTTATCAGCACGTCTATTATTTGCTACATGGGCTAACACTTCACTAGCACTCATTGTCACGGTGTTATCTGTGAAAACGTTATCAGAAATCGTTTTACGATTAATGCGTTTTATGGCAGTATCTGATGCGTGTCTACCTGTAGCAGCGAACATATCTGCATAATTAGTCACATTATCAGATACCTGATTTAATCCATATTTACCACACCAACGCAGAAAATGGAACATATTCCATTTACCTTGAACAGCTAATTCTTTATCAAGAGTTTCATCTATTAACGAACGGATTTCTGGTGGCTGTTCGAATAAATCAACAAGCAATTTATTTTCATCAAACAGATCACCTACACGGAAAATTTGCCATTTTTCCTCATTTAGAGGATCATCTGGATCAACAATTTTCCAGGTGTCATTCATTAATTGCGTTTTCTTATATTCATCTTCAAATGCTGCACGAATACGAGTTGTGCGTTCTCTAGGTTTTGCTGATGGGACATTGTCGCCGCCATCACCACGCATACATTTTTCAAATAGATACCAAATTGGATCAAAGTCCTTAAACTTTGTCTCTAACAAACGGTCTTTACCAGTATCAGGATTAATCAATGTTACATTTGGCAGACGATATAATTGCATAAAGTCTTTATCACTAGACACAATTACGACTTCATCACCTTCACCAGTGAAGCGTTGAGTATAGCCGGCAATAAGGTCATCACCTTCTAAATAATCACAATGCAATGTAACAATTGAGGTGTGATGAGTAACCAATTCACGAAAATTATCGATGAGTTCAAATAGTAATTCAGCTGACGGATCACGAACTCGATTAGCTTTATACACCGTTTTTGACACACTTGCTGCACTTTGTGTATATGCCTTGCGCCAGTTTTGACGTCCTTCGAATACAACTGCTACCTGATCTGGCTTATGAATTCGATAATGCTTTAGCATAGAACTGAGTGCAACGTGTAAACAAAAACCGAGCTGGTGCTGTGCTTCATCAACATCATTGAGTTCACTATTGATAGTGGATGCTTTAATCTTATCCTGGTTCATAGCAAAAACCCGAAAAATAAGGTTGGGAGTATCAAAAATTAGTCTCTTCATTTTGTTTCCAAATTAATTCGTTTTATAACACACCAGCCTTTTGATTTACCACGTGTTACAGGACTAGCATCATTTTTTAAAACTTTTTGTTTAAACACCACATATGATAAATCATGAATAGCGCAAATACTTAATATGTCGTCTGTTATTAACTCATCACCATTTGGGGTTTGTAAATACCAGGTAAAATATTTCATCTTTATGCTGTAATTACATTTTTTACGGGTCGGTTCGACATATTTTTCACCATTACACTTCTTTTTATGCTTCATTAATGTGTTAATTGAGATAAATCTACCACATTCACATTCAACCTTTTTATAATGCTTGTCTCTCATGAGACCCATATCTTGAGTACCATCAGCTATTCTTTTCTTAGCAGCTTTTGACTTTTTAATCCTTGTTTCATCTGTATCGGCATGCCTGTTTTGTGCTGCAACTTTCAGTTTTGCCTTTGTTTCATCAGAAATAATTCTACCGGTCATCGACTTTGACCGTTTTTGTTTCGTTTCATCAGATTGTTTTTTACCTTTATTAGCATTGCTCAAATTTCTTTTAGCTTCTTCTGTCATCGGTCTACCGAGATTTAAAGCATGAACATTTTTAAGACGCTCACGTGTTTTATCTGCGTTAATTTTTGCTTTTTCTGGATTACGTTCTGCAAACGATCTACGATTTTCTAATGCCTTTTTTGTTGATTGCTCATTATACCAGAACCATCCACCAGTACCACCTATAGAAACATTATAGCAGCTTGGATCATTAACTAATTTCGCATTAACTATTTCTTTTTCTAGAGCATATGCCTCTTCACGAGTTTCACATATTTCTAAAATTTCTTTTCTGAATACATCTTTACCATACTTTAAAAGTGCTTTATTTAGATATGAGCCAGACCCTAGATACTCATCATCTATCTCACCTTCATGCACACCGATGTAGTATTTACCGTTTACCGTGTTTGTTGTTTTGTACACATAAATCACACGAATCTCCAAATAAGATTTTACACATCTTATTTATTGATTCGTGTATTAGTCACTAAATCCGGTCATATTTAATACATGCAGACCTAAACTTCTATACTTCTTGATATGCTCATCTTCAGCTATGCGTCTATTATCTTCAGTTGTAATTTCTAAACATGAAACATAAAGCGTAAATTTATTAGAACTGGTTTCTAAAATAATATCTTGTATTTGAGAAATAGTTCTAGCATTATCATACTCCTGTGTTTCACCAACATTCTTGTAAAATCTGATTCTAGCCCGCGGATCTTCCTGTTTACATTCACCTATTGCATGACTCCATCCTGTTGGACTGTTAGGATTTTCAATGCTAACACAGTACACAATAGCTTCGCCTTTTTTGAGAAATGATGGAAAATTGGCGTCGTATATAATTTCACCATCCTTAAAAATAGGATGTGCTAAATCATTATACGGTTTGCGTTTAGATGTTAATCTAATTGGCGTAAGATGTCTTGCTTCTTTTCTTATATCATCAATATTGTAATTCATAAATCACCGTTATTTGCAACCTTTATCGTTTGAGTTCATTCATATCGCTTGTAAGATCAGGATGAGAATCACTACTTACCATATCATCTTCCATTGATTTTGGCATAACCAATGAGATGAGAAAATGACGAACCGTTTCTTCTTCGTTAATACCGCTAAATCCTAATTCACGAAGATGAGTTATAAACGCATCATTGTAATCAAATTCGATTGGTACAATTCCATCTTCAATAAAACCGTTGAAGGTGAAACTGCCCCATGGAGTCTTACTTCTCATCTTAAAATATTTTGCTAAATTGAATTTCTTTAGCCAATTCCATTTCATAGCACACCACTTTCTATCTTTTTGCGCATTTTGTATGCACTAATTGCCTTTGTCATAACAACTGCAATTAACGGTTTTAACAAAGCTGCATATTTTTTAGCCGTGAATTCTGCATATTCTTGTGAAAGGACATTAACATCATCAACAATCAATGTGCGATCAGCTAATTCTAGATATGTTACTTTACCACCAATTTTAACGCACATATGTGGCTTAGTCGTATCATCGTTTTGATAAATCAAGCTAAACTCTGGTTCCCATAATGCTCTTGCTTTTTCTGCGTTATGGAAACGTTCTTCAGCATTTTTACGACGACCATCAGATTTGATTAAATCTGATCCTTTATCGCCATTTGCATAGGTATCTTCACTCATTTGTTTTCCTTTATCTATTATGCGTTATTGCACATTAGATATTTATGTTGCGCCGCCCTCATAGCCTGGACAATCAATTTTATCCAGGCTATGAGTATTAATCGCCGATCTTAGGAATAACAGTAAGTCGATGGCCGTTAATATCGATATGCAAAGTGCCTGCTTCACCAAGCTTCACTGTGGTTACACCTGCAACCAATGCAGCTTTTAGCAAAGGAAGTAGTTCATCACTCACATAACTATGAACATCAAAACCTTGTTTGGTGGCTTCAGCATCTGTGCGAATCCAAGTAACCGTGTCTGCGACAACAGCAGTAAACACATCTGAATTTGTATCAGTACATTCCATTGTAACGGCACCATCACGGGTAAGTAGGACAAGACGCTTGCTGCCCATAGACTTAGTACCAGAAGAAACAAGATTAATTGCTTCAGCGCTAATATTGAATTCCCATGAAAGGATATCATTGATAGCTTTTGGTGCTTTGATGGTGTTTGGAGCAGCACAACGGAATTGAACCTTAGCTCCACCACCTGCTAAGTCAAGCTGCGAAACTTCACCATTATTACCAAGTTTAGCATCAATGGTTGCTGTGCCACCACGATTTACGATATCGAGACGACTACGAAGAGTATTCAGTTTGCTAAAACCAACTTTAAGTTCACCGAAATCAGGAAGATTTTGACTAGAGATAATAACAACAGTTTTGTCATCATTAACGCCGCGAACCTTACCGTCTTCTATTAGCAAATTGTCAATATTTGCCGTTGAACACGTTTCAAGCAGCGCATTCAAATTTTTAATACTATCTGTGGTTAAACGCATTTCTTCTCCTATTTGCGGATTTTGAAAACAACTCAGCCATTCTAACAGAATACACTGCTAGAACAGCTGATTAAAAAGGGATGTTTAAGGGTGTGTAATTAAGTGATTATTATATCACATTTTCAACTCAATGTAAACATAATTTGTTGCCTACAACAACTAACTGTTCACAGTCACGAGCTTTAGCCAATAACAAATCAACCTTTTGACTATACCCATCAACTAATGATTTAATCAAATCATCAGATAAAATCGATGCTAGCTCACAGTCGAATTCACCAGATTGGACCAGAATCTGATTGTAATTGACTGAAGCGATAGCTGAACCTATATTAAAAACTGCATCTTCGAGAGTAAGTTCCGCTCGAATCATATCAGCCTTTGCCTTTTGAATCACGTTACAAATAGCTACTTGCAACTCATACTGCAACTTCATAACAATTTCATCAAGACTTAACTCATTGGTTTGGCTCGGTGCCGTACCCGAACACCGAGCCAAACCTTGCCTCACAATCACATTATCAATAGCCATAGTTATTTTCTTTCTTAGAGTATTAAAGAATCACTATGATTCTTTAAGTATGCTTTTTAACAGTGTTTTTTGCTACAAGATTATTATATCATACTGTTACAGAATAGATATAGTGATGGAACTTTTATGTTTAAAATAATTAAAACTCTAGTAAAGAGTTAACAAACGATCCTTGGACGGTCGGTACCTCCCATCGTAGAGCAGCATAGATGCCTTTTAATTTAGCATCAATCATTTTCTCTTGCGTCAGACTTACGTCAATTTCAAAGTGATCATAAAACCACTTAGGAATATTCGTGATATCATTAGGAATGCCTATAGAAATGAAACCGAACGTGTTTGGCAACAGATAATAAATGCGTACTTTATCACCGGAGCGTATCAGCTTATCATCGGTGTTATTCAGCTTAACCATCTCATTAAAGTTGATAGATGCTCTAACATGTCCTGGTAAATTAACGCGCTTAACACCGCGTTTCTCGAACAGCTCCCATTCAGTATAATATTGCTCAAATTTATTGACAGACTTAGCAACGCCCATTGCAACAATAAACTCAGGAGTCATAAGACGTTTACGCTCAGCTAGCACAAATTTTTCTATTGATTTCTCATCTTGACCACGAAGAATTTTATCAACCACATCAGATAAAAACTTTTGAATCACTTTTGGTGTATCTGATTTCTTAATTTCAGAACCCATTGCTTTAAACTTTCCATCTGGGTAATCATTTCCTTCAATGTTCAAACAACGCAGCATGTACTTCTTTTTAGCTTGGAACAATCCACGTTCAGCCACGACTTCTCTACCCGCCTTAATAAGATCATCATAACCAGGAGTGCATAAGAAAGCAGTACGCATAAACTCAGGAAACATATCATTTACCAATGATGCAATCTCATCAGCAATAAGAATTGCCTCTTCTTTATTACGTGCACGAGTTGTGAAGTAACTTGAGTCGGTATCAGCTGTAATTAGGACAGGACATGTAGTGGTATATCCATGGGTTACTTCACCATCAGTCAAGGTGACAGTTTCTTTCGTCCATTCTGTCGGTTCGCCTGTGATAAGCTCGCCGATCTGGCAGTTCATAAAGGTTGTAATTTGACGACCGCAAGCAGTAGTTGATGCACCGAGTCTGTCATCGAAGAATTTAAAGAACCGATTTAACAAAGCCCCGTAAACTGAATTCATTTATGTTACGAGCTAATCGTTACCATTAGCTCTCTTATAGTTGCCTACAAGATCAGACTATATCATCACCTGTTCTAGGTGTCTGGCGCTTCGAGCTCACTAGAGCCCTACTCCTTACGGATAGTCGTTGCACCTTCTACATTTCTGTAGCTTGGCTCAGGATTGTCCACGTGGGATGTTCCCTGAGTTCACCAGATTTTCTGTACTCATTCCTGAATACAGCCTCCATTTGCTTAAAGGTTTACTTTACGGACGCCTTGCAAAATATCATATAATGCAGATTGAGATTCCGCATACTTGATCTTATCATAATCTTCTTTAAGATACAGCTTACCATCAGATTTTACAATTTCACCTGACTTCAGTGCACTTTTTAACTCTGTGAAATTACCTGCTTGTATCAATTCTTTTAATTTATCATTGGTCATTAAATCTCCATTATCTTTTATCAAGTTGTAAGTTATCTAACACGTATTGCTTTTCAATGTCTGATAATTCGCATGATCGAGCAACTAGTAATATAGTACCATTTAGTGTAGTAAGTGAATCAGCATGTTTAAACTGTGGGAGACGTGAACGTATTTCAGAGTATACTATAATGTATAGTTTGCCACGTTTATCCTTAACAGAATCAGATGCTCCTGCAATTATACAATCTGCATCCTGACATATTTTTGATTTTGTTATTATATCACCGACGGTACTGAATATTTTACGTGGTTCTCCAGCACCAGTTAATGCTCTATCGATTGTGGTATTTGAAATTATATCACCATCTTTTACAACACCGAAAGCCACATTAATTATGTCAAGATTTTTATTAGGAGTTAATTTAGTTAAATCTAATTCTTGTTGATCTAACACTACACCAAATCGAATACCATTATCATTGTAAAATTCTATTATGCTTTCTGAAATGCATTTATACTGATAAGGTACTAGGTCCAACATCTCCTTTAAGATGCTCATTTTAACATCTCCATGAGGTCTTTGTTAATATCTATACCACAATCTTTCTTCAATTTCTTGGCTTCAGCTGCAAATTTCTTTTTCTTTGCCTGCATTTCTTTTCGTTCTTTAAACCAAACAGAAAGAACACCAGGAATAATACCTTGTCCGTTTTGATCAAGAACAGTACCATAAGCTGAAACAGCCCAATTCATTGACTTTAGATATGTATGCCATTCAGCACCTGACTTATCCTCAACAGAACCATCTTCTAAAACTAATCTACAAACAATCAGTTTCTTATCTTTTACTATTCTCCAATCATCTTCATATCCAGTAAATTGACCTACGATCTTTTCTGGAGATAAATTCAGAGAACGAATAGTTGATGGATACAGTGAGTTAATATCAACTGATCCAATCCATTCATGGAGACCAACTTTTGGTGAAAGTACAATCGCACCTTCAGCTTTTGAGCCTTTAGGTTTATCTGATTGATCTGGAACAATCATCTGACGTTCATAGTGAGCATAGTTGATAACTGCGGTTTGAGAAATACCAACTGTACCCATAACTGCATCAATGTTAGAAGTGTTACCATGCGCAAAATTATTTGCTAAATTGATATATCCAAATTTGATTTCGAAACCGACCAAACATTCTACGTCTCGAATATTGTACATCACAAACAGGATAAAATTATCACGGTACAGACTTTCTAAAGTACCGTCATATTCCAATTTACCAAATTTCAATTCCTGTTCAGCAATTGCTGACAAAGCATATGACGAACGACCTTCTAGATTGAATTTACGGAACAATTGCAGATAGTCAAGGTGAACACGTCCATAGATTCGAGCATTCATTACCTCATTACCAAATCGCTCTACTGTACCAAATTGTGGTGGTCTGCATTGTGGAAAACACCAACGTGTTGCTTGTGATGCACCAAGCACTAATTCGGTACGCTTGATCATATACGGTAAATCGAAGAATTCTGAGTTCCATCCTGATACTAAATCGACATCTTCTAAGATATCAAGTAGCATCGATAACAATTCACTTTCAGTTTTGCAGATAAAGATATCAGGACGAATCGTCATCCCAATTTTAGCATAATCTTCATCTGATGGAAGCTTACCATCCCAACCTGGTGGTGGTACCGCAATAGTCACAAATGAGTTAGTAGCAGATAACCACACAGTCACTGCATTAATAGGAGCATATGGATTTTCAGGTGAGCTGAATCCTAATTCTTTCTTATAATCGACTTCGATATCGATTAGAGCAATATTCAGTTTCGGTGCTGGCTTGCCATAATACTCATTCATCAGCACCTTCAATTCAGGTGATATGTCACTTTCATGTTTACTACGGCATTTTTGTGCAGCTGAATCGAATTCTTCACGTGATTCGAAATCATGGCGTTGTAATTTTACACCATAAGTTGACTTGTACTTACCATCGTCATCAGGGATGTAAAAATACCATGGAGCAGGGTGCCGAACGGTAACACGCTCGCCTTCATCATTGCGCTCAAATACAATCACGTTATCAGAATGACGATGATAAATCGATGAGATATAGTTTGATGTCATATTCTACTTTTCATGTGTGATATAAAGGCATCAAACATTTCTCTGTTTGTTTTTACTTTTGATAATACTAAAATATGATCGCCTTCATATGTATATTTTGCTAGTGGCCAATGCAACTCTTTTGCAACCTTCAGTGCTATTCGTTGATACAATCTAGTTCGTTTTTCTAATTCTTTCGCATCTGCATTATTAGATATTTTAGCAGAGAAGAAAACGGCATCTGACTTTACTAAATATTCTTTTGTTATTTTTACAATGGTTGAAAAAATCCCCATTGCCTCTCTACTAGTATATTCGGTAACTAAAGAGAAATCCATTTCTCCTTTTAACCAAAATAAAATTTGTGTTATTTTTTTATTATCAAAATATTCATGCACGAATAAACATATCACAGAATGTGTTGGATTAACATTAATTTCAAATGATGTTTCATTTTTAGTATCACGACTTATTACATAAGGATATGGGTCCCCATCTAAACTTTCTGTTATCTCAATATTACCGATAATTTCCACTACATCTTTGAATTTTAATCTTTTACCATCTCTATCCAATATGTCATAAATTTCATTGACTTTCAAAATTATCTCCAATATCTAGAAATGACAACGGAGAGTATATACTCTCCGTCTTGTGCTACAGAATACTGTTATGGTTGTTCTTGTGGCGTTGCACCACCGAGCATTTCAATTGCAATTTCAAGTTCAGACATTTCTTCAAGAGTCTTGTCAAAACCTTCTGTACGATACACACGAACGATTTGTGCAAACAGCTTTGGATCAATGTTGAGTGTCTCAACTGCATCTTCACGGACTGCCTTGATGTCCTCATTGAGAATAGCAACCTTAGCGTGATAGCTAACAGCTTGATCGATAAAAGTCTTCAACTTGGCTTTATCTGAGCTGTTATTTACAATGGAAGCGATATCACGGGTTTGAGGTGCTGCTTTAGCTTTACGGCCCATCTTGAACTCCTTTGAGTTTTACGTTATGAAATATTGAATATGCATTATAACATATGAGGAAGCATATGTAAACTTTATTTATCGGGATTAAATGATATCGAAACAGACACTATTAAAAGTGAATCGTTCAAATCCCTGTAATGTTATAGTTGTTCGCGATTGACCAACCTGTGCATTAACAATTAGATATGATATATCCAATTCTAAATGCTTTCTTGGATCGGTACTGCCGCCATACATAACTTGTATATCAGAAGCACCTATAAATCTTGCACACTTCCCAATAAGACTATCTTCGATATCTTCAAACATAGAAACTTTCTAATTGATATATTGTGATATACTAAGTATGAGAAATTATAGTGTAATTGATATATTGCAATATATCAATTACGGGTTTCTACTTTATCTTTCAACATTTTAATACTAGCACTAACGTTTGCGCACATTTTATTGGTTGCTACATCACGGTAATTCGGATTTATAATGAACAATTTGATCAGTTCACTTTCTTCCCAATTTTCATCTTTGATTCGTTGATCAAATTCTTCATCACCTGATACACTACGTGCAAGGATTGGATTTGTTTCCCATTTAATCGTAAATGGTCCAATATCACTAACTGATGTCATCGAATCTGCTTGTTTCTGCAGTAGTTCACTGCAGGATTTAAAGCAATGCATATAATCAGGAAAAGAATTCGATACCAATACTGCCTCAGATGCAGCAGGAAAAGCTTTAGCTAGTAAAGTGTTTTCCATTTTATCACTATGCAGTGCCATTCTAACATTAAAAGAGTATGACATTATTGCACCGTCAGTGTTAAGTTTTTTAAATCAGAAACATTCGTTGCCATTAATCTTCCACCAAGCATAACAGAATCATCGCTATTATAAATTACGACATTTGTCATTACACTTTTATCCCAATCTGAAAAGTCATCTTGCTTTGTAGCAGGGAAGAATGAAGGATTTTCCGTTTTGATTAATTCACCGTCACTTAACGATTTCAAGTTATCGGTAATATGTGTCATATAAATGTTAGCTTCTGCACCATTGTCAAACGGAGTCGAAACTATTAAGGCATGACTTATATTACGCAATGATGGGTCGATTTGCAAAAGCAAATCACTATATGCCTCAAACATATAAAAATATTCTTCTTTTTTAAATTCTTTTGTCATACTGCAGGACCATTAGTTGTATTTGATGTAATTTTTGATTGTGATAAACTAAAGCCTGTTACCGAATTAATAACATCAGGATAATTATCAAATCGAGTAATACTGATAAATGGATATATGTCTAAGAATGCATCATCTTTAATTCTAAAATCGATTATTTCATTCACTAATGATTTGTTAAACTGTGATGCTGTGCTCAATGGTAGCACAGCATTATAAACTCGGTCTAACGTAGTAAAAGGTCTTGATGACAACAGTAAATTAGCAGAAGATAAATCTAAAACGGTATTACCAGCTTTCAACGAACTAACAGAAAAGTAATAGTTGATAGGTAAATTGTACACATTCGCATGGTACAAATAATAATCTTCATTGTTGATGGTGCATTTTTGAACATTACCCCAATTAGATTGGGTGTTTACATTATGCTCAGCAATTAAATCATACGTAACATGGCTTAGCACACCGTAAACGACAATTTTTACGGTGCTAGCATCTATTAATGCGTTAGCAAATTTAACAGAAAAAGAAGCTAAATCTTTCGTGTAAGAACCAAGTAGTGGATTATTACTCGAATCTGTTGGGTCTAATGAATACTGTTTTACCCCATTCAGATATACGTGAACTTCATCATTTACGCTAAAACGTAAATTTTTCGAATTGATATCTAAACCCGTTATAATTTTTGCGCCTGGTGCTAAGGAATAAGTGTATTCAACAAAAGGTCTAACACTATTAGATAGCATATTCAACTGTAAAGTCAATCTATCACCAAGTGTGGCAGTTAATTGTTTTAAAGCAACAGTGATATAATTGTCAGATGTTAAAAAAGTGATCCATTGTGGATCACTTTTTGCAAGAACGGCAACAGATTCTGATCCACGTTGACGCCAACTATCAACTCCAGCCTGTGGCAGTGGTACTAATTCAGATCGTAATTTCTTCTCACCAATCTTTTTTAACTTACCTTCACAACGATAAGTAATGTTACATTTATCAAGACTTGGTCGTAAAGGATCCAATTCTGTTTCAATTTCGCGATTGCATTTATCACAAATATATCGTACGTATGTGGTCAATTTGATAACCTTTTAAGTTGTATTAGTAGTTATCACTATTTATCGATTCACAACTTCAGCTGAAGAAGGCAAAATAGAATAAAGATCGGTTAATCGAACCCAACGTTTCCAACCGCCTTGCATTTCATCAATCGGTGTTACTTCATAAAGCAAATGTTCTTTTTGAACACCTGCCTTTTTAGCCTGACGACCTGTCATTCTCACCTCAGTTCCATCAAAGACGTAGGTGAGCGTTTGATCGACTTCTTTTCCTTCTTTTCCTTCTTTTCCCAATACTTGATCATCCATTCTAACCACTCCATTCGCGTGTGTTTCATTTTGATACAGATATCACGATCATAACTTGATGCATTAATACCATGCTTTGCGACAAGCCAGTCTTCGAGAGTATATTCATCGTCGAGAAGTTTTTGTATCCAATCGCGCAATTTTCTGAAAACATCAACACTATTATCTTCATCATGGTATGCACTTTTAACTTCATCTAAAGCTATACAGATGAATTCGCCTTCTGCAACTGCTGGCCTCGCCGATTTCAACATTTTAGAACATTTCATCTTAATTCCCCAATTCACCAATAAATGTTACTTTACGAGAAAGCTGATAATCGGATAACGGCTGGTCATCATCAAAAAACTTCACATCTGCACGGGCATGTTCTTCACAGCGAGTTAACAACCAGTGACCGATTTGATAAAGGCCAGGTGCAGGTTTGCCACATTTATCACAGGTTGTACACGATTTAGTCATTGCTTCACCAACAATCGTATTCATCAAAGCAATCACATCAGATGGAATTGGCTCATAACCTAATGCAAGCATTTCATCTTGTTTATTAGCCGGGACATAATTGCAATCATAAATGTGATCAGGTAATTGCACATTTGAGATAAATGTGCAATATACTCGCAAAGTACCAAATTTTTCTTTTGATTGCTCAAACTTAAATCTTTTAAGATACTGAAGTGGTAGTTCTTCGTGCAAACGCTTGCACATATGCTCAAACAAATCAAACCAACCAGGATTGATAGACAAATCCATATTTCGGCTATTTACAAATAATGCTGGATATTTGGCTTTAAGGTCAGTGCCTCGTTTGTTATACTCTTCACGTAACATACTATTTCCTCAATTTATTTTTTACAATCATTTGTTTAGACCAATGTTTATCTGTCTGTACATGGTGAGCCCGCACATACTTTGCAACTCTACTTTCAAATTGCTCATAATGAAACGGATAAATTGAACTAACCACAATGCCTTCATGGCCTTCTGCAATAACCTGTTCAGCAAGTTTGATCAACGAATAAACTTCATATTCATTTTTAAACAGTAATTCATCAGGAGTAGCAAGTGGAACAATAGTCGCGCCGATTAACTCAGCGTATACTTTCAATTCATCCCAACTAACAAACATTTCAGTTTGAGTATTATATGCACGGAATAATTGCAAATAATTATCGAGACTGTCATAATGAATGCTGTGTTTTGCAAATAGCCATTCACCGAACAGTTGAATGTGTTCTGGTATTGCATACTTTATTGCAGCATGGAATGCCTTCAGAGCATCATAACTTTCATGGAGAGCAGTGTCACCATTACGCGCAGCTATTCCGTTTCTGCGTAGTACGACATTGCTACCATCCATTTTGATAGTTACACGAAGTGGAACATCAATAAAATCTGCAAGATTAGCAAATCCATTTTCACGAATATCCAGTTCATCAACACCTGGACTAAATGGAAAATACCTGGTACTCGGATACTTACAAAATATTCTTGTTGGGTGTTTTAATTCGATACCCCATTTAGTATGCCATTGAGGTACTTCAACTTCATCAATTATTCCAGTTTTCTTTAAGCCATTTGGTAGAATAACGGTATCAATATCACACCATTCACGCAAGGTTTGCGGGGTAATCATATCTATTTCAGCTAGCTTGTGATGTGTTTCACAAACGCTTGCACCATTGGAGAGATAATATCCACCAAACTGTGATTTATCTCGCCATAAAACCCGTTCAAGTAGATGATGAGCATCTACTGCTGGGGCCATACATCCAGGAACTACGCACGTGTGGTTATCACGCTCAAAAACGCCTTCTCGAAATTCATCACGTGATAACAACTTTTCCATATGCACCTTATTGTAATACAAAATATGATTGATTTGGTTGACTGTGTTCTGCTCTAAACAGATTAATGAGTATTTGCAACTCGGTTATTTCATCAGTGCTCAATTCAAGTTTGGAAACTGGACCTTCACCTTTATGAGCCTTACCTGATTGATCAATTTCTACCCTGTATACGCTTCTTATCTTCGTTGTTGTCGTCATCATTACTCTCCGTATTATTGCGACGTAGAAACACTGCACATAACAGACACAAGACAACACTATAAGCAGCCCAAGCGTAATGAGCTTCAATATAATTGAGAATAGCACTGAGAATTAGTATTAACTGAATTGCTATTATCGCTGATCGTAGAAGATTGATTTTCATATGATTTAATTCATTTGTTGATTTATTAAAATCATTATATCATATGATTAGTGGATAGTATACTACTTTATTGCATTGATCATCATATGGTAGATGATACTAGCTTGACCAGCTTTAGAAATATGACCTCTAGCAGTTAAAAACCAGGTAGGAAACATTTTTTCATTAGTGCTACCCATGCGTAAATGCTTTCGCATTTTTTCACAGTCCATAATACCTAATTCGAGACCCATAAGAAAATTACGCGGTGCGTCAATCATCTCCTCAGTAGGTTTTACTGGAGCAGTCACGGTTAATGATTTATCATATCTTCTACTGATTCCTACATCAGTACTGAAATCATCAAGCATTATGCCACCCATTCATCACTAGATACAGATTGACCATGTCCATAACGCGCCTCATTACGGTATACACGACCAACTTTTAGTTTAATTGTAACACCATTCACTTGAACAGTAAAGTACTTATTACCGTCAAATGACAACACTTGAACTTCCCTGATAGGTGCTTCATAGCCAACTTTGTCGCCGAGTTCGACTATAGGTTCGTCAGTATATGCTTTCATTTTTACTTTCTAAATATTTGGTGAAAAGTTCATTGCCATTTCAAGTTTACGAAACTGTATCATTGTTGAATCATCTGCAGATATCAATAGATACCATTTGTCTCTGAAGATAATTTTATGACAGGTATTATGGTTATACCAGGTATAACCATCTACGTTTGCTATCCACCCGTATGGTAATTCGTGTCTTACGGGATTACGATTATTAAAATCTTCAATTAATTCTGGAGCCAGGGTTAAATGACGGTTAGATTGATAATCAGTCAGCATCTTAGCGTGCCATGGGCATTGTTTAGCAACACTATCAGGTATTGGTAGCCCTTTACAATGAGCCTCAATTGCTTGATGCAATGCTATAGCATAATTACTAGCTTCTAGATTTCTCATTTATCACTCTTCGGTACACATTGTATAGCAACGAACTGAGCACCAAATTTACTCTCAATTCGTAATCCCTCTGCATTTAACCCAGCGTCATTGCATTTCTTAGTTTCAGAAATGATCTGATCATTAGTCAATGGCTTCCAGTCTTGTTCATTAACTTCTGGACATTGTGTCTCAACGGTTTTTTCATTATTACCAGTTAAGATATAAGTTGTACCAATACTAACCCACATCACAGAAAAGAGAAGTAACCAAATTTCAGCTCGTATATCTAAGATAAGATTTTTAAATTTATCAACCATATTAATGATGACTAATTCTAACGTGTTTCAAATTGCTAAAAATTTCGCCATGTTCCATCGTGCAGTAGAAATTACCATCATTGTCAGAATAACTAAATGAATAGACATCAAAATTTTCAAATTCTACCTTTTTACCTGGTAGTTGTTTGTCAATATATTCTTTCTTTTCTTCATCAAATTTATCCCAAGCTGCTCTCATTTCTTCTGGGGTAGTTTCACGGGTAATTTGAGGATATTTTGGATAATCATCATATTCATGGTCCTCACTAATAGTGCTAATGATAGAATCGATATTATTAGGTGTCTGTGCTAGCATTTCACGTGTAACACACTTAACAATAGATTCAACACTGATAGCATATTCATAATAATGAACTGTGTTATCGCCGGCAGGGAACATTGCCGCCTTAACATTATCCTCTGAAACCTCAAAGCCCTTTGGAAAACAAACAACAAAAGAACTTGAGCTAGAATTGCTAACAAAACCATGTCGAATTTTCATTTTAGGTCCTCACCAGTGATATTAAAATCGTTCATCATATTTTTCAAACGTTCAACTAATTGTGCTTTTGCCTTACCATTACAAATAGGGCATACATCCACCGGTAAATCACCGTGACCATTATCATTAATCCACGTTTCAACAGTTGGGAAACCATCATATTTAAACTCGTGACCTTTTTCACACGCTATCATTTCAACATCACTCAGACAGCAGTCGTAACCACCTTCTGTTTCACCTGTGATATCACACACACAAATGAACTTGAACTTGAGTTACTTACAAAACCTTTTCTGATCTTCATTAATCACTCCACTGATAATATTGATTGTCGGTAATACCGATTTCAGTAAGAAAATCTTTATCAACACTTTGGTATGATGTATCCACAAAAAGATAATTTGCATTACCACTAAAATCGATTTCATTTTCATTTAGATGCTTTTTCAATGCATCAAATTTGTCATTACCGATTTCACCACGAGCAATAACAAAGCTCGATGAACTAGAGTTGCTTACAAATCCATGTCGAATTTTCATTAGTAATTTGTCCATTTAATTTTGTTCATCGGAAACCTCATCGAATCCATCCAGTCCATAAGATCACCTTCACCTTCACCTGGCACATTATTACGCATAGACGTATACCCTTGTATTGAAGTAGATGTTCTATACACATCCCAGGTATCTCTATATTGACCGATTGGAGATGAACAATGACTTTCAAGAGCTTCAATTTGGTCAAATGTCAAAACTTCGTCAGAAATAATGAATGAACTTGAACTCGAATTGCTAACAAAACCTTTTCTAATTTTCATTTTGGCACCATTTTATCTTTTGTACAAAGTCTATCCCCAATTTCATCACCAAATATTTGCATCAACGGACATTCAGCATAACACCACATATCATGTCTATGGGGCACTGGTTTTCTATCATGATAACATACAAATGTTTCATGTTTCAATAACTTAGACACTAGTTTTTTTGCCAGCGTCTTCGTCATATACGTATAACAAACATCAGGGTTTGTTAATTCCTCATATTCATCTTCTGACAATAGAACATGATGTGTGAGTACCTTAGCCATCAGTTATCATTTCCACATTGAAGATAAGACTCATATGAAAACAGAAATTGTGCTAATGTTTCTTTGTCTGCAAAAATTTCTGTATTGTCACCTTCAGATGAGCTTGATGCACGGTCAACATAACCATTATCAACCCAACCACATTCATTCATTTTAAAACCATGCTCAACATAACATGCACCAGTTTTCTCCATGATCACATCTTTAATCATCTGTTCCCATTCAGTATTCTGAACAGCAAGAGCTTGAAGGAATGCGAAGTTAACCTTTGAATCTACATCGGTGTAGCATTCATCTTGCCATCCGAATTCTGTTTCGCCTGATAAAGTCGATACCGGCCATACTTCATTTTCATATGACGTTACTTGTGTCAATGGGGTATTCATCGAAATAACAACAAACGATGAACTTGAACTATTACTTACAAAACCATGTCTAATTTTCATTTCAGTATTCTTTCAAAAACATAAAATTGTCTGTGACAATTTTACCTAATCCATCATTGCCGATAAACAATTCAATTGGATCTTCAGATTCGTTACGGGAAGCACGCACTGTAAAAATTCTAAAACCCTTCTTAATCAATGTTGCACTTTTAACACCTTGAGCAATAGCATCACCGATATCATCGTACCCATAATTATCAAGTATGTCTTGCTCATCTTGAGCTTTGGCATTATTTACCAAATATTTCGCCATCGCTTTTGACATTTTGCATAATGGAGATGTTGGTGGAACAGCAAATAGCTCCTCGAACATTTCAACTGTTGGTTTGCATTGTGAACCTTTAATACCAATCACAAAACTCGATGAGCTCGAATTGCTCACAAATCCATTACGTATTTTCATTCACAATACTCCATCAAATTTGTCTTTAACAACTGCGCTTGATTAATTTGTTCAACAAAAATAGTCAATACGGATGTTGAGTCAATCTTCGTGCAATACGACAGTGCGCAGACATTAACTTTCCGCGCAGATTTGGTGCCGTTCTCATTTACAACTTTTACACATTCAACTAGCGTATTTTCGTTATCACGAAAAATGAATTTTGTGATAATGTGATAGCCTTTATAGTATGATGTAACAAGATCACCGACCGAAAAGTTAAGTGTGTCACTAGTGTCGTGTTTTATTGCACATCCTTTTGTTCCAAAGGCACATACCTGGCTGTTGAATTTATTAACTTCACAATTGATATTCATCTTTATCCTCGTGCATTTCACACATACCATGTTCTGTCCAACCTGAATATGCAATACCTTTTTCAGGCGAACATATCCAACCTTTTTTCATACTACATACACAATTTTCTGGTGCAGGTGTATTTGTATCAATAGCATATTGAACACGATCAATAGTAGTGCAATGATGAAAATCTTGTAAATGATATTTGCAATTACAGCAGCAATTACCGTTTTTATTTGATGCAGGATTACTCCATCCAAGCCAACACGGTTCCATATCAGTATGTCCAAAAATCAGCAAGTGGCATTCCAGTAGGACTTGTGATATCCCACAGACCACCGACAGTTCGTGAACTGATAGCATCCCAAGCTTGTTTCTCAGTTTCACAATCTACTGTTCGTTTACCATACCAATCTTGAACGGTAACAATAAAATTAACTGTCATTTACAGAAACCTCGCAACAACAGAAACCGTATCAGCTGCATTTTGTGCATCAATTTCCGCTTGTGTTTTAATCGGAATAAAACGTTTACGATCAGATTCAACAACTGCACTAGCTGCTCTGCCAACTTCCGGTCCATACAGATCATACACAGGACAAAGATATACTTCACTAGCAATATGTTTGTTATCCTGACAAGTCAAACAACCTCTAAATCTACGCACCTCAGGTGAATGCCAAACTTCACTGTCAAAGTCTGTGATCGTTTTAAGATCGACAGTACCCCAATTAGGCAGGCCTTCAGTAAAACTGCAATGTGACCAAATACCATCAACATTTGCATAACCGCTGAAACGATCTGATTCACACGATTCAGAAAGTTGTGATAGCAAATCAAATTTTGGATGCTCCTTCATTGCAGCCAAAAACGTAGGTGCAGAACAACTATCAAAACCAATACCGATACCATGACTCATTGCATAGTTAACCAAGAAACGGTATTTATCAAGGTCTTTGATTGTTGTCCAGGTATTACGTTTACCTTTTGGTTTCAACGTAAGAAATACCAGTGCCTTCATTTTTTCAAGACGCGGATCATCCTTAGCATCATTTACCAATTCAAAACATTGATCGTAATTCTCGTTAGCAATGACACTGTGAATATTTACCTGTGCGATACCGGCATCAGTAAGTTTCTTAACAGCATCATAGCAGATATCTTTGTTGTCATAACGGCTAACAGCAATACCACCGCAATACTTTGCGAGAGTTGCAACCCATTCATCAGTCAGACCAAAACCATTGATTGTTAGGTTAGGCACAACGCCAGGATTATGTTCATTGTGTCTACAGTAATCGAACATCTTAACGAGATCAGGGTTGCCGGGCAGATGCTCAATAGTGTATTCATAATTATCTGTATCCTTAAAATAGTCATCTTTACTAATAATTTCCCAATTATCTGTCATCTTTTTTCCTTCTAGATTCTGAAATTTTACGTTTTGCATCATCTGAATGATGTCTTCCTTGCATAGGGTTTTTGTTTGTTTTTTTGTAATCGCGTTCAGTTATATTGAGCTCCTTTAGTAAAATTTTAATTGATCCATAACCTAATTCGGTTAATTCACCAACTTTAACTATACCTAATTGTTCAATAACATACAACTGTTTCACAAGCGCTATTTGCTCCTCCGTTACTTTATCTATCACCGTTTTTAACTTTTTAGGTTTTAGTAAAGCTCTTTCCTTTTTAGTTTCCGATATTTTACGTTTAGTTTCATCAGAAAGATGTTTTCCGATCATCCACGAACGGCTATATTTTTCTTTTTTCTGCTCATCTGAATATTCTACTGCACGCCGTTTAGCGTGCTCTGAATTTTTACATCCTATTAACAGTTTTATTTCATTGGTGTGTCTTTTTCCATAAAATGAATTACCTTTTCCTTGAGCTCTTCTTTTAGCAGCAACTGACATTTTTTTACATATTTCATCTCGATTCGGGTGATATGTTAAAGTATCTCCATACTCGCCACCAGGTGAAATATTATAACCTATTATTTTATTGACAGAATTATAAAATTTTATCCAATATTTTTCTTTCTCACTTAATTCTATTTGGGTGCTCGCTTCATCAATTATCTCTTTAATAAAAGACTCTTTACCATATTTCTCTAATGCTCTGCGTATAAGTACACCTGATCCATAATAATCATCATTCATATAAATCGACTGACCGATATAAATCTTACCATTAGTACTATTAGTGATCTTATACACATTCATCTTAATTTCCATCTAATTAACTCCTATAAAATAAATATTTATAGGAGTTCTAGATTTTACATTACTTCACCTATACTTTCTGTTTAGGCCGGCGCTTATAAATTGTAGCATCTAAATTTCCAATACCAAATGCAATTTGTGTAAGTGTGCGTGGCAACTTATCAAAGATAAGTTTGAATGTGTCAAATGACATATTCTTACCAGCCTTTGTATTCGACTTGTAGCAATGTGAGCAAGGTACTGCAACATCACTACCTACTGCAGGAATACCATTGCAGATTTCTGATACTTCTAGATCAAAAATTTCAAGATGACCAACCTTTGGATCATCTTCCTGTGTTTTACCCCAGCGATAAAACTCACCAGTGTTCATATTGAAATGGTAGTTGTAATCAGGGCTAACTACCCGTTTGATACCTTTAACGTCATCGCGTAGAATATGCATTTAATTCCCTTTAAGCAGCATTTGTGTATGAATAGATATCATAACACAAAGTTATGTAAAAGTAAACAAATCGTTATTTAAAAAGGTGAAAGATATTTCACGGGCACATGGTCAGTCAGCCATACGCCATTTTCTGATTGATAAAACTTAATGCCGGAATTATGCATATCAACAGCATTTACACGGAAAATGTACACTTTACCATGACGTTCACCAACTTTTGTTGCAGTTTCGACATCTGCAGATAGATGCACATATTGACGATTACCAGGAATCAGACCTTTTAGGTAAATTGCATCAACAAATCTCGTAGCAGTACCATGAAAAAGAGTATGTGGAGGAATCAATGCCTTAAGATTCAAATCTACAGCAATCGAATGACCTTGATTCGCCCGAATCATTTGATGCGAACGATCAAGATTATTGTCATAAATGTATCGTTGCTTATCACATTCAGCGACGATGCGGTCGAGATCCGAACGTTTGAATCCAGGAAAATGGTTGTTTAATGAATGAACCAAATCAACAACACTAACCCAACCGCCCTCATTTAACTTTATTCCAGCCGCTTTGGGCTTATGACGTAAAACTAAGCTGAGAAATTTACTAATTTTTACATCATCAAACTTAACCATCATTTCTCCCAAGGAATCAATAGTTGGTCGGCAGTATAAATTTGACAAGAGGTATCTTCAATTTCAAGTGTCTCATTCGCTATACGAACCGTTTTCACAACGATACGTTTTCCTGTAGCTTGCACTCTCAGTATTTTGCCAACGTAAAATCTCAATATTGCATCTTCAGCAGTATTTTTGTTACGAGCATCATTTAAACACCGAGTCAATGCTTTTACCATTGAATGTGCTGATGAAGTATTTCCTGCTTCAACAGAATTTACCCATTTAACCCATGAACTTTCTATTCTGTGATTATCACAGTCATCATTAATGCTATAAAGTGGACATTTTGAACAGGTTTCATTCGCGGCCCCATCATAAAACACTTTACACAATGAACAATTTTCACAATTAGGATTAAATGAATTGAAGTTATTATGATCAGCGTGTTCTGGCATATCTTTTTCAATAATCCGCGCACTAAACCCAACGTAATACGGTTTCATACCATGCTTTTTCAAATTTGATGGTAGCAAACCACGCCATTTAGACAAACTGTGTTCTAGTGCAGCAATTTCTTGTTCTAACGGATCTTCTATTTCCGAGATAAATTGCAATTCGATTTCATCGAAATACTCTCTCTTCCAACTTTCCAAGCTCATATCATTATCTCACATTATTAGGTAAAACAAACCTGCAGCAATTGCAATAACAACTGCTATACGGAAGAAACCTTCGCTTATGGAATCTGCTGAAAAGAAAAAACCTAGCAGCATAACAATAAGTGCACCAATAACGAAACCGTTTGAACTATCAGAATCATTTTTCATCGCTTACTCCTTATTCATCATAATGAAATCATATCATAAATTGATGAATAAGTAAACTACTTTAGAATATCTTTTAGTTTGGTGCTACCATCACCCTCATATGGAATACAATCACCATCCCAACCTTCACTCAAGTCTTCAAGACACTGAAGTTCTTCGATAACGTGGATATTTAATGGACCATCACGTAATGCATCATGGCTAGCCATGTGGGCAACACCTTGAGCGTGTCTCATATTTTCAGCCATGATGACTGCATTGAAAGTATATTCCACGAAAAATGGTTTTAAGTTTTTCATCATTCACCTTCTAAATGCGCAATAAATTTATCAATAACTGTTCGCAATGTGATAAGTTTGTTAATAAAATCCTGTTTAGAATCTGTATCTGCTCTATGTAGTCTTACTTTACCATGACAATCAGCCACCTCAAGCACTAACATTTTTCTATTACTTTTCCATGGCGCTTTACCATGGAAAGCCATCACGCTACCAGAAGATGATTGCCCAATAGGATTTAACCACTCACGTAAATGAAAATTTTTGGTAGCCATATTATTCCGTCAATGAAGTTTCGCCATAGAGGCTGAGTTGAACAAACATTTTGATCCGACGCATTGATGTTAAGGTGAAGAGAGCATCTTCAAGAGCATTATGATCTTTACGCTCTGGTAAACCTAAGAAATCAAACATATCATCAGACTTGTAGATATCGAGTAGAGTGAAAGCGACACCAGAACTATCAATATTGACATGGTGCATCGGAAACATTGGAACTTCAGTGTCACGATATAGCTGCTCTGTGAATCCTACATCGAAATCTTTATTATGACCCATGAATGGTACAGGGGCAGTTGGTCCGAAGTACTTGATAAGAAGTTCTGATAAATCGAGAGCTGCCTCAATACGATCTACCCCATGTTCTATCAAATATTCCTGTGATTTACCATGAATTGCTTCTGCTTCTTTTGTCCAGGTATACTTTGTTGGATCAAAGAAAACTTCTCGGTAAATTGTTTCTATAGGCTGTAATGTTTTGGTGTCATATACTGCAGCACCAAAAGTAATACCCTGGTATTTTGTGGGTTGTTCGTGTGTCTTGAGATTGAAATCCGCACCACTCGTTTCCCAGTCAAGAACTAACCCAAAAGCGGGACATGGCTTATACTTTTTCATTTTTAATCCTAACCGTAAATAGAGTGAAGTTGTTTTACGAGACCTTCATACCGTTGTTCTGGTGTACCGTTTGGCACATTGACAAGTGAAATGTGATTCTCATTGAAGAATTCTAGCAATAGAGTATTGTATAGTTCTCTATCATTTTTGTCTGCGCGACGTGGGTCGTCTTCAAAAAACTCAATAGCTGATAAGAAAATATTGTGTCCGTACAACCGTTTTTGGTAGATGGCACAAATTGCTCTATAGTTTTTGAGCCAATTTAGATAAATTTGATGTTGACCGAAGCGTGTCAACCACAGAGTTGCATAGGCAGCGATATCTGCAAATGAACGCTCAGTGAAAATGATATCAGTAAGAGCATTCGGTAAATCATCTGTACGCTTATTCATCATAAGCTTGATATCATTTTCATATTTTTCACGCAAAATAAGTTCTTGAAATGCCATAACTGAAAATGGATTTGTTAAAATTTCTGATAAACTCGCTACCGCATAAATTTCTTTTTGAACGTATCTAGACACCTGAAAATTATCAACTTTCCAATTATTGCTAGAAAGCATACTAATCATGGTACTTTTCCCACAGCCATGCGTGCCCGATATTGGCACCAAATTTAATCTCATATCCTGATCCCCACCTTGGTGTTATGCTATAAAATGAAATTATAACATAACACCAAGTGGTAGTAAACTAATTTTGAAACTATTTACAAAGTCGGCCAGACAGGATACATTACATCTACTGTTTCTGTTAAATCGCGTAGTGCTTGTCGATATTTTTTCCAAGCAGTTTTCTTAGCCGTAGTAAGAGGACTATCAGGCATTTGTGTCCAATCACTTTCTGCAAGTAATTGATCACGACGGACCCGAATAGTATTCATCATCTCATCTACAGTTGGTGTTCCCGGCATATAACTACGCCAAGTAACGGCAGTTGGAATAAGACTCTTTAAACAGAATTGAAAATGATACTCCGGATTTTCAATGCCCTGAGCAAGTAATACAACATTGTTATCTTTATCTAAAAGTTCGATATCCATAATAACCTCTTAAGCGATCTTGAATGAGTAAATTTCAACAAACGTACCAAGTGAAGCACCTGATGATAAAATAACGGCATAACCATTAGATGTTACAGTAGCACGTAATTTACTCTGTAAAACACCAGACACGAAAGTCCATACACCGTCAGATGTTGGGTTTATTGAAGGTGAAATAATATACTGAGTTTGACCTGCGGTGGTGGTGAGAATCACATTTCGCTGTATTGTAGCAGGAGCAACTAAATTAAAACCAATAAGCTCTACAACTGCACCGGCAGGTAATGCACTATTGAAAGTAATCTGTGTGCCATTGGTTTCAGTGTATGAATAAGATGTTCCAAGATTAGCAATCTGCTTAACACCGTTCACCCATACGAACAAGGTATTTGAACCAATAACATTTGTAAATCCAGATGGTACATTGAACACGGTTTGATTAGCTGATGCAGTATAATTAACCTGTTTAATTGATGAAATTGCAGCAGTCGATGGAACATTTAATCCACCACCAAGCAAAAACTTTTCAAACGTTACTGTCGTGCTCGTGTTTAATGGCACTGAGGTTTGAATAGATAATGTTGAATCTTCAGTATAATTTACTGCTCTAATCTGTTTTGTTCCTGAAATAAACACGAACAAATCATTAGTACCTATACCATAGGAACCAAAAGTTGATGCTGCAGTAGGAACAGTGAAAGCGCTTGTAGCAGCAGAAACGGTTGTTTCATATTCGCGTTGATATAACACTGCACCAGAATTTGACATAGCAGCAAATGCATTAAAAATAGAAGTGTCCAAATACTGCTTTGGTACAGCATGCCATGTGTCAGTAGGATTAGTATTAATCAATGTCAAATAACCTGACATCGTATCACCAGCTTTAGCTACTTTCAAATTGATGCGTGACAGCAGATCATTATAATTTGCTGTATCATTTGCCGTTCTATTAGTCACCTCTGCTGCTAATGCAGTAACTATTGCATTGTCATTTGATGTTCTCGTATCGGCTTCTTCTTGTAGAGCCAATAAGCTTGAACTTGACGAGGCAGTTAATGCATTAAGTTGATCTTGAACATTACCAGTAATATTGTTTAATGCTATAAGTTCATTAGATGAAATTATAGCTCCAATATTATCTAGTAGGGTGTTTTGTTCTGTTGTTAAGTGCAAACTCGTGTCTAATGCGTGCGCAGTTAATACCGTAGAATCAGCAATTGACATCCAACTAACACCATTAAAATAGTTTAATGGAGAATCACCAACAGGAATTGTTCCGGTGTTATACCATAAATCACCGATTTTTGATCCAGTAGGGGCAACTGGGGCAACTGTCGCACCACCAACCACTTTCCATGATGATAACAATTGACCAGTACCACCGACACCATCATACTGCAGAATTTTTAACTGATTCACACCACGATCATACCATAATTGACCTATAGTCGAGTATGATGGTTCAGTATCAGAGCAGAAATTTTCAAGTAATCGAATAAAGCTTTGCTGTTGACCTTGCCCATAATTAGGTGCAGCTTTACCAAACAAAGATATACTCAAAGATGTTGAATTTGTAGATAACGGATTCAAGCTAATAGAGCTTGGGACCTTAAAATTAGGATCGGACCAATTTAAAATATAAGACATTTCTTCCTCCCTTACGCCAGTTCATAAGTTAAAATAGCTTAACCTGGTTTTTTATTAAGCCTTTTTGAAATCATTTTACCAACTAATAGTTACTCTACCATTACCGCCATATCCACCTGGCGTTTGATAATCGTTTGGGCTCCAGTTTGAGGCTGAACCTCCTCCACCACCTGCACCGATACCACCAACTCCGCCTTGTGTATATCCATTGCCGCCATATCCGCCTGTACCTAATGCACTATTTTGACCTGCCCATCCATTGTGCCAAGATCCACCCTCTACAGGTGGATTCGTACCATTAACATTTGAATAAATACCTGTGCCTGCGGCTTTATTTCCACCAGCGCCACCAGCAACCTGTGTGGTTACACCCGTAGACGTGTTATACATGGAACTTGCGCCGCCTGCTGCTCCAGGATAACCATTAGCGCCTGTACCGCCATCGGTGCCATTGCCGCCATAACCGCCTGCACCAACAGTGATATTGAATACTTGACCTGCAACAACAGGTAAAACGGTAGCATTTAAATTTACTCCGGCCCTACCGCCGGCGCCAGCGCCGCCTTGACCGGCATAGTTACCATTACCACACTGTCCTCCGCCGCCCGCACCAATCATACTAACAGTTATTTGCGTCACTCCACCTGGCACTGTCCATGTAGTTGTACCTGGTGTTATTAATATGGATGAACCTGGAACATACTGTGTCCATACCTGTTTCCAGATATTTGAATCTTTTACCCATACTTGTGATGCCTGTTTCCATGCAGAACCGTTCCACACCTTAGGTCCTAGATTTTGAGGAACTACAACCCATGCATTATTTAATTTTGTATAAATTGCCATCTTTAATCCTTTTAAAACTGCATCCAAAAATCACCTTCTGCGCCACCAGATGGACCAAGTGCAGACATAAAAATCTTTGGTCCAGATGCTTTAGCAGATAAACCATATGAATATGTATTGATATAGTCGGTAACATACTTAGTATTTGATGCATAGGAATTATATCCTAATACCATATTAGGAACACTTAAATACCCAGTAAATGTAGGATTTGCAATAGTAGCTTTTAATGCTGCATTGGTTGTCACAAAATTCAGAATACCGGTTAATAAGGCATCTGTTCCTACTGAGACGGTAACATCTGCAATGTTTATAACATCAGGAGTAATAGAATTTAAACTCATTTGATTTTCACTTTGTATTAATTATGGCAGTGTTACTACCCAAACGTCACCATTATTTCCACCGGAAGGACCAATAGTTGAAATAACAATTTTTGGTCCAGTAGCTTTTGAGGAAATGCCAAAAGTGTTGTTTGCAATTTCGGTATTTACATAAGCTGCACTTGCTGCCTTTGTTGTATAATCTCCTGCACCAACAACAGGAACGGTAACTGTTCCGGTGAATACAGGACTATCCATATTTGCTAATAATGATAATCGAGAATCTATTTGATTCTTAATACCGGATAATGTAGAATCGGTTGTTAATGATGTTGACAATAGCGGTATGCTAATAACATCAGAATTTGCTTTTGTTATAGCCATATCAATGACCCTTAAATATTAAACCAAATGTCATTCGCCGTCATACCACCAGGAGCTGATGATGACACATAAAAACGTAATCCTGATCCTTTACTTGATGGACCGTATGCATTTGGGATAAGACTATCCCAGATAAATTTTGCATTAGCTGCCACCTGCGTGTTTGTTCCTACGGAAATGTTAGGTACAGTGACAGATGTGGTGAGTATCGCATTATTGATAGGAGCCTTTGTGCCTAGTGCGGTAGTTGCATAAATCTTAATACCCGTCGCAGTGGAATCGAGATTCAGGGCATTTGAGACCGAATCAATATCCAGAACAGTTGTGTTAACTTTTGTGAGTGCCATAACTCCCTCTTTTTCAAAAAGTGCTTTTGTATATTTATAACAAATGTTACTTCAAAAAATGTTTACATCTGTTTTGCAGTGTGATATAATGACTTCTACTGATTAAAAAGGAAATATATAAATGTCAAACATTCAAAGCTTCATCGATGCTATCAAACAGTGCGAAGCAACTACGCTCAAAGCACCAAAACTTGCTGCTTTGACCGGTTTGAACAGCCAAGCACAAAAGCTGATTTTTGAAGCTTTGTCACCTTATCGTGTTTTCGGTGTAAAGAAATTTGATATGCCGATATCTGCAGTTGATGAGGATTCTGATGCAGAATGGTTTATCGCCATGCTCGATAAACTCGCAACACGTCAATTGACTGGCAATGCTGCTCGTGATGCACTATCACATGCTTTGTCGTTGTATACGGCTGATACACAGCAATATTTGATTCGCATTATAGCAAAGGACCTTCGAGCTGGTTTCTCTGATACTACTCTTAACAAACTTTATCCTGGTCTTGTCGAACGCTTCGGTTGTATGCTTGCAACAAAGGTCGATGAGTCTTATGAATATGAATTTCCTTGCTTAGCTGAAGCGAAGTATGATGGCACTCGTACGATCGCTCTTGTGACTGCAACAGAGGTATTGTACTACAGTCGCAATGGCAAGCCGGCTAATAATTCTGAAGGGCTGTTTGATACTGATCTTACTGCTTTGCGCAATTTCTATGGTATCGATATGGCATTTGATGGTGAAGCTCTCGCTGGAAGCTTTACTGAGACACTGAATGCTAAAGCATCAGGCAATAAAGGTGCTAAAGCTAATATGAAATTTTATGTGTTTGATGCTATTCCTCTTGAAGATTGGAAAAAGCAACAGTGCAATGAAGGCCAGTTCAAGCGTTCAATGAAGCTTGAAGAAGCAGTTATGACAGTTCAGCCAGTGAAAGTTGTAAAAAGCAAGTATCGTATTTGTAATGATTATGCAGAAGTACGTGCATTCTTTCAAGAGATGCTTGATGATGGTTATGAAGGTCTTATCATTAAGAAAATGGAAGGTCTGTACATTTGGGATCGTGATAACAACTGGGCTAAAGTAAAACCTGTCTTTGACTATGATGGTGAAGTTGTAGGTTTCTATGAAGGTCGTGGTCGCAATGTTGGTCGACTCGGTGGTATTAGTGTAAAGGGTACTGACGAAAACGGTCATTACTTTGAATCAAACTGCGGTTCTGGTTTTTCTGATGGCATGCGTGAAGAAATCTGGAATAATAGAGAAAAATATCTTGGGCTAACTGCTCAAATCGAAGCACAGGAACTTAGTAAGAGTGATGCACGAGAGTGCTACTCACTTCGCTTCCCAGTCTTCGTGATGTTCCGTACAGATAAATAACATACCCCTGCAAGTTTTTACATAGCATAACTGTTATCTGATGACGGAGAATATTAAATGGCTAAACGCAAATACTGTTATGAATATGCACTTGGTAAATATCGTGAACCGACAGAACAAGAACTAACTGCAGCATTAGCAACAGGAGCACGAATCAAAAGACTGCTAAAAGAAATAACTGAACTAAATAAACAACTTAAGATCGAAACTGAAAAAACAAAAAATTGCAAACATTTTGTATTTTTTGATGAAGCAGGTTTCCCTTATGATTTTCGTCATTGCTGCACTTGTGGTAATGTAGATTTGATCTAGGAGAGAATATGACCACTAAAAAAGATTTGATTATTGGCAGAACTATTTTAGCTTTTGCTGAAGCTGAGACAATGTCTTTCAAAGATCACCATGAAACATTTGAACGAGTATTGAATTTGCTCAAAAATAAGTTGCAGGCCCGTCATGATCTCGAGCAGCAAAATAATCAATTTGACATAACTGCGACCGACAACGATAAATAAATCATCTAAACAAAAAAAGGGTGCTATTAAACCTAAAGGAGATGAAGTCGTGAGTATCTATGGAAGTAATGTATACATATTAGAAGAGTATAGAATAAGAAAACAAAAAATGATGATCTTCACTGACCTCATAACATCGTTGAACGCACACTCTTTTCATCAACGAGATATTTGGAATATGAAGCAGTGTATTATTACTGACAATTTTGAAGCGCCACTCAAATATAAGTTTAATTGATATGGCAGATATTCTCAGCTTTAACGAATATAAGAAGTTAAATTTGAAAAAGAAAACTTCCAAGGTGACTTCATTAGCTGCTAAAAAATTGAGTAAAGCAGAACTGATAAGAATATTTACAGATACTACAATTGCACTTCACACTGAATGGTGTGTGCAGATTAAGCAAGAGAATTTCAATAAAGTAATTGCTAGTAAATTAGGTTTACCGGTAAAAGAATATTTAACGGATTTAAATGTAGTTGCTGAAACAGAACATTTTTTAAAGATGCCTTGTATACCTTTTTTTCCAGGCGCTACAAAATCTAATCCTAATGGATGGATGTCAGGTTTTCATTATGACGATTTAGCATTTACTACGCCATTATTAGAAAATGAATGTCAAGCTCGTATTTTTTCAGTGTTACTGCAAATGTCATTTTTGGCAGTAATAAATAAGTAAGTAGTAAATTAGTTGATTTTTTGATTTTTAACGGAGAACAAGATGACTGAAAATACACAAGTTAGTGACGAATTAGTAGAGCACAGTTTTTATGCTGTGATGAATGAAACTGGTAAATATTTCGCTGGATTCAATCCTACTGCACAAAATGCAGATTTTGTGGAAAATATTCTGGATTCAAAACTGTTTACAAACAAATACGAAATAAAACTCAGACCACAAGAAAAATTGTGTGAAGTAACAATCCTGCTTAGCTTAAAAACTATTAAGATATCTGAACCATTTCGTCCGAGGTTTCGTCCCAAGCAAGAACATTAATACCGTTTTACCAAATAATAGCACAATCGTTGTTTAGGTTGTGCTATTTTCATTTCAAATACCTATAGGAAATATTATGAGTCAGACCAAAATTTGCGTTTTAAAACTGTGCACAGGTGAAGAACTTATTGCAGAAGTTATTGATAATACTCGTGATGGTGTCAAATTGAAAAACCCGATGATTGTGCGTATGATGCAAACACAACAAGGTTTCGGTATCAAATTGATGCCATGGATCATTGTTGAACCCGATGCAACACCTGAAGTTACATATGACGATATCGTCACTATTATTCCAGCTACAGCAGACACTATTACTGCCTTTATGCGTGAAACATCGAGTCTTGAATTGCCGCCGTCGACAGGCGGATCAATCCTGCATTCTTAAAGTATGTAAATAAGTATATCTATTTTTGTTTCTTTATGATAAAATGATACCGTTGATGTTAACGGTATCATTTTTATTAGAGGACTGATATGGATTCGTTGATTTATTTGTTGCTAGTACCGCTGATTTGGCCGCTTATTGCAAAGGTTGTCTTTAAGAAGGAATTAACATTTCCTGAGGTTGGTGCAGTAATGATTTCAGTGATGTTAGTTACAACCGGTATGTGGTATGCTTCGCGATTCGGTGCCATGGAAGATACAGAAATTTGGAATGGGCAAATCACTGGAAAAACACGGCAAGAAGTGAGCTGTGATCACTCATATGATTGTAATTGTAGAGAAACCTGTTCAGGATCAGGTACCAGTAAATCCTGCTCACGCTCGTGTGACACCTGTTATGAACATAGATATGATGTTGAATGGCACGTATCATCATCTGTTGGTAACTTTGAAATAAACACTGTTGATAGACAGGGTGTAGTGCAACCACCTAGATGGTCTGCCGTACAAGTAGGTCAGCCTGCTGCATCTTCACATATATACAAGAATTACGTTAAAGGTGCAAAAGATAGTTTGTTCAATTTGAATAAAACACAAAATCAATCTTTTGCTCCATTGATTCCAACATACCCATCGTCTGTTTATGATTATCACTATGTCAATCATACCGTATCTGTCGGTGTACCTGTACATAATCAACGCGATTGGGAAATGCTCATTGCGAATATGCTTCGCACTCTAGGACCAACAAAGCAGGTAAACTTTGTGACAGTGTTCGTGAATACTCCTGACCCCGATTACATAAATGCACTGCAAGCTGCATGGTTAGGTGGTAAAAAGAATGATGTTATCCTAGTCATTGGTAGTTCCAAATATCCTACTATCGATTGGGTAGATGTGATATCTTGGACAGATAATCAACTGTTTAAAGTGCAATTACGGGATGCAGTAAAAGCCGTTGGTGTAATTGATATCGCACAGATTATGCCTATTGTTAATGCTGAAATTTCCAAAAACTTCAATCGTAAACATATGGCAGACTTTGAATATTTGCTAAGTGAAATTCGACCAAGTGATACATGGATGTGGATTATCGGTGTTATAAGTGCAATTATGAGTATTGGTTTTACCATCTTTCTATCACAACCAGGTGTAAGTTTGAGTAACATGTTCAACCGTAGATCACTACGCTATGGTAGATATCGTTAAAAGTAGTTTACTTAAATAGCGAATAGTGTTATAATTCAACATAGCAAATTTTTGATGACGTAGTTTAACTTAGGAGATGTCAATGGATGCAAAGCTTCGTAGTACTCTTATCACCGTCGGTGCAATTGTTGCAGTACTTGCACTGTTTGTTGGTATTCCTTTCGGTTCCTATATCAGTGCCAACAACTATGGCGCACGGATTGAATCTGAAGTGAAAGCTGCATGGGATAACAACCGAAATGTACTTGCACAGTACCAACAGAAAATTCTTGAAGCTGCTCAGGTGCCTGAAATGTACAAGAATGATTACAAGGAAGTCATTTCAGCTGATGTGCAAGGCCGCTATGGTGCTGATGGTTCAAAGGCAACTATGCAATGGTTGAAAGAACGCAATATCAACTTTGATTCGACGACATATGTCAAGATGCAACAGCTTATTGAAGCTGGTCGTAATGACTTCAAGACTAATCAAACCCGACTAATTGAAGTAAAGCGACAATATGAAGCCGCTCGTGGTATGTTTTGGACTGGAATGTGGCTTCGCATTGCAGGTTTTCCACGTATTGATCTTGACAAATACAATATCGTGACAACCGATCGCACAGAAGCTGCATTTGCAAGTGGTAAGGAATCAGCACCACTCAAACTTCGCTAATTGACAAAGGGACAGTCAATTTGACTGTCCCTTTTAAGGAGCAGGTAATTAATAAATAAATAATTACGTCAGGATATACAGTTGGTATTCCATTTGAAGAAGCTGTAAATATTTTTAATTGTGCTATTCGCACATATTGGGGGTAATATGAACATCGCTATTGCTATTCAGTTAAATTTTAGTCTTAACGATAATTTGCAAAAGCATCTTGTTGCAATAGAAGAGTTGGGTCTTAAACTGATTTGGTTTAGTACGATAATGGACACCAATGAAATAATTGGGTTAGATGAATTTGCACAATATGACAAAGTCATTATATTTGGTTCGGTAAAAGTTATCAAACTATGGCAAGATGGTCATTTTCCAGACAATGTTGTTATGTTTTATGATGAACCGCGGTTCGACCAACAAAAATATGCACCTAAACTTGGTAATTATTTGCTTAATCACTCAGCGAAATATACTACATTAGGCGTAATACAGCATATTCCAGTTAATGCTGACACATTCATTAAACCTACTCGTGATTTAAAAGCTTTTGCTGGACGCATTGTTGATAAAGGTAAAACGCCGGCTGAAGAATTATTCTCTGCATATAAAGGGGCATGGGTTACGGATGATGAACCAGTTTTAATGAACAAGGTTCATAAAATTGTCAAAGAGTATCGCAATTTTATTGTTGATGGTGTAATTATTGATTCATCTTCATATAAAGAAGCAGATACCGTGCAATGGCAACCTATCACAGACTCTGAAAAAGATCAAATTGCTAACTTTTTCACAACAGTACAAAAGTTATATCAACCGTTAGATACATACGTTGTTGATTTTGCATTAATGGAATCAGGTGGATTTTCTGTTATAGAATACAATTGCTTAAATTGCTCAGGTATGTATACCATAAACCGAGTAAAACTGTTCAAAGCACTTATCAATAAAATAGCATGCTAGTACTGCCGTTATTACCTGCATAACAGTATAAAATCGTTCAATAAATACACAATAACATTATTAGTGTGTTGGTATGAAATCATTCAAAGTATTTCTGACTGAGCAAGTTTTCGATTATAACTATTTCAATGGGATGAGTTTAGCAAATCCCATTGAGTATTACGACAAAGTGACATCGTATGATTGGTTAATTCAGTATCATTTGGTGTCAACCATGGGCGGAACTGTTGCATCTAGTTATCGAACGTGGAAATTGCATAATGAGAATAAATCTATTTCATGTTTTTTATATGCATGGTTAGCCTCTGTGTCACGTGAATATGACAAAGAAGATTCAGTAACAGAAGATGATGGACTAAAATATCCATCTGAGCGTGAGTATGACGATCTTTTATCAAGATTACATCCAGATGTTGTTGCATCGATTAATGGTAAATTGATGGTCTTTGGTGATTTCACCTTAGAATATAATGATAAAACTGATATGTTAAAAGATATACCGGTTTTTACACAGGTTACTGGTAAATTTATATTAGAAGGTTTTAAAGAATTAAAGGAATTACCTGAATGGCTCCCGCGCTTTTCGAAAGAGTTACACATTATCAATTGTAACAACATTACCTCATTAAAGGGGATTGACAAAATAGTTAAATCCACGGTAGATTTTCTCATCATAAATTATAACACACATAAACCGTTGCTTAAATCGAACGTGCTAGGATTGTGTCTTATTAATAATTTACGTAATATCGATCTAGATGGAGTTGCAGAGCTATCGGACGTGGTAACTAAACATCTTCAGAAGGGTCGTCAAGGAGTTATGGAGTGTCAGCGCGATTTAATTGATGCAGGTTATTCAGATTATGCTAAAATGTGATTGGAAATATTATGAAACTAAATGAGATATCTGCACCAAAAATTGAAACTGCACCCGATGAAAACTCATTGGTCGATGACGTTATCAAACAGTTTACCCAGAATAAACCTACATATTCTGATGTTAGAGCACTTGCATTAAAATATGGTGTATCTACTGCACATGTTGAAGAAATTGCATTCTCGTTATTGCATTCCTTTTTAGCAAAGTTTGGTAAACATAATGATGCACCTGATACTGATTTTGATGCTAAGGAATTGAAAAAGGGAATTGAAGTAGAACATGAGCATACATCCGATTCAGGTATTGCACAATTAATTGCTAAAGACCATTTAGCAGAACTGCCAGATTACTATTCACGTCTAGAAAAGATGGAGGGTGAATGACATCAATGAGAATTACTGCAAGATCGCTATCAAGTTTTTTATTTGTTCGTCGTTTTAATTATTTTGACGGATTGATGGCAACAGTTTTAATGCTAGCATATCATGAAGGTGTTCCTGGTCTTGGTATTTTTTGTTTAGTATTGATAATCATATTCATAAGTGTAGCATTAGAAGACATAACAAAGAGGATTTTGAAATGAGAATTACCGATCAGTTCGTGTTCTTTTGGGGTGACAATGACGTTTTTTCGAATTTCCATCCAGCACCTTTCACATTTAGTGTAGGTTCGAATATTATTCAGGTACCCACAAGTGAACATGGATTTATGTACATCAAAGCCCGGTTCTTTGAAGATAATGCTGTAGCAAATCAAATTCTATTAACTAAGAAACCGTTTGATGCTAAGAAATTAGGCAGAACAATTAAGAATTTCGATGCCGAATTATGGGATTCTATCTCGTATACGGTGATGTATGATATCAATAAATCGAAATACGAACAGAATCCGCAATTGATGATATCATTACTACAAACCTATAATCGTGAATTAGTTGAAGCAAGTCCAATGGACAAAGTATGGGGTATCGGGTTAGGTGAAAACGATTTAGATGCTGAAGATAAAACAATGTGGCGAGGTCAAAATAAATTAGGTTTGGTATTGACCAATTTACGAAACGATTTCTTTAAATTTTTGGATAATCAATAATGAATAATGATATTAAAATGGTGAAGTTGAATCATAGATTCAGAGTTATTTTTACGTTGAGTGATACGCCTGATATACTGTATCGTGATAAGGATATTGCTAATGTATTACAACACAGATTATCAGCACTCACTAATCAAATCACCACGGTAAAAGTTCCACCAAATAATTTTGAAGATTTAGGCTGTTTGATTAGCAAACCGGTATTCGTTACATTTGACGATGATGTATCAAATGATGCGTCTTTAGCCATAAACAAGATAGGTACACTGCATGGTACTTTTAACATGCATATCGATTTACTTGATGGAAATAATGAAATATTAGATAGAACAGTTTTCAAAAATTGTTCTATAAATTCAGTTAAATATGATAACAATTTGTCATATGATGTATTTGATGATGAACACAGCACTATCGCATTTGATCCGCCAAATGTAGAAGGTGTCAGCATACCTGCTATTCTGTCTAAGTATTTGACCTCATTTTTCAACAACTTAAAAATAACTAAACACCTGCATCATAAAAAATCTCGTGCAGTTGTTAGCAAAACGGTAACTATAACTTATGAGTCACGGGTAGATTTATTTTTTTAAATTGTAGTTTACTTTAAATGTAGTTTGTAGTATAATGCATCATTGGTAGTGATTGGATAGACCACTCACTTTTTATTTACTTGGAGGATTTCCATGGCAAAACTTGATTTCGTAGTGTACGTCGGTCGTTTTTCTCCCTTCCATCTAGGTCACCTTGAGACGCTTAAACAGGCTCTTGACAAAGCAAAGCAGGTAATTATCCTGCTGGGTTCGAGCAATCGCTCACCTAATCTGCGTAATCCATTCAACTTTCAGCAACGATCGTCTATGATTCATCGAGTCATTGTTGAAGAAGGTTTGCCAGCCCAACGCATTATGATTATGCCTATCAATGATTATCCATATCAAAATAATCGTTGGATTCAAAACATTCAGGATACTGTTGCTGGTATCACTTCTTCATATCAGGATGACCCAACTATTGGGATCATCGGATTTAAGCGTGATCATACTTCTTTCTATCTCGATATGTTCCAACCGTGGGAATCAGTTGAGACAAAAGAAGTTGACAAGATCAATGCTACAGAAATTCGCAATATGTTCTTTCACAATAAAGGCGACTGTGATTTGCCTATGGTTCCAAGTGGCGTGCAAGCTTGGATGAAAGAATTTGCTGCTACATATCCCGACGAACTTGCACGACTGTGTCGTGAATATTGGCACATACGTGATTACCATCAGCAATGGGCAAATACTCCATATGCAGTTCAATTTATTACTGCTGATGCAGTAGTTGTTCAGTCTGGACATATTTTACTTGTTCAACGGGATGCTCAACCTGGTGAAGGTCAATGGGCACTACCAGGCGGCTTTGTTAATCCAAAAGAATTTATTGTTGATGCCGCAATCCGTGAATTGGTTGAAGAGACACGTATCAAAGTTCCAACCAAAGTTCTTCGTGGCAGCATTAAAGGTAAAGAATGTTTTGATGACCCGGATAGAAGCTTAAGAGGTCGTACAATTACCCATGCATTTATGATTCAACTTGCTGATGGTCCACTACCAAGTATTAAAGGCAGTGATGACGCCCGCAAAGCAAAATGGTTTACCTTGTCAGAATTTTCAAAAATGGAACAACGCTGTTTCGAGGACCACTGGTCAATCGGGACCATTATGATGAATGATGTGAGGTAAAAAAAATGTATACCAGCAGCATCTATTTTATTTGTTGGAAACTGTCAATGTATGAATCATTTAACGCCCCCAGTGCTATAGCAGCAGCTGCAATATCTGACAAAAAGGTATTACAATCCGTTGCTTGGTGGCTTCGACCTTTTTGTTATGTGGAGTGGACTAAAAATGAAACTAACACCTGAAAATAAGAAATACATTGACGACCTGAGCTATGCAGGTCTACTACAACATTGGCGCTTTGCTTCTGTGGGTGATCCGTGGTTTCAAGATGAGACTGGTGTTTATTGGAGTGACAGAATGTCAAAACTCCGTAATGACCCAAATATTGATACTGTTGCCGCAAGCAAATCTGTTGGATGGGATACAAAATGAAAGTTGCAATCACTGGTAAAATAGCAGCTGGTAAATCAACAGCAGTAGAAAAAATTAAGAACTTGCTACCAGATTATGTGTTCATCAGTGCTGACGATATCGCACGAAAAATTCGCCAGCACGAAAAAATAAAGGCCATGCTGATAGCTGAACATGGTACAGATGATCCAGCTGTTTTGCGTACTGTTATTGCTACATCTAAATCAATCAGATATATCACCGATCAGGTCAAGACCGAAATAGCTGATATTGTAAGAGACAATGAAAATATTGTGGCTGAGGTTCCTACTCTGCTAAATGGACTTATTTTGCCTACAATGTTTGACAAAATACTGTTTATTACCGTTCCACTGCATATTCAGAAGGAACGTCTGAAGGCGCGAAAATACTCCGATCAGGAAATTCATACCTTTCTTTCTCAGCAACAATTTACTGAACAGGATGAACGTATCACGGACATTATCAACAATATGGATATCAATTATCTAGAATATCAGTTGATGTTAGCATTGCGTCAAAAATAATAGTTTCATTTATCGTTAGTTTATGATATAATGAATTCATAAATTAAAGGAGTCATTATGAAAACCGGTGAAATGCTATCTACTGCTATTCTGATTGCAACAAATGCCCATGACGGTCATTTTGATAAAGGCGATCAACCGTATATTTTGCATCCGTTGACAGTGATGCACAAACTAAAAACAAAAGATGAAGAATTGATGTGTGCTGCAGTTCTTCACGATGTTATCGAAGATACTGATGTTACATATAAAGACCTTCGCGAGAAAGGAATTTCCGAAAGGGTGATTCATATTGTTCGCGGTGTCACAAAGCTTCCTGGTGAGACTCTTGAGGAATACAAAGAAAAGGTTTTCGAGTCTATAGATAGAATGCTGATTAAACGTGAAGACCTTCGCCATAATATGGACCCACGTCGTCTAAAGGGTAATCGTAGCAAAGACCTTGACCGTATGCTTGTCTATACTACCTTCTATTACGAAATTGAACAACGCCTTCGTAATCTACTTGCTGCTCCTGATGCTCCTGATGCTCCGATATGAGCATTGTTCCTATTGGTACAAATTTCACAGGTGAGTTTTATGGTGAAACGACATGTTATAAACGTGTTGCATTTGACCATTTAAATCAGGTAAGTGAAGAATGGCAAGTTCTTCATAATTGGTATTATTGGAACAAGGATAAGTGGGAACCTGTAGGCGTTGGATTTAGTGCTAGACGGTGCGAACCATATTATGGAAATGGGATATAAATGGGTCCAGTTGATGCATTAGGTAATGAAATTGTGTACGGTATGATGTATGCTTATTCTATAACTCGTGGTAGTAGAGCCCGAACTGTTATCGGTCTCGTGCTGCATATCACCGAAGCACACAAAGTCACGATCAAAGTAATAAAAACACAACGATTTCTTTATGGAAAACTGATCAAAGATAGTAATATAGAAACAGCTGTGACTTCTACAGTCTGTTCACATTTGCTATTTCCATTACCACCACAGAATGTGCAAGAATATACCCTTAAAGGAATGATTAGTCATGGTTAAAATTGGCGCTGTTGCTGGTAGTTTTGATCCTATCACTAAGGGTCACCTCTGGTTGATTCGTGAGGCAGCTTTGCTTGTTGATGAGTTGTATATTGTAATTGCCAAAAATGATGCAAAAAAATCAATGTTCACATATGATGAACGGTTAGAAATATGTACTAATGCTTTCTATGAAAGCTATTCTTGTTTGATCCATGACAAGATTACAATCAAGCCCATCGGTAATGAATTACTTTTTGACTGGGCCAATAATAATCAGGTAACCCATGTATTTCGTGGTTTGCGCAATATTCAAGATTTTACTTATGAGCAATCTATGCGTATGATTAACCACGATATCAATCCATCAATTGCAACAATTTTCTTTATTACGCCGCCTGAATATTCTGCCATTAGCTCGTCGACGGTTAAGGGTGTTGCTGGAGTAAACAATTGGGAAAATCGTATTAACAAATGGGTACCGCCATCGGTAGTAAAAGCATTTACGAAAAAATTCGATGAACAGAAAGGTGTATGATGAAAAAAATTCACGTTGGAACATCACCACTAACTAATCGCATTTATGCTGGGTCGGTGTTAAAAGACGGAATGACATGGAGCTCAGATAAACAGGATGTTACTGGCAATGCGTGTGCTGCAGTTGCACAACACGTCCTTGAATATGGAGCACCGCTCGTAGTTACTTGTAATGGTAAACCGAAATATGAAATAACTGTTGTGGAGTTACAGTAATGAATGAAAAATATATCTGTGCCGATTGCGGTCATAAACAAGATAGTATGTATCGACCATGTGATCAATGTATGTCGTCAAGGATAGTGACGATCGAATTTGCTATTTTCCATTTTGGTCCTAACTATATGGATGCATTTAAGGAGCAAAAAGAGTAAATGTATGAGTGTATAGATGACAAACGAATATCGTTAAAAGCTGAATCTAATAAACGTCGTACTGGTATGACATATGGGGCCACAAGTGAAAAATTAGAATTTTTTAAAACTGATTTGCTCATTCCATTGATTCAAAAATGTTTTCGTACTAAAGGTAATGGTCAAATTACTTTTGCGCTTAACACGATTCGCAATTATGAGTTGTATGGCAGTAGACATCCTCGTAAATTATTTGAAGAATATTTCACAATAGAACAACGTGCAGGCCGAGCTCATGGCGGTATGCCATGGAAAACAAAATTACGAATGACCCCAAATCAGAAAATAAAAGCTATATGCTTATTAGCTAAGTATAACATCGATTTAGATAATGTATCAGAGATATTAGATGATCAAGGTTGCATCACATATGAGTGTGAAAGTGTCCCTAGTCCTATATCTAATGTTTTATACCATGTTATCTACAAAATCACAAACAAAATAACAGGCGATTTTTATATCGGTATGCATTCATCATATAATTTAGATGATGATTATTACGGGTCGGGTAAAAAAATCAAAAAATCTTTAGAATATTATGGTAAAATAAATCATAAAAAGGAAATTTTGGAATATTGCGACTCCCGTGAGCAGTTAGCTAAACGTGAAGCTGAAATAGTAAATGAGTTATTTCTATTAGATAGCAAATGTTTAAATGTTTCACTTGGTGGCGAGTTACAAAATAAATGTGTGAAACAGAAACAAAATTAAAGCGAGGTGTAAAAGCTGGCACAAAACGAGGTTCTTATAAAAAAGAACCTACAGAGGGATACATTTTATTCAGAGATAAATTTTTACCAATTGCATTAAGACAAGCAACACATTTCTGTGGTGTACTACGCACTTCCGAATTTATGGGTGGTAAACAGATTCGTACTAAATTTGGTCCTTCTGCATATGCATTGTTTAAAGAATGGTTTGCCACAAAGAAAATTTATGATGATACGAGAGCAGAGCGTATCCATATAGCTTATAAGTTGGGTAAAATGACACAAGTGCAATATGAGAAACGATTAGGTATCTGTTTCACATCTATATGGTATTTGCATGAACACCGTCATAAAGAAGCTTTTTTGAAGGCAAGAGCAAATGAATTATAATGTTACAAGTGTATTTTGAGGAATACACTGTTTTAAAAAGTGCCCTATAATATATTAATAGTATCTATAAGGTTCACATTTAAAACATTTATGAAGAAGCCAAATATGTATGTTCGCATAAATTTACACATAAAACAGAGGCGTGTAAATTTATGCGCTGAGGAAGATTATCGTATAGCTTATATGGATGACTAAGATGCGTCATCCAGTGATTTTGATGAATGAGATAGCCAGGAGAAACATCTGTCATCTCATTCACAAAATAACGCAATATGAAGATATTTGTTTATGCACATGGAAATTAATTGTGCGTCGAGGAAGATAAATTACCACTAAAACTATCACAGGACATCACATTCCATATGACTGATATATTACGACGAATTGCTGAACGCGGATTATCCATGGCTCATTTATTAGATACTCGATTTATCGACATATTTCAACATCTACTTGACGAAATCGATAGACTACAAAATGAAATTAAAATACAAAAATAGTTTACTTTGATGCCAATTGATGTTATAATGTTTTTCTGAAGCTATAAATAAATTTAACAACCTTGTTGTTAGTGAAGACGATAGACGTCTTCTTTTTCAAAACATGTGAAAGGAGTTTTCACTGTATGCTTAATATCGCTCAAAATGGCGTTCTTGCCTTTATTGCACAAAATCCAATCCTCAATACCGATGGTTACAAGCCATCACACTATGAAATGCTTCCTGATGGGACCGAGTATTTGTTCTCATACATTGAAGCTCGTGGCGGTATCTGGGATCAAACTGTATTCTTCGGCTTGCAAGCCTATATCAAAGAATACCTCACCAAACCGATCACCAGGCAGAATATCGATGATGCTGAATGGTTCTTCGCTCAATATGGTGAACCATTCAATCGTGAAGGTTGGGAATACATTCTTGAAAAGCACAATGGTTATTTGCCACTTCGCATTCGTGCTGTTAAGGAAGGTTCAGTTATTCCTATCAAGCATATCCTGGTGTCTGTTGAAAATACCGATAAAAAATGTGCATGGTTGACAAGCTACATTGAACCGACCATTCTTCGCGGTACGTGGTACGGTACAACAATTGCAACACAATCCTGGAATATCAAGAAGTTGATCAAGTCGTTCATGGAAGAAACTTGCGACAATACTGCAACTCTTCCTTGGAAACTTCACGATTTTGGTGCTCGTGGTGTAAGTTCACTTGAATCTTCAGTGATTGCCGGCGCTGCACACCTTGTTAACTTCCGCGGTTCAGACACCATCACTGGTGCTCTTGGTGCCATGCTGTACTACAATGAACCGAATATTGTACCTGCTGAATCCATCCCAGCCACTGAACACAGTGTAATGACAATTCTGTTGAAGGCCGGCGAATTCGGTCAAATCAAACGTGCACTATTGAAGTTTGGTAAGCCAGGCAAAATGTTTGCAGTTGTTAGTGATAGCTATAACATTGATGATGCTGTCACGTACATCTGTACTGATGAAGAATTCCAAAAATTACTGAATGATTCTGGTTCGAAGATTGTTATTCGTCCAGACAGTGGTGATCCTGTTGCAATGTCCTTGCATATTGTTCAGCTCGTTGACAAGTATCTTGGTGCTACGATGAACACCAAACATTACAAGGTTCTACCAGCAAATGTTGGTGTGATCTATGGTGATGGTATTAACAAGAAGTCGATTCAAGCAATTCTGTTTAACCTGAAGATTCATGGTTACTCAACTGATTGTATCAACTTTGGTATGGGTGGTGCATTGCTTCAAAATGTTACCCGTGATGATCAATGCTGGGCGATGAAGGCCTGTGCTGCTTGCATTAATAATATTTGGGTTGATGTTAAGAAGGACCCAGTCACCGATAGCGGTAAGGTAAGCAAGGCGGGTCGTATGTCGCTTTATCGCTCGCGACTCACTGGTGAATATATCACTATGCGTACTGATGTTCATATCGATAGTGAATATGTTGATCAGATGTGGACAGTTTACGAAAATGGTAAGCAGTACAATGAAGTCACATTCACTGAAGTGCGTAATCGCTCAAGTGATCCACTAAATAATCGTGCTGAACTTGAAGAAAATATTATGGAGGCTGCATAATGAGTCTTGTGCAAGTTAGACTACAGCGTTTAGCACAAGATGCTGCTGATAATGAAGCGCGCGATCGCCGTGTTCGTGAGCGATTTGAATTTATGGATACTCCGGCTATACGTGCTTTCAAAGCAGCAAACCCTGGTTATGGGTCACATTTTGATCCAGCAAGAGTGCCAGGACCTTGGTGGAACGGTGAAATATAAGCAACAAATATGTTTACTTTCCCTTAATCATATGATATTATTACTCTATTGAATGATTAAGGGATAAGTAATATGAAACTTGATGCCAATTTTGAAAATGGTGAATTGACTATTTCAAAGATTACGAGTTCTGGTGGTTTTAAAGTGACTCAGTATGTGTTAATGGATAGTGTTAGCTTATATGAAGTACCGGCCGGTGGTGATGAACGGTATATAGGTGAATGGTCAAGCGTGGCTGAAGCTGTTAAAGAGGGTCTTTCATGGACGTGACAGTACTAACTGCTGCTGCATTGCTTAAAATTCCGGTTGATCAACCTGAAAAGCTTTATACTCCAGACATGGATGCAATGAAGCTTGAATATCGAAAACTTGCTTCACATTGGCATCCAGATAAAGGTGGCAATGCAGATGTGTTTGCTCATATCAAACTGCTTTTTGAAAAAGCAGAAGTGAAGATTATGAAAGGTGTCTGGGAGATACCTGGATACTTCAGCTTCACTGATGCTAGTGGTATAAAGCGTGAGATTCGGTATGCTAAGAAAAATTTGTTTGAACTTGGTGAATATTACATTTGTCCTGGTTCAGTGGTGTATGCAATTACTAAGGATAACCAAGACCTCGCCGATATTGCAGTCCGTGCAATCACTGGTCTGTACTATCACAATGCTGATATGGAAAAGAATGTCGGTTCTTATCTACCGTTGAAAGTGCAACGGTTTGAAACTGCTGATCGCATCATTGTGCGTATCGAGAAACGAAAAAATTCAATTTGTTTGCGTGATCTTCTTGCACACCAAGGTGGTAAACTTGATCCAAAACACGTAGCATGGATCACATCTCGCCTTTACAACATTGCCTGTTATTTGCAAATTAGCGGTTTGACTCACAATGATATTGCAATTGACAGTTTGTATATCGAACCATCCGAACATACTGTTTCTTTGATTGGTGGATGGTGGTATTCACGTAAAGTAGGTGAAAAACTTGTTGCAGCAGCAAGTAATACTGTTAAGAGTATCCCGTCTGATATTCTTAGCAAAAAGATCGCTGATCCGCGCATTGATCTCGATTTGATTCGAAGTGTAGGTAGGGTCTTGTTAGGTGATTCTATTGGCAACAAACTTATCCTTGATAAGTCACTACCTAATGCACTTGTTACTTGGTATCGCAGTGCCTCTCATGGTGAAGCAATCAAAGATTACCGCGTTTGGCAAGAAAAAGTACTCATTGATAGTTTTGGAGTACGCAAATTTGTTCCTTTCGATGTTTCTTTCAACGATGTTTATCCTAAATAGAGGAGATTAAAATGGGTGGTTCTTCATGGAATCCAACTGATTGGAAAGATTATTCAACGAAGACGTCGAGTGCACCAAAAGGTGTTCACT
>JFJP01011092.1_pt1 | contig 50219 bp, 43 predicted proteins | sample 431651 | NCBI WGS metagenome assembly JFJP01 (sample SAMN02602958, study PRJNA72255) | Microbial mat metagenome, whole genome shotgun sequencing project. | biome: fresh water; feature: sink hole; material: water; isolation source: purple microbial (photo- and chemosynthetic) mats found in... | reverse complement strand
CTGGCGGGGCACTGGATCAAGATCATCCTGCACCACATGTTCCTGTACAAGGCGCGCCTGCTTCCCGGCTGGCGCCTCATCCCGGAGTAGGACCGTGAATGACACGAATCGGTCGACGCGCGACGAACACCTGAACGAGGCGTTCTACGCGACGAAGCCCACCGGCTCCACGGTGTTCCTGCGGACCTTCCTGCCCTGGCAATTGTGGCGGTTCGTGGAGATCAACCTGCGGATGATCCGGATCATCGGCAAGAGCCACGGCGGGAAGTCGCGACACTGACCGGTGCAGGCCCCCGGTTGCAGGCTGAAAGCCTAGCGTCGGGCCGCCCCGCGCGAGACCCACCCGATCGCGAACAGGAGCGCGCGGATCGAAGCCAATACGATCAGCAGCGTCAGCAGGATCTTGAAGAATGAACCGTAGCGCGGATGGGCGCGCGTCTGGACTTCGCGGCCGAACTGGTCGATGACCGTGTAACTCTTGACGCGGGACATCGCCAGCGCCAGCGGCAGGCACAGCGCGCCGATGACCACGAAGAGCCGGTCCAGTCGGCTCGTCAGGTGTTCACGGAACCAATCCATCGTCAAGCCTCCAGCGACGGCAGTTCGGCGGGGTGGCCGGGGTGACCCGCCGCGCAGGTTAGCACCGTCGGGGCGGCTTTTCGCGCCTTTTCCGGTGGCCGGCACCGAATTTGCCGCCGGCCGGGCCAGACGTTATCCTGGCGTTGAAATTGCGGGTTCATCGGCTGTCGCTGAATGCGCGCGCGAATAGCGGCACGCCGCGCGGGGTACCATGGGATCGGCGTGCCCGGTGGTTGTTTCATCTCGAGGGGTTGGAACATGTCACGACGTTCACTTGTCCGGTTCGGCGCGGTCTTCATGATGACGGCATTTTTCTCGCTGACGGCAGCGGCCCAGTCCGAACCGGCGCCGGCCGCGCCGGTCGAACTGCCGCTGCCGCCGGTGTCGGTGACGCAGGAGCCCGAGGCGCCGCCCGCTTCGATTCCCGATCCTTTGGCTTCCATTCCGGCCCCGGCGCCGGCGTCCACCGTCTTCGAAGCGATGGCCGACACGCTGACGGTGCTGGTCGACTATCGGGCCGAGGCCGAGATCCAGCGCGACCTGCAGAGCGCCGAGGCCGAAAAGGTCGTCGCCGAACGGTCCGTCGAACGCGCACGCATGCTCGAAAAGCTGGCGGCGTCGCGCATCGAAATGAAGGCCAGCGAGATCAAGGCGCTGGAAGCCAAGATCGACTACGCGAAGTCCACGAAGAACAATCTCCAGAAAAATGAACTGGAAGGGTTCAAGAAGTTCGCCGGCGTTGAAAAGCAGCTTCTGGAGCACCGGCGTGAATTGCGGGGTCGCGAGATCGAGACGGCCCGCGCGTTGCGCGACTACCACGAAGCGGCCGGGAAAGCCTGCCGCCTGGAGCTGGAGCTTGCCGGCAACCGGCGCGAGCACTCGTCGATCAGCAGCCTGGTCGATCCGGGCGCGGCAGCCGAGGCCGCGCGCCTGCAGCAGGATATCCTCAAGCTGGAGGGCCGTGTCCTGGAAGCCCAGGTCCAGCAGGCCGGAAAGCGCAAGGATCTGGCTGATCAGGAAGTGAAGCTGGGCAACGCGCGCCGTGCGGTCTACGAGTCGCAGTTGAAGGTCGCCAAGGGCGGGCGCTGATCAGGGCCGTTATAGCGCCGGGATCGTGAAACGAGCGCGGCCGCCGGGCGATCAGACCCGGCGGCCGCGCTCATTCCTTCCGGCCCCCGGCATCAGCGCGATTCCGCCGCCGCCCGGAGCATCGCCTTCAACGCCAGATAATTGCCGGGATCCGCAAGATCCTGCGAGGTCAGGTTGTAGACCCCGACCACCCGGTTGGCGCCGTCCAGGATGACGACATCGCGGTAGGTCACGTCCCACAGCGTCCAGGCCGGCTGGTCCGCGGTTTCCTGCAGCCAGGGCAGATCCTTGCCCGCGCAGGCCGTGGCGTTGCCGCCTTCCTCGCCGATCGCGTTGACGCCCAGGATCCGGACGTCGCCCTCCCAGCTTTCCGCCTCGATCTCGTTCTGCAGCACGTCGAGATAGCCGAACTGGCTAACGCAGTAGCTTCAGGTCGCGTGCCCGAAGTACCAGGCGGAGACTTTCTGCTGGTATTGACGAGGCGAGACCGCCAGGCCGGCCTGGGATGAATTCGGGTTCACATCCGTCAGCGTGAAGTCGGGCACGACGCCCACGAGCGGTGTGTTCGGCTCGTCGTCGCCGCAGGCGGCGGCCAGCAGAGCGAGCGCGCACAGAGGCAGAAGACGGGCGAGGGAGAGTCGGCGCATGGGAACGCTCCTGACGGAAAAAGCACGTCTGCGACATCCGGCGAGCCGCGGCATCGCATCCAGGACGATCATTGTCCCCATGGTAGCATCACGGTGTCCCGGTGTCGATCCGTCGCGGCCGACCGTTCTCAGGGGAGCCGGCGCGCGGCGCGTGCGCGGCGCCGGTGCCGCCACAGGCCGGCTTCGACCAGACGGCGCGTGAACCCGACGTGGCCTTCCGGATCCTGGGCCAGGCACATGTCGGCGCCGCCGAAGCCGTCGGGCGGGAAATAGATGCCGCAGTTCGCGTTGATCTCGAGCATCCACGGCGTTCCCTCGCTGTCGACGCGGACGTCGCAGCGGCCGAAACCGGCACCCTTGAGCGCCACGAACAGGCGCGCCGCTTCGTCGCGCAGTCGCCGCGCCAGGCGGGCATCGGTGACCGGGCCCGAGGACATGCGGTCGTAGTCGACCCATTTCATCTTTTCGTGCTTGAAGCTCTCGCCCACTGGGAACTGGTACTGGACGGGCGGATAGGTGCGGGGGCGGGTCGGCCGGCCCGGCACCTCGGCCACCAGGACGGTGCACTCGGAGCCTTCGATGAACTCCTCGATCAGGGCGGCCCGGTGGCGGCGGATGATCTTGCGCGCCTGCCGCCGCAGTCCGGCGGGAGTCACCACGCGCGAGGCGCGGCTCAGGTCGATGCTGGCGTAGCTGCTGTGGTGCTTGACGATCAGCGGGAAGCGCAGGCGTGCCGCCGCGCGCTCGACATCCGCCTCGTTTCGCGCCAGCAGGTGGGCCGGCGTGGCGATGCCCAGTTCGCGGCACACGCGCTTCATGGTCACGCGCGAAGGCTCGTAGAATTCCGAAGTGGCGCCGGTGAACGGAACGTTCAGCTTTTCGAGGGTGCGCACGACCTCGATGCCCGGCACGTCGCATTCGGGAGTACCGTCGCAGAGGTTGAAGAAGACGTCGTAGCCCTCATCCACCAGGCGCTTGATCGTCCGCACCGAGCTTCCCTTCTCCAGCGTGGCCACATCCCAGGTGGCGTCCGGCAGGTAGGGTCGCGGGTCGCAGGGCCAGTCGTCGGCGGGGAACGGTTTGGTCTCCAGATCCTGGGGTGTCAGCAGGCAGATGCGCACGGGGCGGCGGCCTTTCCGGAAGCGGGAAGGTTCGCCGGACGCGAACGTGGCCCCGTCGGGAATCCACCGCGCCGGCGGCGGCCGACGCACGGCCGCTTCATCGTCGACGATAACACGCGGACGCGGTCCCGTCGAGATGGCGTGGCTTGCGTAAGGCAAAAAAGAGCCGGCCGCGTCGCGGGTGCGACACGGCCGGCCCATGCTTTCGCGGCGCAGGTCGCTAACGGACCAGCGCCAGCTTGCGCGTCACCGACGGAGCGCCGGGGCTGGCTGCTTTCAGGAAGTAGACGCCGCTCGCGGCGGCGCGGCCCGCGTCGTCCAGCCCGTCCCAGACGATCGTACGCCAGCCGGCGGCGATGCGCCCGTCGTGCAGCGAGCGCACGCGCCGTCCACGCAGGTCGTGCACGCTGATGGCCACTTCGCGCTCCGTGTCCAGGTACAGCCGGATCGAGACCGACGGGTTGAACGGATTGGGCCAAGGCAGGTCCAGGGCCACGGGCGCGAAAGGCACGGAACGCGGCTCGACTGCCGAGACCCCCGGCGACGACAGGACGCCATCGCGCTTCATGTTGCCCTTGTAGGTGGGCCAATAGGCCTTCGCCGGGCTGTGGGCGAACGGCAGGTCCCACACGTGGCACAGGAAATCCCAGCCGCCGTAGACCAGATCCACGTCCAGATCGCCGTCGATGTCGGTGATCACCGGCGACGAACGGACCGGGCCGCTCAGGGTGATGGGGAAGCCGTTCATCGGCTGCCCGTCCGCATGGTAGGCGTACAGGTTGTACGGGGCGCCGATGTCGCCGCCGCCGATGCCCTGCGCGATCTCGGGCACTCCGTCGCCGTCCAGGTCGCCCACGACGGGGCTGGCCTCGGTGCTGCCGGGCAGGTCGACCGGCCAACCGGCCCACACCTGACCCGAGGTGCCGGCCGTCGTGTTGGTGCTGACGACCACCAGCTTGGAGCTCAACCCGGTGGCGTTGGGTGTGTAGATGATCTCGAGTCCGCCGTCGTCGTCCAGGTCGGCCAGCGCCGGGCTGGTCACCCATTCGCTGCTGGCGGCATACGGCATCAACTTGGGGAATCCGGGGTAGTTGGTGCCGTCCTGACGCAGGGCATAGAGGTAGCGGGCGTTGTCGAAGAAGACGAGTTCGACGCCGCCGTCGTGGTCCAGGTCGCCGGCCGCGATGTCGCAGGTGATGCCGCCGGTGACCACGCGCGGGAAGCCCGGAAGGTCGGTACCGTCGTAGCGGATGGCCATCAGCCGCTTCAGGCCGGTGGCGTCGTTCCTGGCGCCGAAAACGATGTCCCTGGCGCCATCGCCGTCCAGATCGATCAGGGTGGGGCCGCTGCGCGACCACTCGTAGAGGGCGCCCGCGCGCACATACAGCACGCCCTGGGTCGTCGCATCGTTGTCGCCGTTGCGGACCTCGGTGCCGTCGGCGTTCCAGGCCCAGATCACGCCGTTCAGCGTGTGGATCACGATCTCGGGCTGGCCGTCGCCGTCGATGTCGCCGACGGCGGGAGCCGCCCAGTTGAACGTGCCGCCGACCGTGCCGTTGAAGGCTCGGGGCCAGCCCGCCAGTTCGCTGCCGTCGGCCTTGAAGATGTGGACTTTCGCACCCAGGTTGCGCTGGCAGACGATCATTTCCTGCCCCGCCAGGCCATCCAGGTCGTGCAGCGTGACGGCCGCCAGTTCCAGCAGCGTCCCGGCCGGGAGGTTGGTGAACTGGCCGATCGTCAGCCCCTGTCCGTCGCCGTCCCGCACCTCGAGGCCGTCGTGGTGCCACGCATAGACCTGGGTGCTGGCCAGCACGATCTCGGGCCTGCCGTCGCCGTCGATGTCGCCGACGGCGAGGGGGCCGCTGGTCTCGCCGTCGAATGCCGCGGGGAAACCCTCTGTTTCGCCGGGAGCGGTCGAGCGGCTGATCACTGCAGACAGCGAGCTCGGAACACGCGACGAATCCACCGCGGCGATCCGGTAGTGGAACGGCGTCAGCAAGGGCAGACCGGTGTCGGCATAGAACGAGACGCCGGCCACCACGTCGGCATTGACGCGCGTGAACGGACCGGCGGCCGACGTGGAGCGGTAGATGTTGTAGCCGTACACGTCGGAGCTGGTGGACGGATCCCAGGTCAGGGCGATCGTGTCGGGACCCAGTTCGGTGCTTGCCTGCAGGTCGGTGGGAACAGTCGGACGGCCGAGCGTGAAGTCGTGGCGCAGCTGCCGACCGTAGCCGTCTTCGATGAGCAGCCAGGCCGCGCCGTTCGCGGCCGTGTCCGCCAGGGTCAGTGAAAACGGCGCCGAGGCCGTGCCCTGGCCGAGCAGGCCCAGCGACGACCAGGTGGCCAGCGTGTCGTGCAGGGTGACGTTCGGGCTTGCCGTGCGCAAGTGGCCGGTAAGGGTGCCCGAGACGCCGGCGCCGAAGTTCTTCACCGCGACGGTGAGCGCGAGGCGTTCACCGTTCTCCAGGACGCCGTTGCCGTTGCCGAACGCCGTGTCCTGCCAGTCCAGCGAGTCGACCACGGGTTCCGGCGCATTGAGCGCCACCGTGAATTCGGAATACCAGTGGGTGGTGCCGGACCACACGTCCGAACGGAACGTGATCGGGTACCCATCGGGCAGGGTGTCGGGAAGATCGATCAGGATCGGGGTCTGAGCCACCGTGCCCGCCCCGGCCGCCGCGTTGCTCAGGGCCACGCTGGCCGTCAATACGGTCACGCCCGGCGTGGTGGTGGTCAGGGCGCCGCTCAGGCCCGTCGCCGTCGAGGTTCCCGTGTTCACGTACGTCGGCGTGAAGGCGATGCGTTCGCCGGCATCGATCACGCCGTTGCCGTTGCCCACGCTGCCTCCGGCGCCGTTGTCCGCCAGCGGCAGGCCCGTGATCTTCAGGTAGCGTCCGCTGAGCGTCACCGGGATCGTGCGCGTGTGGGTCGCGAGGTTGGCTCCGGTTACCGTCAGGGTGGCGGTGCCGGCGCTCGGCGCCAGGAAAGCCAGAGTGACCTGGCCGGACGCGTTGGTCGTGCCCCAGACCAGGTCCTCGCCCGGCTTGGCCAGGCAGACCAGGGCGCCGGCCACGGGGGTGCCGCCGGCAGTCACCGTCACCGGGACGTCGCGCTGGCCGGCCGCGATGCTCGCGGGCACCGTGGCCACGATCGCGCGCGGCGTGGAACTCCACAGGGCCAGTGCGGGATCGCCCAGCAGCACGTAGTTCTCGTAGGTCCAGCGGTCCAGGTAGTTCTGCTCCGTGGCGGCCAGGAACGGCAGGCGACTGAGCGCCATCAGCCGGCCGACGCGGTTCTCGCCCAGGCAGTAGAGGTTCTCGAAGAACTCCTGCTGGTAGGCGTTGACCGCGAACGGAAACGCTTCGCGGGTCGAACCCAGCGCGCACACGGCGCCGCCGTCCGGATTCTGCAGGAAGCGCTCCATCAGGCAGCTGTTGTCGAAAGCGGCCGAGGCGCAGTTCAGCCCGAACAGCATGAACTGATGGTCGCCGTTGGACAGGTTGTCCGCGTCCATGGTCATGAAGTTGGCGTCGCCCACCGACATGTTGAAGTAGTAGCCGTGGCCGATCTGGTTGACGATGCCGTAGTGGCCGGTGTTCAGCGAATCGATCAGGGTGGCGCGGGTCAGCGGCAGATCGCGCGGGTACATGGCGTCGGTCTCGTACATGCGCAGCGTCTGCAGGTCCGTGCACGGATCCACCAGCGTCGTGATCAGTTCATTGGCGAAGCCGGCGCCGTCCATCACGATCGTGTCACCCGGATGGTAGGCCTCGGGAAACAGCACCTCGGCCGCGAACAGGGCGCGGCCCGGCCACGACGCGCCTGCCGCGGTCGATTCGTAAGTGATGACCTTCTGCACGAAAAGGTCGGCGTCGGCCGCCGTGCTGACCGGCGCGCGGCCCAGGTAGACTTCTTCGGCAAAATCAACCAGGTCACCGGGCAGTTCGTATTTGGCCGGCTGACCGTAGTTCGCGTCACCGTCGGCGTTCCAGTTGCCGTCCAGGCAGGCGAAGTACAGATCACAGGGGATGGCCGTGTAGCCGTTCGCCGGATACAGGCTGTTGTAGATGATGCGCGGCGGCAGGATGTCCGAATCGCCGCCCAGAAGCACGTACTGCAGGCCCCACTTCGCGTAGGCGTCCTGGATGTACATGCGGATGGTCTCCTGGATGTCGGCGCCGTTGCGGAAATTCGCGGCGATGTACTCGCGGGTGGCCACGACCGTGGGCATGCCGCGCGCCGTCCGGTAGTCGGCCAGAGTCTGGAACGAGGCGGCCAGCGTCGCATTGGTGATGATCAGGCAGGTCACCGGACTGCCGGTCAGGCTGGGCGTCTTGTCGGGCTGGAAGCCGCCCGCGGGCGCCGCCACCTCGACGCCGTTCTGCCGCCGGGCGGCGGCCAGCGCGGTCGGGTTGTCGATGAGCCGTTCCAGGACGTTGCGGTTGTCCTCGGCTTCGCCCGGCACCAGGCGCTCCCTCTGCAACGGGTCCGGCTCCGCGGTGTCCGCGTATGTCACGCGCACGGCGTAGGCGTCCAGGAATTCGCAGGCGGCGGGGTCCATTTCGTCCGTCTGGCGCAACGCCGGCACCGCGACGGCCACCAACTGGTACCCGCGCCACCGGTGCACGGACGTCGCCGTCGTCCAGGCGGCACGCGGCGTCGCCTGGGCGGCACCGGCGACCAGATCGAAGGCCGTCAGCCGTTCACCGCGGCTGGTCACCAGATCGTCGGCCAGGGCCAGCCGCCCGGGCGCCCGCAACGGATGGGTGCCCAGGGCTTCGACCGTCACGGCCGCCACGCGGCGGTCGGCCGGAACCAGAAGCAGATGATGGCGGCTGGGGATCATCGCGCGGCCGGGTTCGGGCGTCAGGCGCGTGTCGGCAAGTTCCGGGGCCACGCCACCGCCGGCTTGCGGCGTCCAGCGCAGGGCGCCGGCATCGAAACCGGCTTCGTGGATGACTTCACCGGCACCGGCACCGGCAGCGGCAGGGACGGCCGCGGCCAGGGCCTTTTCGCGTCCCGCGTTCAGGGCGAGCAGGGCGAACAGCAATGCATAAGGACGAACGCCTGAGGCGAACCGGCGCATGAAAGGCCTCCGGTGCAGGTTGATGAATCCGGGCGGAAGTGAGTCCACCGCCACAAGGGGCGCTTCCGTGCGCTCCGGGTGCCGCGGCAAATGTACCACAGATCGCGGGCGAGCGGCAACGAACCCGCCCGTGCGCGGCGGGGTTTCGCTCAGAGGGCGCGGTTGAACAAGAGCGGTCATTGGCCGGGTGGGGCCGCCGGCAAAGCCAAGCCGAGCCTGATCAAGGGGTTGGCGGCGGGAGCGGGCATCGCGAAGCGCGTCCCCGTCCGCGTCGCGACCGGCCCTGGCCGTCTCGCGACTTTTCCTGTTTCCACAGCGGCGTCCGGCAGGTCATCTTCCGGCGCATGCACACCGAAACCGATTCCCACGCCGAATGGTACCGGCGTCGCTGGCCGGCTCTGAGCGCAGGCGGCGTCTGGCTGCGCGGTGGCGAACTGAACACGCTGCCGCCCGCGCTGTGGGACCAGCGCCCGTACCGCGTGCTGGTGACCCGACTTTCCACCTACCGCGACACGGCCGTCTCGACCTCGCACCTGCTGATCCACGCGCTGCTGGCGCAGTTGGAAGGCGTCTATCCGGACCTGGCCTGGCTGCCGCCGCCGCGTGACGGCGAACTGATGGCGCAGGACGGCGTCCCCTGGCTGCTGGGCACCCAGACCAAACGCGCCGCGCGCGCCTTCGACTGCGTGGGCGTGTCGCTGTCGGTGCCGCAGGAAACGATCAACCTGGCGGCGATGCTGCTGCGCAGCGGCATCTCGCCGGACCGGCGCGAAAGGCTGGACGATGCGGGCGCGCCGCTGATCATCGCCGGCGGCGCCAGCGTGGGCGCGGCCGCCGCGCTGTACAGCGACGAGGCCGGCGTCGACGGCATCTTCGTGGGCGACCGCGCCGATATCATCAGCGAGCTGTTCCGCCGCTGCCGCGACGGCCGTGCGGGCGGACTGGACAAGCGCGCGGTGCTCGATTCGCTGGCCGATCTCGACGGCTTCGTGCTGCCCGGCGCGCCCCGAAAGGCCGCAGCCATCCGGCCGGACGCCGTCCCGGACGAATCGACGCTGCCTGCCGTTTCCGAACTGCCCCCGGCGTCGGCCATGCCGGTCAGCTACGACACCGCGCGCATTGGCTTCATCACCGTTCCGGTGACCGAGGGTTGCCGCTGGAAGTGCAGCTTCTGCTACGAGTCCTGGCTGCACCCGCGCTACCGCAGCGTGCCGGGCGACGACATCGACCAGCGTGCGCGCGAACTGAAGGCCTGGGCCGGGGCCCACCGCGCCGAGATCTTCAGCTTCAACTTCGACATGCACGAGGACATCCGCGGCATCATCGACCGGCTCAGCCAGCGCTTCGACCGCATCGGCCTGAAGAGCCAGCGCTTCGACCAGCTGGCCGGCGATCCGCAGATGCTCGAACTGATGCACGCGGTGGGCAAGACCAGCCTGACCTGCGGGATGGAGGGCATCTCCGACCGTCTGCGCGCCTACCTGAACAAGCGGCTGGACGACGCCAAGCTGCGCCGCGCGCTGTCGGCCATCGCCGCGGCGCCGCTGCGGCAGGTGAAGATCTTCCTGATCGCCACCGGCCGCGAACAGGACGACGACTTCGCCGAGTTCAACGCCACGCTGGCCTGGTTCCGCGACGAACTGGCCGGTCAGGGACGTCGGCCGCGCATCATCTTCTCGATCACGCCGCTGGTGCACTTCCCGTCGACACCGCTGGTCTTCGAGGCGCCGCCGCCGCCGGCCCGCGTGGCGGCGATGGTGCGCCGCATCGCGGTGACCATCAAGCGCGCCGGCTTCCAGGTGCGGGCGGCGGCGCGCGATCCGGAGGCCATCGTCTCGCAGGCGCTGGTCAGTGGACGGCACCCCGACGCCCCGGTCACCGAGCCCTACATGCCCGATGGTGACGCGCGCGCGGTCTGGCGCGCGGTGGTCGCGGCCGTGCGTGAGCGCGGCTTCGTCTACTACGACGGGATCACGGGCGAATTCCAGCACGACTTCCTGGCCCGGCTGGCGTGCGGAACGGGCCTGGCGGGCGTCGGCGGCGAGGATGCGGACCCCGGCGCTCCGTCACCGCCCCCGATGGTGCTGGGCACGCCCGAGGAGCCGGTGCGCCGTGTCCACGCGTTGAGCCTGCGCGGGCTGGACGGGCCCGCCGGTCCGCACGAGGAACGGAAGCCGGACCGGGGCGCGTCGACGGGCACGGCGAAGGTGGCGCGTCCGCCGCGGTCAGCGCGCGAAGGCGCCTCGACGGTGCCGGAGATCCGGCGCCGCGTCCTGGCCGCGCGCCGCGACCGGCAGGAACTGGCGCTGGCGGTGGATCTGGGCCCGGCCGCGGCCGGGCTGCCGCGCGGCTACGTGGCGGCGGCGCTCGGCCGGGCCATGATGCTGGCCGATCCCGAACTGGTCGACGCCTACCGCGGGCCGGGCACCTCGAAATGGGGAGTGAAGGACCAGCCCTGCCGTCTGGTGGGCCACGACCGGCTGGGCCTGCTGTGGACGGCGGCCGGGGCCGCGCGCGCCGAAGCCCGCTGGCGCGGCGAGGCGGCGTTCGCCGCGGCGGTGGCGGCGCACTTCGGGCCCTGGGGGCGGGTGCTGGGTCCGGCGTCCGGGGAGGGTGTGGCGGAACTGGCGCAGCCGCGGCTCAGCTTCGGCGCGCCGTTCGCGCCCGACGGCGCCGCCTGGCTGACCGCGCGCCACCTGCGCTTCATGCAGCGGCGGCTGCCCGATGGTCCGGGCTACCGCTGCGAGATCGCGCGCGATTCCCTGCGCAAGAAGCTGGTGCTGGATTACGTGCAGCGCGAACTGCCGGACGGTGTTTACCAGGTCGAGGTGGCGCCGGGCGAGCGCTTCGAGCCCGAGGCTTTCTGCCGCGAGGCCTTCGTCCTGCCCGCCCCCGAGGATCAGGCCCGGGTCACCGCGCGGGCGATGTTGTACGCCACGCCCGCCGCCGCGGCATCCCCTTGAGGGCGCGGAAGCTGACCAGCTTCTGCTGACGTTCGTCCCACAGGTTCATCGCCATCGACCGCAGGCTGCGCCGCAGCGTCAGCGGTTGGACGTGCTGCAGCGACGGCACCGAATCCTGGCAGGCCTGCAGGTGGTAGTTGGGAATGCGCGGCCGCAGGTGGTGGATGTGGTGCAGGCCGATGTTGCCCGTGAACCACTGCAGCACGCGCGGCAGCTTGTAGTAGGAACTGCCGCACAGCGCGGCGTCGAGCGGTTCCCATTCCTCGTGCCGGCTCCAGTGCGTGTCCTCGAACTGGTGCTGCACGTAGAACAGCCACACACCGACGGTCCAGGCGATGACGATCACCGGCAGTTGCACCAGCAGGTAGTTCTGCAGCCCGAAGGTCTGGCTGGCGACGACGGCGATGGCCACCAGCGCCAGGTTGGTCATCAGGACGCTCATGACCGCCGCGCGGCCGGCGCTGGGCCGGGGAATGCGGTAGGCGATCAGCGACAGGTAGAACGGCACGATCAGCAGCAGGAAGAACGGATTGCGGACCAGCCGGTAACCCAGACGCTTGCGGCGCGACGAGGCCAGGTACTCGTCCACCGTCATCGTCCAGACGTCGCCGGTGCCTCGGTTGTCCAGATCGCCGGCGCTCGTGTGGTGCTTCGTGTGCGAGTACTTCCAGTCGTCGAACGGCGTGAAGGTCAGGACGCCGGTGATGAACCCCACGATGCGGTTGGCCCGGCGCGACGCGAAGAACGAGTCGTGGCAGCAGTCGTGGAAGAAGATGAAGACGCGCATCATCAGCGCGGCCGTCGGCACCGCCATCGCCAGCGTCACCAGGTAGGGCCAGCCCTGCAACCGGCTGTATACCATCAGCGCCAGGAGGGACAGGTACGGGACCAGCGTGTTGACCATCTGCCAGATGCCCTTGCGGGCGTCCGACCGGCCGAACGGCGCGATCTCGCGGGACAGGCGGGCGCGGTCAACCATCGCGCGCAGGCGCGGCGACTGGGACATGGCTTCTCCTCGAACAACGGACGGAGTTGACGTGGCGCGCGGGCTCAACGGCCCGGACGGTGCCCCAGCAGGCGGGCGGGAAGCATGATGATGGCTCTGAACAGGGCCAGAACGGCGGCGACGGTGATGCCGAGCAGTCGGAAGGGAACCAGCAAGAGCCAAACGACAGGATACAGAATCAGCCCGATGACGGCCACTGGCCAGCAAAGCACGAACAGGATGCACCACAGCAGGAATTTGATCATGACCGCTCCTTGTCCGCGCAGGATAACCCGTTGTCCGCCCGGGGCCAAGCCCTCTTTGGGCGGGGAAGGGGCCGTTCCCGACGGTCCAGGGGGGCCAAAAAGCTTGAAATGGTCCGGAAATTGCCTTAATCTCTCCCGTGATTTCGCCACTTTCGCCCCTGCCGATCCGTTCGATCCGCCGGCCGCGAACAGCACGCGATACCGCCGCCAGGTCCGATCCCGCCGGAAAGCGAGGCGGGCCAGCGGCTTGACGATTTCCCCGACCATCGGGGAAATGCGGTCCGGCACCGGCCGGACCAGTTGGAAGCGCAAGGGGTAACGTCGGAAGTGGCCGGCGGCCCTGCGCGCTTGTAAGCCGGAGAGCCGGCACTTGGAGAGTCGACCGTGAAGAAATTGTACGTGGGCAACCTGCCCTTCAGCGCCAACGAAGACGAGATTTCGCAGCTGTTCGGCCAGTATGGCACCGTTCACTCGGTGGCGCTGATCAACGACCGCGAGACGGGCCGTCCCCGTGGCTTCGGCTTCGTCGAAGTCGATGATGACGCTCTGCAGGCGATGATCCAGGCCCTCGACGGCAAGGAAATGGGCGGCCGGGCCCTCCGTGTCAACGAGGCGCAGGATCGTCCGCGCAGCGGTGGCGGTGGCGGTGGCGGCGGCGGCGGCCGTGGCGGCTACGGCGGTGGCCGTGGCGGCAGCGGTGGCGGTGGTGGCGGCGGCGGCCGCTGGTAGGCATTCCCTGCCCACGCACTGAAGAAACCGCCCCGCTGCCGCAAGGTGGCGGGGCGGTCGCTTCATCCCCCTCGGCCCAGGGCGGGCCTCCGGTTCCATGATCCGTCGACGGCGCGACCGGCGGTGTGCGGCGATCGCCGACTTTTGTTATCCTCATTGACGCGGTCCAAGCGCACCGGCCGGAGTGATCCGGCCTGGACCATTCTGCCTTGGGGGGACTCATGAACTACCGGAATGTACGGGCGGCCTGCCTGCTGGCCGTCCTCGTCACTGCCGCTGCGGCCCCGGCCGCGACGCATATCATCACACAGTCGGGTTTCGCTTTTTCGCCGAGCGACATTTCCATCAACGTTGGCGATACCGTGCAGTGGGTGTGGACCGGGGGCTTCCACACCGTGACCAACGGCCTGAATCTCTCCGATCCGACCCTGGCCACGTTGTTCGATTCCCCGCTGGATTCCACGCATCCCACGCTTTCCCACACGTTCACCTCGCCCGGCACGGTGCCGTTCTTCTGCCGGCCCCACCTGTTGATGGGGATGACCGGCTCGGTCACGGTGCAGGCCGCTTCGGCGGTCGATCAGACGCCCGCGCTTGGCGCCCTGGGGCTGGCCGGCGCGCCCAATCCCTTCAACCCGCGCGCGGTGATCACCTATGCGTTGCCGGAAGCCGCCTCGGTGCGGTTGTCGGTGTTCGACATGGCCGGGCGGCTGGTCAAGGTGCTGGCCGATGGCACTGTGCAGGGCGCCGGGCGCCAGGAGACCACGTGGGACGGTGTGGGCGATGATGGAGGCCATGCGGCTGCGGGCGTCTACGTGGTGGCGGTCGAGGCGTCGGGGCTGCGCGAATCGATCAAGTTGACCTTGGCGAAATAGGAACGGGCCCCGGTGGCGCTTTCGGTGTTGGTGCCGTCTGCTCCTTGCCGGGGCCTTGCCGTACCTGCTACGATCGCGGCCGGTCCAATCGACGAAGGAGACAGGCATGTCGCTGGGTGGATCCTACAAGCGGGGCGGGAAGAAGCGCGGACCGGTGACGCCGCCGACGCCCGAAGAGATCGCCAAGAGGCTCAAGCAGCTCAAGGCGCTGGCCGCGCCCCGTTCCAACTACCGCGAGCTGTCGCTGGCCCTGCACGGGATGATCTGTGCCAAGTGCGCGCGCGAGTTCAGCGAAAAGGACCGCCACCTGCTGACGGTCCACCACAAGGACGGCAACGACAGCCACAATCCCGCCGACGGCTCCAACTGGGAGAATCTCTGCGTGTACTGCCACGAGGACGAACACAGCCGGGAACGGCTGGCCGACTATCTGAGCGGGGACGACTGAATCGGGCGCGTTGCCGCGGTGCCTACCAGCGCCAGCCCAGGCGTGCCGTCAGGCGGCGCCCCTCGCGGGCCAGCGTGTCCTGCAGTTGGTGCCCCGCGCCGGGGTCCGCATAGCGCTGGTTCAGCGCGTTGTCGACAGCCAGATCCGCCTGCAATCCCTTCAGCGGCGGCCACCAGGTCAGATCCAGATTGGCCACCGCATAGGCGGGAGACGCGCCGCCGGCCAGCGTGGTCCGCCGGCTGACGTGTTGGATCTCCAGGGCTCCGGCCAGGGCCTTGTTCCGGCGTGGTGTGGAGAGGTTCAGCTTGAGCAGGCGTGCGGGCGCGTTGGTCAGCAGGGTGCCGGTGGCGTCGTCTTCGGCACGCTGGGCGCTGACGCTGAAGCGGCCGCGCAATCCCGGCAGCAATCGGGCGTCCAGGTCCAGTTCGGCGCCCCAGGTGCGCGCATCGCCCACATTCGCGAACACCAGGAGCAGGTCGTCCGGGTCGACGACCTGGTCGATCAGCCGCGTTATCGCATTGTCGAACACGGACAGGCTGAGGCGCAGTTGTTCGCCGAGTTCGCGCTCGACGACCGCCTCCCACGTCCGGACCTGCTCGGGCTCCAGGCCCGGGTTGCCCTTCTGCGTCATGCCGTCGCCGTAATACAGTTCGTAGGCGTTCGGCGCGCGGAAGGCCTCTCCGTACAGCAACTTGGCCGTCGTGGAGGCGCCAATGTGCGTGACCAGACCGCAACGCGGTGTCAGGTTGCCTCCGAAGCTGAGATAGTCGTCATGCCGCAGGCCGAGATACAGCGATGATCCTCCGCCCAGCGACCATTCGTCCTGCAGATAGAAGCCGGTGTTCTCCAGCGTCTGCTCGACGTCCAGGTACAGTTCGCGCGGTTCGACCGCCGCGCTCTCCTGGCGGGCGCGGACCGACCTGCGGAAGTCGGCGCCTGCCACCAGGCGATGGCGCCTGCCGATCACGCTGGACCACTGCAGTTCGCCGCTCCACCAGTGGCCGTGGCTGGTGTCGCGCTGGATGACCTGGTCCACTGGGTCGCCCGCTTCGGCGAAGTCGTAGGGGTATTCGCCCTCGAAGCAGTAGTCGTCGTAGGACAGCCGTCCGCGCAGGTTCGAGACGGGAGAGAGCCGACGCGAGGTGGAGACATCCAGCGACAACCGCTCGTCGGTGAAGGCCGCGCCTGTATCGTTGAAGATCATGCCCCATTCGCCGGTGGGGATGCGCTTGTCGCGCCTGGCCCAGGCCGCGGTCGCCTGCAGATCGCCGCGGCGGTACTTGCCGTAGAGGTGTCCGACCTTCTCGTGGTCGCCGTCGACGAAGAGGCCGTTGTTGGTCGCCGGATCGTCGAACTCGGGCCAGTGGATGTCGTCGCCGTCGGTCCGGGTGCCGCTGGCGGACAATAGGACACTGGCGTCAGCCCCCGCGCCGCCACCCCAGGTCGCGCGTGCGCCACGCCGCTGCCGGTTGCCGTATTCCAGGGCTACTTCCACCTCGTCCAGTTCGTCACCGTCGTAGGTCACCAGGTTGATGACCGCGAAGAACGCACCGGCTCCATACAACGCGCTGCCGGGGCCGCGGATGATTTCGATCCGTTTGACCAGCGCCATGTCCAAGGCCAGTTCGGGGCCGATGGCGGCGGTGCCGTAGATGATGTCGTTGGCCGGGTGCCCGTCGTGCAGGATCAGCACGCGCGTGTTGTAGTCGCCGGGGCGACCAAAGCCGCGCACACCGACGAAATGATAGGAACGGTCGTAGGTGATGTGGAAGCCGCGCACCGAGGCCAGAACGTCGGCCAGGGTCTGGTAGCCGTGCGCGCGGATCTCGTCGCCCGTGATCACGGTGACGGCGGCGGGCGCGTCGGTGATCTTCTGGTCGTAGCTGGCGGCGCCGTAGACCACGTCCATGGCTGTCAGTTCGCCCAGATCGAAGGCGGTGTAATCGGTTTCCGAGGGTGGCGGGTTCGCATCCTGCGCAAGGGCGGCCGCGCCGGCGACCATCGCCAGCGTCAGCAAGCACCCCCGGAACGCTCCGCCACTCCGGCCCATGGCCGCTCCTTCGCCTGGTTGCGGCGCTGTCGGTTCACTCGCCGAAACGACGCGCCGGGACTCTCCACCTTCCCGGGACGTATCGACCGGGCCGGCAGGCGGTTAAGCGCTAATCGTCCTCAAATCGTCCCGGCCGTTGCCGATAAGGGCAGCGTACCAGGGGCGCCCATGCCGGCGCCACCGGCGTGCGGACGTGGCCGAACCGCGACGTGCGCTCCGCTCCCGTGACCGGAAGGCGGCCAGTGCTCCGTGCCTTGGGCATCGCTGTGATCGTCGCGCTCGTGCTGGCCGGGGTGCCGGCTTCGGCACGCGCGGTCGAACCGGCTGTCTCGCCCGAAGCGCTGATCAAGGCGGGCATCGTCTTCAACCTGGCGATGGTCGTCTCGTGGCCGGAGAGCGCGCTGGACGAGGGCACGTTCACCATCGGCGTGATCGGTCATGACGAATCGGATCCGTCGCTGAATCACCTCGTCGGCAAAGAGGTGCGCCGACGGAAGCTGGTCCTGCGCGATCCGCTGCCGGCGCCGGCGGCGTCGGAAGTTCAGGTGGTGTTCATCTCGCGCTCGCAGTCGGCGTCGATGTCCGAACTGCTGGCGGCCATGGCGGGATTACCGTTGCTGACGGTCAGCGACATCGACGGATTCTGCGAAGCCGGCGGCATGGTGGAACTTCGGCGCGACCGCAACCGCATCCAGTTGCGGGTGAATCGTGAGGCGGCCGACAGGGCCGGACTGAAGCTCAGTTCACATCTGCTCAAGATGGCCGAGATCGTGAAAGGAGGCGACTGAGTTGGCAATGAAGACGCACGCTTCGCTCAGTCGCCGCCTGGGGTTGATCGCCACGGTGCCGGTTATCATCGCCATGACGCTGGTGGCCCTCATCGTGACCGTGGACCAGTCACGCCGCGAACGCGCCCGGCTCCAGGACCAGCAGCAGAGTGTGGCGGCGATCGTCGCGGCCAACTGCGCGGCCTCGCTGGTGTTCGACGACCGCGATTTCGCGCGTGGCAGCCTGGCCTCACTGCGCGTTCTGCCGCAGGTCGTCGGCGCTCGCCTGTACGACGCCGACGGTCGCTCGTTCGCCGCGTTCGGTGAAGTGACCGATACGCCCGCGGCCTTCTCCGGTGAAACCGGTGTCTCCCCCGCCGGGCCCACCATGGTCAGCGCGCCCGTCGTCTGGCAGGGAGAGCGGGTCGGCACCATCGTCGTGATGGGTAGCCTTGACGCCTACCACCGGCAGCAGTCGACCTATGCGGGAATCATCGGCCTGGGCTGCCTGCTGGTGACACTGGCCGCCGTCGCGCTCGTCCATCGCCTGCAGCGCCGCATCACCGACCCGCTGTCGGAACTGGCGACGGTGGCCCGACGCGTTTCGCACGAGCAGGATTTCACGCTGCGCGCGGCGCCGGCGGCCGATCGCGAATTGAGCGTGCTGGTGGATGCGTTCAACGAGATGCTCGACCAGATCCGCGAACGCACGGTGGCCAAGGAGAAGGCCGATGCCGCCAGCCAGGCCAAGAGCGACTTCCTGGCCAATATGTCGCACGAGATCCGCACGCCGATGAACGGCGTGCTCGGCATGACCGGCGTCCTTTTGGACACGCCTCTTTCATCGGAGCAGCGCGAATACGCCAACATCATCTTCAACTCAGGGCAGTCGCTGATGGGGATCATCAACGACATCCTGGATTTCAGCAAGATCGAGGCCGGCAAGCTCGAGATCGAGACGCACCCTCTGCGCATGAGCACCGTGGTCAGCGAAGTCGCCGAACTGATGCGCTCCGGCGCCGAGTCCAAGGGGTTGGCCGTCGTTGTCGCGGTGGATGGCGCCGATGTCGATGCGGTGGTGGGCGACGCCGGGCGCATCCGTCAGATCGTGACCAACCTGCTCAACAACGCGATCAAGTTCACCGAGCGCGGAGTCGTGCGGATCGAGGCGCGCGGGCGTCCGGCGGGGGCGGGTGCGGCGCGCTGGGAAGTCTCGATCACCGACACCGGCATCGGTATCCCGGCGAACCGGCTGCCGGATCTCTTCAGCCGCTTCACGCAGGCGGACAGTTCGACGACGCGCCGCTACGGCGGCACGGGTCTCGGGTTGGCGATCTGCCGGCAGTTGGCTGAGTTGATGGGTGGTCACGTGACGGCCGAAAGCCGCGTGGGCGAGGGCTCGACCTTCCGCCTGGAACTGAACCTGGCTCTGGCCGCGCCCCTGGCCGTGGTCGACAAGGCGATCATGCCGGCGACCTCGGCCGACGCGGCCGCGGCGCTGAACGGCCTGCGCGTGCTGCTGGCCGAGGACAACGTGTTCAACCAGAAGGTCGCGCAGATGACGCTCGGCCGCTTCGGCTGCCGTGTCGATACGGTGGCCAACGGGGCCGAGGCGGTCAGGATGGCCCAGGACTTCCTCTACGACGTCATCCTGATGGACTGCCAGATGCCCGAGATGGACGGCTACGCGGCCACCGGACTCATCCGTCAGGTGGAAGGGCCGGCCGCCGCGGTGCCCATCATCGCCATGACGGCCCATGCGATGCCGGGCGACCGCGAGCGCTGCCTGGCCGCCGGCATGGACGACTACCTGAGCAAGCCCGTCCGCGCCGAGGATCTGCGCGACACGCTCCTGCGCTGGGCGGGATCACGTCGCCTACCCGCCCTCACCTGATCCCGGCGCGCAAGCCTCCCGGCTCAGGGACCCGCATCTTCACGCACCAGGAAATGCAGCAGGGCCGCGGCTTCGTCCGTCGAAACGTCCAGGTCGGCCATCGGCACGCCGTAGTGTTCGACCATCGCGCGCGTCAGCGAATCGTGCTCGGCCATCCATTCGGGTTCCAGGATCTGCCGGCGCAGCCAGGCTGCGGTGCGCCGCGAGGCCACGCCGCGCAGATCGGGCGCCGTGTCGCTCTCGCCGAACGTGTGGCAACCCGTGCAGCCCTTGGCGTCGAACAGCATCTGGCCGGTGGCGGCCAGCGGGGCCACCGCCTCCATGGCTTCGGCGGCGCGGGGGCCCTGATCCAGGGCGGCGGCTTCGGCGGCGGGCGAGGCGGCCGCTGCGGTGCCTTCGGCGGTTCCGGCCGCGGACTTGCTGTCCGACGGCTGGGGTTCGCGGCGGCCGCACCCGACGGCCATCAGAAGCAGGACCAGCATCAGGAACCGGGCCGTGCGGCCCGGCGATCGCACGCATGTCACGGCGTCACACCTCCGGTAAAAAGTCGACCGCGACTGTTCCGAACGGCAGCCGCGGTCCACAAGATGCATCAATCGGGCGTGATCCGCCGCCTGTTCAGCGGCCCTGCATTTCCCGCAGCAGGTGGCCCGCGTCGTACAGATCCCGCAGCGCCAGGGCGATGGCGGCGGCATGCACCGACACGCAACGGTTGGCGGTGCCGTCGAAGACGAAATTGCCGGCCAGGCTCTCGATGTTGCCGTCGAAGACCAGGCCGACCAGGCGTCCCTCGCGGTCGACCACGGGTGAACCCGAACTGCCGCCGGTGATGTCGCAGGTGCTGACGAAATTCAGCGGCGTGGCCAGGTCCAGTCCCTTCTGTTTCTGCAGGAACCGCGGCGACGGATCGTACGGAGGCGCCATGCCGAACGACAGCGCGCGGTCCAGCAGACCATGGAACGTCGTGATCGCCGGCGCGCGTGTACCGTTGCAGGGATAGCCCAGCACCTGGCCGTAGGACAGCCGCAGGGTGAACGTGGCGTCCGGGGCGGCGTTCTTTCCGTAGACCGCGAAGCGGGCGGCGCCCAGCATTTCACCGGCGGTGGCCGCCAGGCCCTCGACGTTGTCTTCCAGCCATTTTTCCTGCTCGCGCAGCAGCGGGTCCAGCGCCCGCGCCATGACGATCAGCGGATCGGTCGACGCCGCGACGGCTTCCGGGCCTCCATCCAGCAGCGCCTGGCGCGCGGCCGGATCGGCCATCGCCGTGCCCCCGATCAGTTCGGCGGCGCGCTCGGTCGGCGTCCGTCCGTTCAGGGCCAGCTTCCGGAAGGCATCGTCGTCGCCGAGGTCCCCGGCCATGCGCGCCAATGACAGTTCCAGGATGAACTGCTCCAGATCCAGGTAGACCGGGGCCGGTGACAGCAGCCGGAAGCGCTGGCGGCGCAACTGGGCGTCGTGGTAGCCCTCAAGCCGCTCTCCGTCCGGCTTGCGCGACTCGTCGACGAATCGCACCAGGCTCAGTGCCGTACGCGCCAATCCGAAGCGCGGCATGGTCCGTCCGCTCAACTCCGTCATCCGCGACAGCCTGGCCTGCTCCGCCTGCTCGATCATTGCCCAGGCGCCTCCGTAGCGGGACTGCAGATCCGGGTCGGCGGACACGCGCGCGCGGAAGTCCTCTTCCTCGCGCTGCTTGGCCGACCAGACGGAAGGATCCAGAAGGCCGCGGTATTCCCCAAGACTGGACTTGCGGCCGTTGTTGAGCCCCATCAGCAGTCCGCCGACCTGACGCGCCTGCTCGGGACCGCGCGCGGCGTAGCAGTTCAGGGCGGTGATCGTCTCGTCCATGTAACGTTCGCCGCGCGGGTAGGTGTGATCGCGGCGGGTCGTCAATTGCGCCACCGTCAGCAGCCGCTCGGTGGTGCCGGGATGACCGGGGACGAACACCAGATCACCATCGCGCGCGCCGGCGGTGTTCAGGGGCAGCCAGTCGGGGCTGCGCAACGGCCGGCCGTTCTCGTAGACGCGGAACAGGGCCAGGTCCAGGTCGTGGCGCGGGTAGGTGAAGTTGTCGTCATCGCCGCCGAAGTACGCCGCCGTCGCCTCGGGCGCGAAGACCAGTCGCACGTCGGTGAAGCTGCGGTAACGATACAGCCAGTACTCGCCGCCATGGTACAGCGTGACCACGTCCGACTGCAGGCCGGTTGCCGACTGGCTCTGCCCGGCGATGTCCGCGCAGATCGCCTGGCGGGCCGCCAGCGCTTCGGGGCCCGACGCATCGGCCGGCAGCGCGGCCTGCACCTGCGCCGTGACATTCTCGTACGACGCCAGGATGACGACTTCCAGATCCGGGCAGGGCATCTCCTGCGCGCGGCCGCTCGCCACGAAGCCCGTGGCGACGTAGTCATGATCGGCCGTCGACAGCTTCTGCTGCTGACCCTGCGCCACGTGCGCGTTGGTCAGCACCAGTCCGTCGGGGCTGACGAACGAACCGGAGCCGCCGCCGATGCGCACGCAGGACAGTTGCAGTTTCTCCAGCCAGGCGGGCGTCAACGTGAAACCGTACTGTTCCTGCAGCGACGCGGTCGGCGGATTGTCGAACGTCCACATGCCCTCGTCGGCCAGGGCGGGGACGGCAAGCGCCAGGGCGATAGCGGCGGCGGAGAAAATGCGGCTGGCTGGCACTTCAGTCTCCGGAGTCGGGGTGGGCTGCGGTTCCACCGCAGGGGCGGGAACGGCCCGCAGAGGTGAAATCATGGTCTGCGCGCCTTCTTCAGGCAAGAAAACCCGTAGGGCGGGAACCGCGAGATTTTGTAGCGACGATCTGGTCATGAATGGAAATTTTGTCATTTGGCGGGACGCAAGCGCCATGGGATTGACTGGTCATGATAAATACACGCCTTTGAATCGCTGCTGTTCAAGACAGATCCGATCCGCCCGCCTGGTCGCGGTCCGGGACGGACGGGCATTTGCGCCGGCGCAGGTGCTCACCGCGGCCGAATCACCTTGCTCGTCCCGGTGGCCTGATGGGATGCTGCCCACGGCAATGCGTCAGGCGTGGGATCCGTGAAGACGATATGGGGAGAACTGCGTTCCATGCTGGTCCGTGAATTTTCCCTGATCCCGTTCGCGAGGACGCCGTCGCCGGCGCCGTCGTCGGTCAGCGGCCGGTTGTGGCGGTCCGGGACTCGACTGGTCGTGGAGTTCGCGATCACGGGCGGACAGCCCGTCGATGCAGCTTCGCCCCCCGCGCGCCGCGACGGCCTGTGGCGCCGGACCTGCGGCGAATTGTTCGTCGCGGCGGCGGGGCAGCCCGGCTACCACGAACTGAATCTCGCTCCGAACGGCGACTGGAATCTCTATCGCTTCGACGGTTATCGCGCCGCGGGACGCGAAGAGGCCGCGATCGCCGTCCTGCCGGCCGGCATCACGCATGCCGACGGCGAACTGCGTCTGACGATCGAACTGCCACTGGCGCCGCTCGGCCTGGCCGAAGCCGAACTCGACATCGGCGTGAGCGCCGTGCTCGAAGCCGCCGGCGGCGCCGTGTCCCACTGGGCGCTGGTCCATCCCGCGACGGCGCCTGATTTCCATGATCGCCGGGCCTTCACGCTCCGGCTGCCGCCCTGCACGACGAAAGGGACGACGCCATGAACCGGGCAACCCTGCGCATGTTTCCGGTGACGATCTTCGCGGTCGTCGTCGCCCTGGCGGGTCCAGCCCGCGCCGTGCTGCCCACGGCCGACCAGCCCGTGCGCAACATCTACCTGATCCGCCACGGCGAGTACGTGAAGGAGAACGACTGCGACGAGGACACCTGCTGCGCGCTCGACGCGCTCGGCCGCCAGCAGGCGCGCCTGGTCGCCGAGCGGCTCGACGCCATGCCGGTCGTGTTCTCCTCGCTGCAGGCCAGCGCCATGTCGCGGGCGCGGCAGACGGGCGAGATCATCGGCCGGCAGTTGCCGGAAGTGCCGCTGCAGGTCGTTCGCGACATCCGCGAGTGCACGCCCCCGACCTGGCGGCAGGACATCATGGCGGAAATGCAGGCAGGTGAAGCCGAGGCGTGCGCCGCACAGCTGACGACCGCCTGGAGCCGGCTGTTCCGGCCGGCGGAGGGCGCCGCCGATCAGCACGACATCGTCGTCTGCCACGGCAACGTGATCCGCTGGTTCGTGTGCCGGGCGCTCGGCGTCGAGCCGCAGGCGTGGCTGGGCATGAGCATCGCCAACTGCAGCCTGACGATCATCCAAGTCAAGGCCGACGGCTCCTGCAAGCTCGTGGCTTTCGCCGACAGCGGGCACATCCCGTGGGCGATGACGACGTATCCGGGCGTCACCGTGCAGCCCTGACCGGTCCTCCGTTCAGATGCCCCGCAGGTACTGCTGCGGCGCCGGTACCGGCTGTCCCAGCGCGCGGGCGGCCTGCAGCGTCCAGTGCGGCTCGCGCAGCAGCACCCGGCCCAGCAGCACCAGATCGGCGCGGCCCTCGCGCACGACGGCGTCGGCCTGAGCCGCTTCGGTGATCAGCCCCACGGCGCCGGTGGCCACGCCGGCCTCGCGCCGGATCCGCTCGGCGAAGCGCACCTGGAAGCCCGGCGCCGCCGGGATCACCGCGTCGGGCACGGCGCCACCGGACGAACAGTCGATCAGGTCGACGCCCAGTTTGACCAGTTCCCGGGACAGCTCGACGGACTCGTCGTCGTTCCAGCCGCCGTCGACCCAGTCGGTGGCCGATATCCGGATCCACAACGGCAGGTGCCCGGGCCACACGGCGCGGACAGCCGCGACGACCTCGCGCGTCAGGCGCGTGCGGCCCTCGAAGGAGCCGCCCCAGCGGTCGCTGCGCCGGTTGCTCAGCGGCGAAAGGAACTGGTGCAGCAGGTAGCCGTGGGCCGCGTGCACCTCGACGATCTGCGCGCCGGCGGCCAGCGCGCGCCCGGCCGCGGCCGCGAACGCCTTGATCACGCCGGCGATGTCCTCTTCCGTCATCGCCACCGGCACGTGGTAGCCGTCGGCGAACGGCAGCGCGCTGGGGGCCGCCAGGTCGGGCCAGCCCCGTTCGGCCGGCGACAGCGGCTGGCCGCCCTGCCAGGGCGGCGGGGTCCCTGCCTTGCGGCCGGCATGCGCGAGCTGGATGCCCGGCGCCGCTCCCTGCCGCGCGACGAACGCGAACACGCGCCGCAGCGGCTCGACGTGGCGGTCGTCCCAGATGCCCAGGTCGGCCGGACTGATGCGGCCCTGCGGCTGCACGGCCGCCGCCTCGGCGATGATCGCGCCCACGCCGCCGGCGGCGCGGCTCCCCAGATGCATCAGGTGCCAGTCATTGGCCAGGCCGTCGACGCAGGAGTACTGGCACATCGGGGACATGACCACGCGGTTGCGCAGGGTCAGCCCCCGGCAGGCCAGCGGCGAGAACAGATGGTCGGTCATGGGGGTCCTTTCGCGGCGGAGCGGGTCACGCGGCGCCGGAATATTCGGGAGGCGGCATCAGCGCCCGTATCCTATCATGGAGCGGCCGTTGCGTAGACCCCTGACCGCGCCCTGAGCGTCGCCGGAGGCCATCTTGTTCGTTCTGTTACTGGTCATCCTCGTGTCCCTGGGTGCCATCACTCTGGGCGCTGAATTCCTGGTTCGCGGTTCGTCGCGCCTTGCCCTGAGAGCCGGCGTCTCGTCGCTGTTCGTGGGCTTGACCGTCGTCGGCTTCGGCACTTCGTCGCCTGAACTGGGCGCCAGCCTGACGGCGACGCTGCGGCAATCCTCGGACGTGGCCCTGGGCAACGTCGTCGGGTCCAACATCTTCAACATCTGCCTGATCCTGGGCCTGACCGCGCTGTTCAAGCCGATCCGCGTGCAGATTGCCGCGGTGCGGCGCGACCTGATCGTGGCCGTCGGCGCGGCGTTGGTGCCCTGGCTTGCTCTGCCGTTCGCCGGCTACATCCCACGTCCGGTCGGCTTCGTGCTCGTGGCGCTGCTGGCGGCCTACGTGGCCGCGGCCTACCGCTCGGCGCGGAAGGCGGGCGCCGACGATGTGCAGCTGATCGAGCAGGAACTGGCGCCCTCGCTGCGACAGGTGCGCGGGGCCGTGGCCCGGGACATCGCCTTCGTGGTGCTGGGTCTGGGGCTGCTGGTTCTGGGCTCGCGCGGTTTTGTCGATTCGGCCATCACCATCGCGCGTCAGTTTGGGTGGTCCGAACTGCTCATCGGCCTGACTTTGGTGTCGGCCGGCACCTCGCTGCCGGAGCTGTTCACCTCACTGGTGGCCATGAAGCGCGGCAATACCGACATCGCCGTGGGCAACGTGATCGGCTCGAACATTTTCAACTCGTTCGGAATCGTCGGCGTGTGCGCCGCAGTATCGCCTCAGGTTGTCAACGCGAGCCTGACCATGCGCGACACGCCGGTGTTGCTCCTGGCGACGCTGGCGCTGGTGCCGATCATGCGCAGCGGCGGGCAAATCTCGCGCATCGAAGGCGGGCTGCTGCTCGGTGCCTACGTGGCCTATGTCATCGTGCTTTTCTCGATGGGAGGCTGACGCAGGGGAGGCGCCTGCGCGCCTACCGGTCCAGCCTGAGGCAGTACGTGTATTTCGCGTCGCCCGGCGCGTAGAAGTCCTCGAACACGCCGGCGGTGTCGTACCCGCTCTTCTCGTAGAACCCGCGCGTCGAGGCGTACTGCGCCTTGCCGCTGGTCTCGGCGTACACCGCCAGCCCGCCTGCCGCCTTCACCCGCGCTTCGGTCTCGCGCAGCAGACGTCGGCCCAGGCCGGTGCCCTGCTGGTCCGGGTGCACGGCGATCCAGTACAGATCCCAGCTGACGCTCGAACAGGGGATGCGTCCGTAGCAGCTGTAGCCGACCACACGGCCGTCCTGTTCGGCGAACAGGTATTCGTAGCCGGCGTCGTCGCCGCGGGCCAGCGTCTCGGCCACCAGCTCGGCGGCGATGCCGACTTCCTCGTCGTTGAAGTAACCCGTCGCCGCGACCAGCGCGCGGACCGCCTCGACGTCGCCGGGCAGAACGGCGGCGCGGAACGGGGCGGGGGAAGTTTTGGGGTCGTTCATGGCGCTCCAGGCTCCGGCGATGAGGTCAGATGTGTGCGGCCGCGGCGATGCGGCCGACGGCTTCGATGAAGGGGATGCCCGCTCGCGCGAGGCCGGCGGCAAAACCGGCGTCCGGCGACAGGCAGGGGTTCGCGTTGACTTCCAGGATGAAGGGCCGTCCGGCGCCGTCGACGCGGAAATCGACGCGCGCCCAGCCCCGCAACCCGAACAGGCGCCAGCAGGCCAGCGCCTGGCGGGACATTTCGGCAACCAGGGCGCCATCCTGCCCTGGCAGGTCGAACCGGCGCACGGTGTGGCTGTATTCGAACGAATCCTCGTGCCATTTGGCCGCGTAGCCGACGATGCGCGGCTTTCCTTCCGGAAAGTCCTCGAACAGCATCTCGGCCGGCGGCAGCACGGTGGGGCCGTCCGGGCCGTCGAGCAGGCCGAGGTTGAACTCGCGGCCCTCGATGAACGCTTCGGCGAACCAGGGTGCTCCGGCGCGGCCGGCGCGACGCGCGAGTTCCGCGCGCGCGGCCGCGGCGCCGCCGTCGACCACCGCTGTGTCGTCCATGCCGATCGACGCGTCTTCCCACACCGACTTGACGATCCAGCGTTCGTGCGCGCCGGGCCCCGGTTCGGCCGCGGCATCGGCCAGGCCGTCGCCCAGCCAGTCGGGGGTCGGCAGCCCGGCCCGACGCAGCAGGCCCTTGGCCAGCACCTTGTGCGAGGTCAGGAAGATCGCTTCGGTCGGGCACCCGGCCACCGGCGCGCGCAACGTGTCGAGCACGCCGGGCGCCACGTGGATCAGGCGGCCGTGGCCTTCCAGCCCTTCGACCAGGTTGAACACCAGGTCGGGGGTGCGTTCGGCCAGGGCGGACACGAGGGAGCGGAGGTCGAGGTCGCAGCCCAGCGGTTCGACGGTGTGGCCCAGGGCAGCGAGGGCTGCACCCACGGCATCGACCTGGACCAGGACGTCGAGTTCGTCAGGCGCCGCTTGCGCCGGCACGCGGTTGTGCAGGATGACCACCCGCAAGGCTGGCCGCCTTCCCGTTCGGGTTGACCGGCGCGATCCGCGCCGCGGCCGAGTCGAGGATGTGGCCGATCAGCTCGTCGTACGAGACCCCGGCCGCCGTGCAGATGATCGGCAGGTCCGAATGCTCCGGATGCAGCCCGGCCAGCGGATTCAGTTCCATGAGCTGGGGATTGCCGTTCGCGTCGCAGCGCAGGTCCAGCCGGCCGCCGTCGCGGCAGCCCAGCAGCCGCCAGGCGGCCAGCGAGATCTCTTCCGCCGCGCGGATCACCGGGTCCTGTGCCGTCACCAGCCGGTACTCGACCAGTTCCTCGCACAGTTCCTTGTTCGTGTAGGTGTAGGCGCCCGGTTCGGCCTTGGCGCCCAAGAGCACCTCCATGGTGCCGATCACCCGGGCCGCCGGTCCCGTGCCCACAATCCCGGTGGTCAGCTCCCGCCCCGGCAGGTAGGTCTCCACCAGCACCGGCTGGTGGTAGGTGGCCAGCAGGCGTTCGCAGGTGGCGCGCAGTTCCTGCGGCGTGCGGATCACCGAGGCGCCGTCGATGCCCTTGCCCGTGCCCTCGGCCAGCGGTTTGGCGAACAGAGGGTACGGCAGGCACACGCTGTCGATATCGGCGACCGAGGCCACCTCGTGGAACAGCGGCGTCGGCAGCCCGCCGTCGCGCAGCACCCGCTTGGTCATCCCCTTGTGCAGGGTCAGGCTCATCACCAGGGGATCGCTGAAGGTGTACGGGATGGCGTGAGCGTCCAGGAGCGCGGGCACCTGGGCCTCGCGTCCGATCCCGTACATGCCTTCGGCGATGTTGAACACCAGATCCCAGCGGTCGCCGGCGGCCAGTCGCGCCGTCAGCGCCTTCACGTGCCCGATGCGGTCGGTTTCGTGACCCAACCGTTGCAACGCGCCCTCGATGGCCTCGATGGTCGAGATTCGGTCGAATTCCGCCGTCTCGTCCTCGCTGTAGCCCATCGCCAGGTAGTCGTCGCGCAGGTCGTAGGTCAGGCCGATCCTCACCGCACCGCCTCCATCGACACATGGCCGTCGGGATAGCGGTGGATCTGGCCCTCGTAGTTGCGCAGCAGCACGTCGCCGCCCTCGTAACCGACGACGGAATCCGGCTGCAGCGGGATCTTGCCCCCGCCGCCGGGAGCGTCGATCACGTAGGTCGGCACGGCGTAACCGGTGGTGAAGCCCCGCATGCCGCGGATGATCTCCAGCCCCTTGGCCACCGTCGTGCGGAAGTGCGACGACCCGGAGATGGGATCGCACTGGTAGAGGTAGTAGGGCCGCACCCGCATCATCAGCAGCGAGTGCATCAGCGCCTTCATGATCCCGACGTCGTCGTTGACGCCCTTCAGGAGCACCGTCTGGCTGCCCAGGGGGATGCCCGCGTCGGCCAGACGCCGACAGGCGGCCGCCGACTCGGGCGTGCACTCGTCCGGATGCAGGTAGTGCAGGCTCAGCCACAGCGGATGATGCTTACGCAGGACCTTGACCAGGGCGGGCGTCACCCGCTGCGGAAGGACCGCCGGGACTTTCGTGCCGATGCGCACGAATTGGACGTGCGGGATCTTCCGCAACTCTCCCAGAAGGTAGTCCAACCGCTCGTCACTGAGTGTCAGCGGGTCGCCGCCCGACAGCAGCACGTCCCGGATCTCCGGATGACTGCGGATGTAATCGAGCGCCGTTTCCCACCGATCGCGGCTGGGACGCAGCTCATCCTGGCCGACCACGCGCGACCGCGTGCAGTACCGGCAGTAGGTGGCGCAGCGGTCCAGCACCAGGAACAGCACCCGGTCGGGATAGCGATGGACCAGACCGGGGACGGGGCTGTGCCCGTCCTCGTCCAGCGGATCATCGGCCTCGCCGTGGGTGCGCAGGAACTCGTTCTGCACCGGAATCACCGTGCGCCGCAGACCGCAGTCCGCGTCGTAGGCGTTCAGCAGACTCATATAATAAGGCGTCACCGCGACCGGCAGCAGCGAGCCGCAGCGGTCCAGGGCGGTGCGCTCTTCGTCGGTAAGTTCAAGCACACCCTCGAGTTGAGCGGCCGTGCGGAACGAATGGCGAAGCTGCCAATGCCAGTCGTGCCAGTCGCTGTCCTTCACGTCCGGAAAGTGCGCGCGGCGGAACATGCGCGTGCGCGGACCGGTTCGCGGCAGTCGCTTGGCCAGGAAGTGTTCGAGCTGGATCGGCAGGGCGGGAATGTTCGCGGGTGCTTCGACGGGCTCGGGCTCGGAAGCAAGCGACGGAGGGTCGTCGGGAGAAGCTCCCGCATCGACCTCCTGCAGGCTCCGGCTCAGCCCGGAGTGGATATCCAGACGAGCGGTATGTTCTCTCAAGGTCTGCCTCCATGAGGTGTGACCGTATCCTCCGTGCCCGGCGGGGGCCGAAGCCGCTGCCGGAATGCCTCCGCGGGAGCAGGTCGCGTGCCGAAAAAATTCCGCGCGGACCTTGCAGAGGTCGCGCAGAAAATATGGCAACCGTAAAAAGTGTCAACCCGCAATCGTACACGAGGCCCAAAATAGATTTCAGCGGCGCCCGGCCGACCCGACTCAGACGTGGTTGCGGATCATCATCTCGCGGGGATGGGGGTTCAGGTAGACCTGGTCCTTCACGTACGGCACGTCCAGCAGCTCGACGTAGTGCTTCAGCAGGGTGACCGGAACGATGAGCGGCACCAGTCCCTGCCCGTAGTCGCCGATGACCGCCAGCAGCCGCTTCTGCTCGGCGTCGCTGACGCGCCCGCGCAGGTGGCCGGCCACGTGCTGCAGGGCGTTGACGTGCCGGCGGGGCGTGGCCAGCACGCCCAGGGCTTCCATGTAGGCGGCGATGTACCGGTCGCGGAAGGCGGCGGGCGGCACGTCGGCGATGCCGGCCACCAGCCGGCCCAGCTCCTGGTAGTGGCGGGGGCTGTGGGCCATCAGCAGGTACTTTTCGCGGCTGTGGAAGGCCACCACCGCGCCGCGGGCCCAGCGCCCGGCGAACACCTGCTTGACCCGGCGATAGGCGAAGATGCGCTCGACGAAGTTCTCGCGCAGCCGCGCGTCCTCCAGGCGGCCCTCCTCCTCGACCGGCACCAGGGGGTGGGCGGCCGTGAAGGCGGCGGCGAACAGCCCGCGCCCGCCGCGGGCCGGCATGCCCTTGTCCGGGTAGACCTTGACCCGGAAGAGCCCGCAGCTGGGCGAGTTCTTCTTGAAGACGAACCCGTCCAGATCCTCGTCTGTCAATCCGCGGACCCGCTTGCGGGCCCAGGTGTTCATTGGCGCCGTCCAGTCCACGGCCGAGCGCGGGGCCATCATCCGCGGCGCCTCGGCTTCGCCCTCCAGGCGCACCGACTCGCGCGGCGTGCCCATGCCGACCTCGACCTCGGGGCAGACCGGCACCAGTTCGCACCAGGTGGCCAGGGTTCCGGTCAGCCAGCGGTCGTGCTTGTGGCCGCCGTCGAAGCGGACTTCCTGGCCGAGCAGGCAGGCGCTGACGCCGATGCGCAGGCCGGGAGCGGGGGCTTCGGCGTCGTTTTTCACGGCGCGGGAGTCGACGGTGGCCATGGTCCCTATCTCCCTCGACGGTTCCAAGCTGGCGGAATGCGGCCATTCATAGCAGGATAGTCCGGTGTGATCCAGATCGAACCGCGATCCGGCGCCGGTCACCGAGCCGGCCCCATCAACCCGAGGTGCGCCATGAAGCCGAAGCCCAGGAACACGTCGCACACGTCGCGCACGCCGCGGCCGGCCGGCAAGCCGGCCATCGCGGGCAAACCCGGACCGGGAGGCAAGCCTGCTTCCGCCGGCCGACCGGCGACCGCTGGCAAGCCGGGTCCGGCGCGCAAGCCGGATCCTGAAGGCAAGGCCGATCACGCGGGCAAGTCCGGTCAGGTGGGCAAGCCTGGATCGGCGACGAAGCCGCGCCTGGCCGGTAAGCCGGCGCCCAAGGGCAAGCCGGCCCCGACCGGCAAACCTGTGCTTTCCGGCAAGCCCGCGATCTCCGGCAAGCCTGCGCCCACCGGCAAAGCCGCCCCCACCGGCAAGCCGGCTCCGGCCCCCAGGTCCGCCTGGTCCAAATCGGCGGCCAAGGCGCGCAATCCGGAAATCGAGGACTTCTCAATCACCAGCTGCGAGTGCGACCACTGCCGCGCCGCCTGCCTGAACGCGCCGGGCTGGTTCATGCCCGACCAGATTCCGAAACTGGCCCGCCATCTGAAGCTGACGGTGGCCGAGACGTTCCGGAAATACCTGGCGATCGGCGTCACGCAGCTGGCCGACGGGACCCAGAAGTCCGGCGTGATGCCCCACAAGCTGCGCGACGGGAAGAAGCCGGGCGCCCGCTGGACACTGGGCGAGATCGCCCAGCCCGGTCGCTGTGTCTTCTACGACCGGGGCCGCTGCTCCATCTACGCGGCGCGCCCTTACGAGTGCGCCCGCATGATGCACGACCGGGGCGACGGCGCGGTGCGGCTGCGTCGGCAGATCGTCCCGCGGTGGACCGAGGCCGCTCTGGCCCCGTTCCTGGCGCTGACCCGGACGGCCGCGTCGGGCCGCGGCGGCAAGCGCTGACAGAAAATTCTCCGGCTGGTGGCCGGGCTTCAGGCCCGCGCCACCAGCGTCGCCCCCGCCATGATCAGCACAGCGCCGCCCATCAGCTTCGGCACGTTCACTTCGCGGCTCTCGGCGAACAGGACCAGCGCCAGCACCACGACGATCAGCGTGTTCAGGTTGTACAGCGGCGCCAGCTTCGACAGCGGCGCCCCGTAGTGGCTCAGGCCCAGCATCACCGCGATCATCCCCAGGCCCCAGCTCAACCCGATGCCCAGGGCGAACAGACCCGCCCGCGCGGTCATCGCGCGGTCGGGCAGGAACGCGACCGCGACCAGGCCCGTCGCCGCCACGCCCAGGCCCACCAGCAGCAGGTACCAGCCGGAGCCGCCGCCGGCGCGGCCGTAGGCCTTCTGCATCACGCCGGTGATACCGAACAGCAGGGCCGGCACGAGGCCGCCGACCAGCAGACCTTTCCAGGCGGTGGGCAAAGGGAGGACCTCCGTTTGCCGGCCAGTTGCGCCGGCGCAAGTGGATGACGCGTGGATGACGCGTGGATGACAAGTGAGTGGGCCCGGTCGGCCAGCTCTCGTTTGAGTGCCTCGACAGCATGGGTCCGGGTGGGGTCGGCGTCAATGGGATGTGCGTGAACGGACGGGCCATCGCCCGTCCTCTGGTGCTACAATGGGGCGCACGAAGTTTCACCCCTGGAGCCGAACCATGGAGTCCCCTATGACCCGCCTGTTGCATCTCGTCGCCATCGTGGCCCTGTTCGCCGGCGCGGCCTTCGCCGCGAGCCCCTTCCAGCAGGCGGTCACCGCGCTGGATGGTCTGGACCCCGCGCGCATCCCTGCGGGCCGGCTGTACGACCGGGCTTTGCCCATGTCGGGACTGCCGCTGCAGGACGGTTCGGGCGCGGGCCCGGCCGTGGGCGCCGCCGCCTGGCGCCAGATGCTCCATGAGATGCGGCTCAGTTCCCCGACGCCGCCCGCGGCCTGGCCGACGCCCGACCAGGCGCGCGACGAGGAACGGCGCGCCCGCGCCGCCGGCGTGGTGCCCATCGCCCTGCTGGATGTCGGCTACGCCCGGCTGCGGCCGGACGCGCTGGAGCGGGGCCTGGTCGAGATGCGCGGCAACCGCCTGGTGGAGACGCCCGCCGCCGCGGCGTTGTCGCCGTACCTCACGCAGCGTGCCTTCGCGGCGGCCGCCCTGGTGCCGCGCACGTACCACGGCGCCGCCGTCACGTTCACGCTGCCGGAGAACCTGTTCGCCGGCGACGGCCCGCGCCCGGTCCGGCTGAGCCTCGACCTGGCCGACGGCCGCGGCTGGCGCGACGCGGCTTTCGGCGATTCGCTGACCGCCGCCTACGACGCCACCGGTGAGCGCACGCTGCGTCTGCGCGCCGGCTACCCGGACGGCAGCTCGCGCGAGGCGGCGTTCACGTTCGAGGTCGCCGCGCTGGCCGCGCCCGCACCCACGCAGACGTGGACCATCACCGCGACCGTGCCGTTCGAAGGCGCCTACGCCGGCGGCCAGGCGTTCGTCTACCTGGCCGAGGGCCACGCGGCGGTGACCGATCCGGTCATCGTCGTCGAAGGCTTCGACATGGACAACGTGATGGGCTGGGACGAGCTGTACGACCTGCTCAACCGCGAGAACATGCTCGAGGAGCTGCGCGCGGACGGGTTCGACGCCGTGGTGCTGAACTTCAACGACTCGACCGACGACATCCGCCGCAACGCGATGGTGCTGGTCGAACTGCTGCGGCAGGTGGGCGAGGCGCAGCCGGACGGACGCGATCGCGTGGTCATCGGCGCCAGCATGGGCGGGCTGGTCGCGCGCTACGCGCTGGCCTGGCTGGAACAGCAGGACCTGGAACACAACGCGCGGACGTTCATCTCGTTCGACAGCCCGCAGCTGGGCGCCAACATCCCGCTGGGCGTGCAGTACTGGCTGCAGTTGTTCCAGATCGAATCGGCCGAAGCGGGGCACCTGCTGAGCCGTCTGGACACGCCCGCGGCGCGCCAGATGCTGCTTTACCACCACACCTCGCCGGCCGGGGGCACCGGCCAGCCCGATCCCCTGCGCGCCTCGTTCCTGGGCGACCTGGCCGCGCTGGGCGACTACCCGCAGGACCTGCGCAAGGTCGCCGTCGCCAATGGCAGCGGCAACGCGGCGGGGCAGGGCTACGGCCCGGGAACGCAGCTGGTCTCCTACGAGTACTACAGCTTTCTGGTCGATCTCATCGGGAACGTCTGGGCGGTGCCCAATGGAGGGCCGCAGCAGATCCTGCGCGGGCTCATCGACCGCATCTGGCCGCTGCCCAACGACGAACTGAACGTGACGGTCAGCGGCGCCAAGCCCTGGGACAGCGCGCCCGGCGGCTGGCGTTCATCGCTGGCGGACATGGACGCCACGCCGGCTCCGTACGGCGACATCGTCGCCCTGTATCCGAACCACTGCTTCATCCCGACGATCAGCGCGCTGGCCCTGAACGTGACCGACCCCTACACGAACGTGTCGCTGATGGCCGATCCCGCCGCCCTGAGCCCGTTCGATGCGGTGTATTTCCCGGCCGCCAACGAGGAACACGTGCTGGTGACGGCCGGGAACAAGGTCTGGTTCGCCGCCGAGATCGCCCGGTCGTCCAGCGCTGTCGACGATGTCGCCTTGCTGCCGGCGGTTGCTCCGCGCGTGGTGGGCGCGCAGCCCAACCCGTTCAATCCGTCCACCAGCCTGGTCATCGACCTGCCGGGCGCCGTCGCGGCGGCGCGGCTCGACATCTTCGACCTGGGCGGTCGCCGCGTGCGCACCCTGGTCGACGGGCCGCTGCCGGCCGGCCGGCAGATGGTGGCCTGGGACGGCCGCGACGCCGAGGGGCGCGCGCTGGCCTCAGGGGCGTTCGTCGGCCGGCTCAGCGCCGATGGCGAGGTGAGCTCGACGCGGCTGATGCTGGTGCGCTAGCGCCGCGGCGACGTCACTTGACCAGCGTCAGGCGTCCGCTGGTCCGCTCGGCGCCCGCCTCGACCACATAGATGTAGGAGCCGGCCGCCATCGTGCGGCCGGTTTCGTCCCGGCCGTCCCACACCGACTGCCCTTCGTCCGCGGCGGCTTCACCCCGCCACACTTCGCGCACCAGCCGCCCGGCCGCGTCGTGGACCGACACGCGCAACGGCGCGCCCTGCGGAGCCCGCCAGGCGATGGTCACCCGCGGGTTGAACGGGTTCGGGTAGGCCCGCGCGCTCAACGTCGTGGCGGACGGCACGGACGCCACCTCTTCGAGGCGGAACGTGAACGTGCCGAGGGGCGCGCCCGGCGTGAACGGCGCCCCGGCGATGGCGAAGACCGGCACGTGCGGCGTCGTCGGTTGATCGCCCGACGTGTAGTTGGCGCCGCTGTCGGTGCCCGCATCCCACGGATACAGATCGACGGTCAGTTCATCGACCCAGGCGCCGCCCGGTCGCAGGTCCAGATTCCGCACGCCGACGAACCAGTCGGGGCTGGGCGCGATCATCGTCGTCAGGGTGACCAGCGGGAACTCCGTCGTCGCCGTGAACGACATCGCCGCCGAACCGGGCAATGTGGCGATGGCCGGCCCCAGGAGCGCGCTGCCGCCTGTCCCGGCGTCGATGGCGGCCTGCACTTCGCCGGCGAGCGTCGTCTGCTGGCCCCACTCGGCCATCCGCTGCAGACCCAGGCTGGCCAACGTACCCGGCGTCCAGAATTGAATCGCGCCGTTGTGGGTGCCGCCGACCAGTCCCGAGAAGTGCGCGTTCACCGGGAAGCTCTGCGGATGCGTGATGGCGCTCCAGGTGACATCGAAGGTGACGCTGTAGGTGGCGTCGCCGGGGGCGGCCGGTGCGGGCGACGGGGCCAGTACGCATAGGCAGACCAGAACGGGAAGCGTGAACCGACTCGTGAGGCGGGATGCGGACATGACAGGCCTCCTGGCCGCGAACCATATGGCGACCGGACGGGGTCCGGGTTCTGTACAGGGGTGCGTTCATGTTAGCAAGGTCCGTGTGGCGCCGCTTCCGCTATGAATTGTCCGTTGAAAACGCTTCCGCAGAATCTCCGGCCTCGGCTGCCGGCAAATCGGCGCTGATCGCCGCCGCAGCTTCGTGGTAACATCGCCGCCGGCATCGTCCCGGCCGTTCCGGCCCCCACTCGGTCCCCGCAGGGAAGGTCCCGTGTTCAGTTTCTACATCCATCTGGCCGTCGTGATCGGCGGCGCCTGTGTGCTCGCGCTGGAGATCCTGGGCACCCGGCTGCTGGGTCCCTCCTTCGGCGTGGGGCTCTACCTGTGGTCCGCGCTGATCGGCGTGACGCTGGCGGCGCTGGCCGTCGGCTACGCGCTGGGCGGACGCTGGGCCGACCGCGGTCCCACCATCACGCGCTTCGGCGCGCTGCTGCTGGCGGCCGGGCTGTGGTCCGCGCTCATTCCGTGGCTGCGTTCGCCGGTGCTGGCGATGGTCGATGGCCTGGGTCTGCGAGCGGCGGTGCTGGTTTCCGGCACGGTGCTGTTCTTCCCGCCGCTCGTCCTGATGGGGATGGTCAGCCCCTACGCCATCCGCCTGAAGGCCGGTTCGCTGCAGGAGGTGGGACGCACCGCCGGCAACCTCTACGCGCTGTCGACCTGCGCCAGCGTGGTGGCCGCCATCGCGACCGGCTTCTGGCTGATCCCGGCGATGGGTGTGGGCCGGCTCGTGTTCCTGATCGGTGTCTTGTTGATGTTGACCGGCGCCCTGGGGCTGGTCGTGGGTCGGCGGCCCCGCGCGCTGCCGGTGGCGGCGCTGGCGATGATCGCGGGTCTGGGTGCGGCCGACCTCGCTTCCCCGCGTGACGTGCCCGACCCCGCACGCGGTCTGGTGGCCGTCGCGCAGAGCGCCTACGCCGAGTTGCGCGTCATCGATTTCCAGGAGCAGCGCTTCATGTTGATCGACGGCGCGCCGCACAGCGTGGTCGACCTCGCCACGGGCGTGTCGACCTTTCCGTACGTGGATGTGCTGGAACTAACCAAGCGCTTCTACGACGAGCCCGGCAGCATGCTGCTGGTCGGACTGGGCGCCGGTTCGGTGGTCAAGTCCTTCAACCGCGACGGTTGGCAGGTACGGTCGGTGGAGATCGACCCGGTGGTCACGCAACTGGCGCGCGCGCACTTCGGCTATGTCGATGCCGAGGGCCCGGTCTTCCACGAGGACGGCCGCCGCTTCCTGGTCGACCACCAGGACGTCTACGACCTGATCATCATGGATGCCTTCGGCAGCAGCGCCGTGCCGTTCCATCTGGTCACGACCGAGGCCTTCGCGCTGGTCCGTTCGCGGCTGCGGCCGGGCGGCCTGCTGGCGATGAACATCGAGGCGGTGGGCTGGCACGACATCCTGATCGAATCGCTGGCCGCCACCGTCGGCGAACACTTCGCGCACGTGAAGGTGCTGCCGATCGTCGAACCGCCCAGCGAACTGGGCAACGTGATCCTGCTGGCGGCCGATCGCCCCCTGGATCTGCCGGAGGAACTGGATCGCCCCGAGGACCGCTGGAGCCCCGCCTACAACCAGGTCCACGCCTGGGAAAACGCCTTCACCGTCGCCGCCGGACAGGGGCAGGTGCTGACCGACGAGCACAACCCGGTGGCCGTCTGGTCCGACCGCATCAATGTCGTGGCGCGGGGGAGGATCGACGAGTGGTTTGGGGCGTCCGGATTGAATCGCTAGTTCCGGTGTGTCGTCAGGGGGGCAGTCCTCGTCGCTTCGCTCCTGCGGATAGCCCCCGCGTCGTTCCTGCCACCGCCTGACGACGCATCGCAATCAACGATCCAACCCGGCGCGCAACCAATCGCCGATTCTGCGCGGGCACAACGACATTGGCCAGGCGCACCAACTGCCATCCATCGATGACCGTGCCCGGCTTGCCCGGCGGCACTTGTGCCGGCGCAAGTCGCGAGGCCGCCGAAGCGCCCCGTTGGGGCTGTGCCGTCAGGCGATGGAGGGATGTCTTCGGGGGCTATCCGCAGGAGCGAAGCGACGAGGACTGCCCCCGAAGACATCCCTCCATCGCCTGACGTGCCTCTACCGCCCTAACGGGCGTATCTCTCCGGACACCTCGACGCGCACGGGGTGTCCCTCGAGCGTCTTCGGCAGCGCAGAGCGCAGGGTGTCGGTCATTTCGGAGACGTAGATGACGATGCAGGGGGTGTGGTCGTCCAGTTCGCCGATCGCCACGCCCACGACGCCATCCAGCACCATCAGCGTCGGGATGTTCGCTTCCTGGACCGTCTGGATGTCGCGCTGCGGCACGTCGGCTCCGTTCTTTCCATCAGCGCCGGGCCGGCAGGCGGCGCCGGTCAGGCAGGTCAGCATCGCCGCCGTCGTCACGGCGCGGATCACGCGATCTCTCATGCGCCACCTCCGGAGAAAAAGGGACCCCCGACCTGCGCCGGGGGCCCCGCATCCATCCGTGGATCTGTTCGATCCGCGTCTAGTTGCCCACCATCGTGGCGCCGAAGTACGACAGCACCTGGCCGATGGGGTTGGCGATGGCCGTCGTCGTGCTGCCGGCGAACAGGAGGCCGACCGCACGCGGGTTGGTCGTCACGTCTTCGATCAGCAGGGAGCCGGAATCGCCGCCAGCCAGGAACTTGCTCCGGCTGTTGGTGATCACGATCTGGCCCGTGTAGGTCTTCGTGAACGCCGCGCCGCCGGCGCATTCGTTCTCGTAGGCCACGCTGATCGTCGCGTTCAGGGCGCTGACCTTGCTGCGCGTCAGGCCGGTGGTCCGACCGCTCTTCTTCACCAGCTGGCCGACGGAGGCGGCCACGGTCTGGGCCGAAAGCGTGCCGACTTCCAGGATGGCGCCGTCTTCACGGACCATGCCGCTGATGATGTTCGCCGTCGAGGCATCGACGTTCGAATTCGGCAGGGCACGGGTGGCCACCAGTGTGGCCACGTCCTGTCCGTTGGCGGCATTGCAGCCGATGTCGATCAGGCCCGGCTGGATGATCGGGTCGCCGGTCGCCGACACGCGGCTGTTGCCGCCGCTGACGATGTCGGCCTCGAACACGTGGTAGTTGCTCAGGATGCGCTTGCTGCCGCCGACCTGGATCAGCGAGCCCAGCGTGCCGGCGCAGCAGTAGCCGTTGGCCAGGTCATAGCGCCAGCCGCCCGAGGTGCCCAGCTGGATGGGCGCGGTCTGCTTGGCCGTATGGCTGACCGTGGGCGTCGTGCTCTTCATGGCGACGATGCGGTCGGTCATCAGGATGCGGACCGGCACACCGTCCAGGATCTTCGGAGCGCCGGCGCGGGCGCGCTCGCTGGTGATCAGCAGCAGCACGGCAGGCTGGCCGTCGTCGCCGATCGTGGTGGCGGTGCCGATGATGTCCGGGTCGGCCATCAGCGCGGGAGTGAAACGTTCCTGCACGGCCATGACCGCGCGGACGTTCGCATGGTCGGCGCTCTTGAGCGCCGCGTCGTTGGTGGTTTCGGGGGTGGCCGGCGCGGCGGCCTGCTCACGCGAGCAGCCCCAGAGGCCGAGGCTCAACAACAGCGCCACCAACAGCAGGGCCGTGGTGCGTACCCGGAACAAGTTCTTCATGGGGAGTCCTCCTGCGAGGGAAAGGGGACTGGCGAGCCCGTCGCTACGGGGCAGCGATCGTACTGCCGCTGTCCTCTTTGCGTCAAGAGACAATCACGCCATCGGGATATTTGATCGCCGGCATGTTGTTTATTTGATCACAAGGTAAAAAGGCGGACTTCCGCGGCCTTTCATCGCCATCCCGTCACCATCGCCGACACGCGCCAGTAGCCGTGGGCCCCTTCGGCGTTGGCGGGGCGGATGCCCTCCACGCTCCAGCTCACGGTGTGTTCCCCGGGCGTCAGCCACGGTGTCAGGTCCACGACCTCGGGCAGCGAGACATCGCCGGGGCACCAGCCGCTGCGCTCGTAGTCGCTGCTCCAGGAACCGTCCGACCACCGTGCGCAGTACGGGTTCAGGGCGCGGAAGCGACCGCAGTCGTCGCGCCAGGGTCGCCAGCGCAGCACTTCGCGACCGTCGACGCTGATGACGTTGTCCTTGGTGATGAACTCGTCGGCGTCGGTGCCGTCGGTGCAGTGGCCGGTGGAGATTGCCGCCAGTTCCACGCGCCGCAGTCCTGCCGGCACCGTCACCGATGTTGCAGTCACCGGCACCACGGCGGTCAGGTTGCCGGCAGGCAGCAACAGGCCGTGGGCCCAGGTCGGCGCGGGCAGGCTGCCGTCGACCACCGGTGTGAAGACCAGCGCGACATCCACTTCCCAGGCCGGCGTCACCCAGGTGTCGATGAACACTTCAAAGGCGCAGTGGCCGCGCAGCAGCGGCGCCACGCGGGTGATGTCCACTTCGTGTTCGATCGGGCCGCCGTAGGCGGTCATGAAGCGGCACAATTCCACCGGTGCCATGCCCGGTCGGACCAGACGCACCGAGCCGGCGCGATCCCAGCGGTCCACCACGCTGCGGATGTCCTGGCGGATGGGCCGCACGGCCAGGCGCAGCGTCACACGCGCCGGTCCGCGTGGCGGCGCCAGTTCACGGTAGGTCGTCATGACGCGTCCGTTGTCGCGGGCGGCGGCCACCGGCGTGTCGTAGCGCGTGCTGTCGGCCGGCGTGAAGTGCACGGTCACGTTTCCGAACAGCGGCGTCACCAGCGGCGGCGGCGTCTGCACGGGACTTCCGCAGCCGACGATGGCGAGGGCGAGCAGGCTTGTCGCCATCCCCGTCCGGATTCTCCTCGCGACGAGCGCGCCCATGCTACCGCCTGAATTCATGAGGTGGACTCCCTGCGTGGGACGATGGGAAAGGATCGCACTCTCCGCGCGATGCCGGCTGTGCGCGGCTCCGACAATACACGGCGTGCCGACATCTGGGAACAACGCTTGCACGATGGGTCTCGTACAACGGTCGCTGCGGGTATCCTGCCTCGATCGGACGACGGAACCAAGAGGTGCCCATGAGCAACGAAGACAAAATCCACGTGATCGGTGCGGGGGACGTCCTGGAAATCAGGAACCATCCCCGGAAAGCCGCGACCGCTCCCGTCACGCCGATGGCCACCCACACGGCCTACGAAGCCCCGTCCCGGCCGTCGACATACACACAGCCCCATCACCAGTCCGTCGAGCGCGCTCCGGCGATGCACTATGCAATGTTGATCGCGCTGACCTGGATGCTGGGGCCGGTCGCCCTGACACTGACGCCGGCCGGACGGCGCCACCGCGGCTGGGTCGCTCTGGGGCTCGTGGCGGCGGCGGCCGGGCTGTCGATCCTGCTCGTGCCCTACGCGGCGTTCGTGTCCGTCACGGGTTCGGCCACGCCGCTGGCCTGGACGATGCTGGCCGTACTGGCGGCCGTCGGCGGCTTCACCGCCTGGGCGCGCGCGGTGTACCTGGCTTCGGCGGCGCTCCCGCCCGTGCACCGACTGCCGCGTCTGTTGCGATCGCGCGTCGCGGTTTGCGCACTGGGCCTGCTGGCGCCGGGCAGCGGCATGCTGGCCTCCGGCGGACGCCTCCGCGCCGGTCTGTGGCTGTGGCTGCTGTGGCCGGCCGCGCTCGGCCTGCTCGTGCTGCGCAACGCCACGGGCATGTGGGATCATCTGGCGACGACGCTGACCAACAGCGCGGCCGCCGACCTTCTCGAGTACTGCATCCTGCTCGCGGCCGGCGCCGTGGCCGCCGGCGTGCTGGTCTGGCTGGCGCAGGCCCTGGAAGGCGCGCGGCGCCTGGCTCCGGCGCCGGCTCTCAGCCGCCACCGCGGAGACTGGTTCGCGGTCGCGCTGGGCGTATCCTGCGCGGCGCTGGCGGTGGGCGGCAATCCCAGGCACGTCGCGCAGCAACTGGGCGACGCCGCCGTGGTGCTCGGCGCCGAGGGGATGACCATCATCCCGCTGCGGTTGACGCTGGCCGCCGACCGGCTCGACCCGTCGCGCGCCGAGTACGCCGTGCGGGCCATCGCCCTGCACGAAGCCCGGGGCGACCGGGATCAGGCGGCGGCGCTGCGCGCGCGGCTGGACGAAGGGCTGGCCACCTACGTGGCGTTGCTGGGGCGGGACGCGGCGCGCCTCGAAACGGACGGCAGTTCTGTCGATGTTCCGGCACCGCGCCTCGACGACCCCGCGCGGCCCGGCGGCGAGGAAGTCTACTACGGTTCGCTGGTCCGGTCGCGTCGCTGACCGGGCGCGGGCGCCGCGTGATTGCGCTGGCCATCGCGCCGCCGGGCAGGCACGATGGCCGCATGCAACAGCGGCTGGTTTCCCTCGATGTGCTGCGCGGCTGGACCGTCGCGCTCATGATCCTGGTCAACAACCCGGGCTCGTGGGCGCACGTTCCGGCCGTGTTGCGCCACGCCGAATGGCACGGCTGCCGGCCGGCCGACCTGGTGTTCCCGTTCTTCCTGTTCTCGATGGGCGGCGCCATGGCCCTCAGCCTGGAACGTCGCCGCGCCGCCGGTGCGCCGCGCGCCTCGCTGCTGCGCAAGGTGCTGCGCCGCGGCGCGCTGATCCTGCTGCTCGGCCTGGTGCTCGGCGGCTTCCCGTTCGGCCTGCCGCTCGATCCCGCCGCGGCGCGTGTCTTCACCCCGACGCTGATCACCGACAGCCTGGCCCACCTGCGGCTGCCCGGCGTGCTGCAGCGCATCGCCGGGTGCTGGCTGCTGGCGGCGTCGCTCATCGTCCTGTTCCCGCGGCGACGTGACCGTCTCGCCGCTGCCGGCGTCCTGCTGCTGTCGTACGAGGCGGCCATGCGCGCGCCGCTGGTCGCGGGCTGGGGCTCGGGCAGCTTCGCCATCGCCGACAATTTCGCGCGCTGGCTGGATCTGCGCGTGCTCGGTGAAGCCCACCTGTTGAAAGTGGGCGGGTTCGCTTCCGATCCCGAGGGCCTGCTGCCGACGCTGACCGCAACCCTGACCACGCTGCTGGGCTTCGCCGCGGTGGCCTGGTTGCAGCGCGGACCGATGACCGCAGCTCGGCTGGCGCGGCTGGGACTGGCCGGCGCCGCGCTGGCCGGCGTCGGCGCGCTGCTGGCGCCGCTCGAGCCGGTCAACAAGCAGCTGTGGACCGCCACCTATGTCCTGGTGACCGGAGGCCTGGCGGCCATCGCCCTGGCTGCGGCCGCCTGGCTGGTCGATGTCCGCCGCTGGCGCCGCGGTCAGCAGCCGTTCGAGGCCTGCGGCTTCAACCCGCTGCTCGTGTTCTGGGGCTCGGGACTGCTCGCGCGCGCGCTGGCGTTTTCGCGCTGGCCGGTCGGCGGCGCCGATCCCGTCTCGTTGCGCACGCTGCTCTACCGCCATGGATTCGCCGGCTGGGCGGGTCCCGAGGCGGGCTCGGTCCTGTTCGCGGTCGCCACGGTCGCCTTGTGGATGGGGGTGGCCTGGATTCTGTACCGGCGCGGCTGGGCCTGGCGGGTGTGAACGCCCGTTGTCGCTTTGTCCTGCCGCTATTGTATTCGGAGTCAATTAATGTTATGATTATGCAGAATCGATCGCCGGACGGGGGGACCTCAGGCCGCACGACGCGGATTCAACGCGGAACGGATGCAGAAGATGTTGTTCGGGAACCACTTGCGGGCCAGGGGATCGGTACGCGCGCTTGTTCTGTGGCTCGGTCTGACGGCGGCGTCGGCCGCAGTCGCCGATGCTCCGGCCGGCTACTACGATACGGTGGTCACCACCTCGTCCGACACCCTGCGCTCGACGCTGCATGCGGTGATCCGGGCGGGGCACGTCAAGATCCCGTACACGGCGACGTCCACCGACACCTGGAACGTGCTCGAACTGGCCGACCAGGACCCGCTCGATTCGGGGCGCATCATCGACGTCTACAAGAACACGTCGTACATCAAGTACGGCGCCGGCAACGCGGAATACGACCGCGAACACACCTGGCCCAAGAGCTTCGGTTTCCCCAATGACGGTTCCAGCAACATTCCATACAGCGACTGCCACATGCTCTTCCTCTGCAACAGCAGCTACAACAGTTCGCGCAGCAACAACGTCTACGACACGTGCACGGTCATCACGCAGTCGTACCCGACGGCGAACTACAACGGCGAAGTGGGCGTCAACTACCGCCAGAACGTGCTGCCCGAAGGCCGCTGGGAAACCTGGACCGGCCGCCGCGGCGACGTCGCCCGTGCGCTGCTCTACTTCGACGTGCGCTACGAGGGCGAAGGCATCGAGCCCGACCTGATCCTGACCGACGACATCAACCTGATCGTCGCCTCGAACACCGGCGTCAATATCGACGTCGCCTACATGGGCATCCTCACCACGCTGCTGCAGTGGCACGTGCAGGACCCCGTGAGCGACCGCGAGCGCCTCCGCAACGACATCGTCCACCAGTACCAGGGCAACCGGAACCCGTTCATCGACCACCCGGAGTGGGTGCTGCCCATCTTCCAGGGCTATATCAGCGGCGTCAGCGACATCCCGGTGGCCAACGCGTCCATCTCTTCGATCTACCCGAACCCGTTCAATCCGAACACGAACATCTCGTTCAGCCTGCGCGACGCGGGCCAGGTGCGCGTGGAAGTGTTCTCGGTGGGCGGCCGGCTGGTGCGCGTGCTGCTGAACGACAGCTTCGGCCCGGGCGAGCACACGCTGCGCTGGGACGGCACCGACCAGTCGGGCGGTCCCGTGGCCAGCGGCGCCTACTACTGCCGCGTGCTGAGCGGCGCAGGCGTGGACACGAAGCCGCTCATGCTCTTGAAGTAGCGATCGGGGAGCTGCCGCCGCGCGCGGCGCCCGCTGACGGCCGGGGGACTGCGAACCCCCGGCCGTCTGCTTTTTCCCGGCTCCGCGGTCGCGGCGCGACAGGCGCCTGCGGTAATCGGCTGGACGCCGGTCGGGGCCGATGGCACACTCGCCGGCGTCGTCACGATAGGGGTAACCATGGCGCTGGAGGTCGCGCCCATGTCGGCGAAAAGTCCGCGGTTGCGATGGCTCGGCCTGGCGCTGCTGCTGTCGCTGGCGGCCTGCAGTCCGCGTGGCGCGCAGCAGGACACGATTTCGGATCCCGCTGCTGCGGGCGCCCGGGTCTGTGCGACCTGCGGGCAGCCGGCCGCGCCCACGGAACAGACGAAGACGGAATGGGCCCGCGTTTACCGGCTCTATCGCTGCGCGGCCGGCCACGAGGAATGGGCCGTGGATTTCGAGACCCGCCGCGTCAACCAGACCGTGATCAGCGACCCTTGTCCGTCTTGTGGGAAGCAGTTGAACTGGACGGGTGAACTCCAGGGCCCGCCGGGTTCGCAGGTGAAGGTCATGAGTTGCGAGTCGGGACACATCGTGAACCGCCGCCAGTGAGCCGGAACAAGGTGGAGGGAGAGGTCGTCCTGTGCCCGTCTCCGCCCGCCCGTCCCGAAAGGACGCCGCCGTGCACCCGAATGCCCGCCTGCCGATCCCGAAGCGGCCGCTGCCGGCCCTGGCCGCCGCGCTGGTCGCGGTGGTCGCCCTCATGACGGCCGCTCCGGTCCGGGCCCAGCCCGTCGGTCAGTCCCTGCCCCCGCCGGTGACCGGCGCGCGCGCGACCGTCTTTCACGCATCAAGTGAAGCGCGCGACCAGGCGCCGCCGTCGCTCTGCCTGCAGACGCCGCTGCGTCCCGACGGACCGCCGCCGGCCGACTGGTCGAACGACGCCGCCCGCGTGCCCGTGTTCTCGCGCGTGCAGGGGCGGGCTGCGGTCCGGCTTCTCGTCGCCGAAGGCACCGATCTCTACGGAACCGGCGAAGCGGCCGGCGGCCTGCGCCGCAACCGCACGCGCACCGTGGCCTGGAACACCGACGCCTACGGCTGGGCGCGCGCCGAGTTGAGCCTCTACCAGTCGCACCCGTGGGTGCTGGCCGTGCGCCGCGACGGCACCGCGTACGGCGTTCTGGCGGACACGCCCGAGCGCTGCCTCATCGATCTGAACCAGGGGATCCGCTTCGAGGCGGCCGGTCCCGAGTTCCCGGTCATCGTCATCGAAGGCGACTCTCCGCAAACCGTCGTGCGCGCGCTGGCCGCCCTGACCGGCGTGACGGAGTTGCCGCCCCGCTGGGCTCTCGGTTACCACCAGTGCCGCTATTCCTACACGCCGGACGATCGCGTGCGCGAGATCGCCGACGGTTTCCGCGACCGCGGCATACCCTGTGACGTCCTGTGGCTGGACATCGACTACATGGACGGCTTCCGCTGCTTCACCGTCGACGCGAACGCCTTCCCCGACCTGCGCGGCCTGGACGGCGAACTGCAGGCCCGGGGATTCCGCACCGTGGCCATCATCGACCCGGGCATCAAGCAGGAGAGCGGCTACCACGTCTTCGAAACGGGCGACGCCCTGGACGCCTGGGTGCAGACCGCCGCCGGCGCGCCCTACGCCGGCCCGGTCTGGCCCGGCTCCTGCGTGTTCCCGGATTTCACGATGGACCGGGTGCGCTCGTGGTGGGGCGGCCTCTACGGCCAGTTCCTCAGCCTGGGCCTCGACGGCATCTGGAACGACATGAACGAGCCCGCCGTCTTCAACGTCGACGGCAAGACGATGCCGCTGACCAACGTGCACCGCGCCGATCCCGACCTGGGCGGCACGGGCACCCACGCGCGCTTCCACAACGTCTACGGCATGCTGATGTCGCGCGCGACGCACGAGGGCTGTCTCGCCGCCCGCCCCGGGCAGCGCCCCTTCGTGCTGACCCGCGCCTCGCACCTGGGCGGCCAGCGCTGGGCCGCCACCTGGACCGGCGACAACACCGCCAGCTGGGACCACCTCGACATGTCCATCAGCATGGTGCTGAACCTCGGCCTGTCGGGACAGCCGCTGGCCGGCCCGGACATCGGCGGTTTCGTCGGCGCCGGCAGCGGTCCCATGTTCGCGCGCTGGATGGGCGTCGGCGCCCTGCTGCCGTTCGCGCGCGGCCACACCGGCAAGGGCAACGTCGACAAGGAACCGTGGTCTTTCGGGGCCGACGTGGAAAACACCTGCCGCCTGGCGCTGCAGCGCCGCTATCGCCTGCTGCCGTACCTGTACACGCTGGCGCGCGAGGCGTCGGTGACGGGCCTGCCGATCGTACGGCCGCTGTTCTTCGCCGATCCGGCCGACACCACGCTGCGCGCGGTCGATGATGCCTTCCTGCTGGGCGACGACCTGCTGGTGGTGGCGAATGTGAAGTCCGATCGTGCCGCTGCTGGGTTGCCGGCGATGCCGCGGGGCCGATGGCGTGAGGTGTCGCTGGTCGAGGGCGACCTGGACGATCCCGACCTGCCCAGGTTGTTCCTGCGCGAGGGCGCGGCCCTGCCGCTGGGACCGCTCGTGCAGTGGTCGGACGAAAAGCCGCTGGACGAGATCGAGCTGCTGGTCAATCCGGATGCCGAAGGCCGGGCCACCGGCTCGATCTACGAGGACGCGGGGGACGGCTTTGAATATCGCGACCGCGAGTATCGGGTGACTCGCTTCGGTTTCGCGGAGGGCAAGGTGCGGACCGAGGTCGTCGAGGGCGGCTGGGCGGTGGGAGACTGGCGGGTGGTGGCAAAGCTGGTGAAGTGAGGCGCGGGTGGCTTGAACCAGTCAAGAGGTGTGCCGGTCCGACGCTGCTTGCGTAAGATATAAGTTATTTATTTCGTTGTTGTTATGATTTATTTGCGCTATATTTTCGCCCATCTCCCGCATCTCGCCGGCCGCCCCGCCGCGCAGGTCGATGCCTCGTTGCGTCAGGCCTTGTCCGTCTGCGACCGCGCGCAGGAATGCGCCGTGCTCTGGTTCTCCGAAGTGCAACGACGCGGTCTGTATCGCGAACTGGGTCATGCGAGCCTGCAGATGTATGCAACGGTCGGGCTGGGTTTTTCGGACAACCGCTACTGGCAGTTCAAGCGGTTGGCTGATGATCTCGAGCGACTGCCGGTGTTGCGGATAGCAGTCGAAGCCGGCGACGTGGGCTGGACCAAGGCGCAGCAGGTGGCGCGGGTGGCGACGGTCGAGACGCAGGAAACGTGGGTGGCGAAAGCCGCGACGTGCGGCCGGCGCGAGTTGGCGGCGGCGGTGAAGGCGGCGCGGAAGAAACCGGCGGATGCAGGTCAGTTGTCCTTTGCCGCGCCCGCGCCCGCGTCGCTCGCCGCAGCCGACCCGCCGACTACCATCACGCTGCGCACCGACGGCCTGCAGTTGGCGCGATTCGAGGCGCTGCTGGAGAAGGCGCGCAAGCTGAAGCTCGTGCCCGATGGCGCCGACAGGTTGGACGTGGTGCTCGCCGGGCTCGAAGCGCTGATCGAAGCGTCGGCGGCCGAACCGCCGCGCCGCGTTGCTGTCGCACCTGTTCAAGTGGTCGTGCAGCAATGCCCCGACTGCGCCGCCGCCACGGTGGTGACCAGCCGCGGCGAGAGAAAACTTGCGCCGGCGCAAGTCGAATCCATCCTCTGCGACGCACGCGTGCGCGAACGCGGCCGACCTAACCGCGCCACGATCCCGCCGTCGGTGCGGGCCGAAGTGCTGGCGCCCACGATCCCGCCGTCGGTGCGGGCCGAAGTGCTGGCGCGCGACCGGCACCGCTGTGCCACGCCGGGCTGCGGGTCGACGCATTTCCTGGAGGTCCATCACCTGAAGCCGCGCAGCCGGGGCGGGTCCAACCGCGCGGAGAACCTGGTCACGTTGTGCAGCCGGTGCCATCACTTCGTGCACGAAAACCATGGGTTCGCGTACGAAGGCGACAGTGCCGGACTTGCGCCGGCGCAAGCCGGAGGTGCCGAGCCTTAGGACATGTGTCTGGATTCGCGGATCACCGCATGGATGCCGGTGCGAAGCAGTGGTATCTGAAAGAGTGCGGCGGCGCCACGGCATCGCGTCGGAGAAGAGCGTGGCACTTGAGCCGGCGCAAGTCCGGCAATTACAAGTCCGGCCATGACCGACGCCCGCCGTTGTCCAGCCTCGACAACGAACGACCAGCCACTACCCCCGCCCCGTCCGGCGTCCATGCGCCTCGAGTGCCGCAGCCGGAAGGCGATGCCAACCGTTGACCGGATCCAACGGCATGGACTCGCCGGTCGGCTCCAGATGCACATGCAGGCCGCCGGGCACGGCGACCTCGATGATGTGATCCACCTCGAGCAGGTCGTCGGTATGCTGTTCATCGGTGCCGGTGAGCAGCGTCGCCTGGGCCCGCGCTTTGACTTCTTCGCCGGTCGCGGCTACCAGGAAGGCGACCTCGTGGAGTTCGCCGAATCGGCCCCGCCGTTAGGCGCCCAGATTGATGAACCACAGCCGGGTTGGCTCCGCGGGGGCTTCCGGGCGCAAGGTGACACGGTGGCCATCGACGACGTCCAGTTCGAGCCAGGAATCGATGTGCAGGCCCGCCCGCGAGCCGAACCACTGCTCCATGAGTTGTTCGTAGGTCGATTCGATGGTGTCGCCGCCGGCGAGAACGGCATCGTGCCGTTCAGTGTTCGCGCCCGGCGCGGTACCGCCCAGCATGACGGCGAACAGTTTCACGCGCGGGCCTCCGGCGCCGCCGGCCGCCGCGCCTTCAGTGCCCGCACCAGCGCCCGGCTCACTTCGTAGGTGAACGACGTCTCCGGCGCGAACCGCCAGAACTCGTCCAGTTCGCGGGTGCCGCACGACCGTTCATAGGTCAGGGCCTGGGCTAGCAGGTCCAGACGGTCGGCGTCGCGAACCAGCCGCGCTTCGGCCGTCGCCTGTTCCTCGAATTCCAGCCACCACGCCCGCCACGAGTCGGCGAAGCCCAGGCCGCCCAGCAGTTCACCGAGCGCCGCCGTCTCCGCGTGGGCCTTGGCCCCGGGCGGCAGCAGCCGCGAGGCGCCCAGCGACAGATCGCCGGTCACGCTCTCGGCCAGGTCGTGCGAGATGGCCATCGCCAGCACGCGGGCGCGGTCCAGAGGGCCGGGCACAACGTCGAGAAGCGCCAGCGAAATGAGCGCCACGCCGTGGCTGTGGTCGGCCACGCTCTCCGGCGTGGGCACGCCGCGCTGGAACCATCCCGTGCGCGGGGTTGTTTTCAGCCGGTTGGCCTGCAGCAGCATGTCCAGCAGGCGCGAGGTTCCTTCAGCTTCCATGTCCGGCCTTTCAGCGAAAGCGCGGCGCTCAGCCGCGGAAGATCCACCAGGTCACCGCGAC
>JFJP01005325.1_pt1 | contig 50235 bp, 45 predicted proteins | sample 431651 | NCBI WGS metagenome assembly JFJP01 (sample SAMN02602958, study PRJNA72255) | Microbial mat metagenome, whole genome shotgun sequencing project. | biome: fresh water; feature: sink hole; material: water; isolation source: purple microbial (photo- and chemosynthetic) mats found in... | reverse complement strand
GCCGCCAGCGCCCACGCGCCATGCAGGCGGCTGGACAAGACGCCCAGGTGAAAGGCATCGCTGAGCGCAATGGCGATGAGCTTGTTGTCCGGCAGAATGCTGGCATTCAGAAACTGGAAGGTGCGGTGTTTGGCGGTTTCTACGGTGGCGATGTAGCGGGGGAGGTTGGCGAGTTGTTTGCGCAGTACCTTGCGGGGTTCACCGAAAAACCACCAGTTGTCGCGGTAGGTAGCGCGGTTGTTTTGGTCGCGCTCAGGCTTCACGCGCTCCAGCAGCCATTGGTAGGTGGCCGGAAACTGCGAACGTAGCTGTTCTGCGGTCAAGCCAAAGGCATCAATCACCTTCACCCCGCGTGGCGCGTCGGTGAGGTCGCGGCCATTGCGGTAGTCGCGGATGTGGCGCTCCAACCCCGGCACGGTGCCTAAACCCAGCGAGGCCGCTTCATCGGGGGTAACGATAAAGCCTGCGCCAAACAGTTGCACCCCCCGATTGCTCAAGTTCTCGTTGGCATGCAACGGTCGAACATCGGTAACATTCGCCCCCACACTCAAGTCCGCATGAATCACCCCGGCTTTGTCTGCCAGCGTCACCGACACCTCGCCAAACTCGCCGGTTTGCTCGGAGGTGACGGTGAGAAGGCGGCCTGTTGTTTCGCTTCGGCCCGCGAAATTGGGGTTCAAAAAAATGGGGTCAGAGCCCGATTTCGTTGGAGGTTTCGCGCCCCGATCAGGCGGTTGTCCTGAATCGGGGTCCGACCCCAATTTTTCGCCCCCCAACTTCGCTGCACCGCTGTCCTCGGACGCATTGCCGCGCGCCGGCAGCGTGGCCTTCGCTGCACCGCCAGCGCCAGCGCCATCATTCACGCCGACGGTCATCGCAATACGCACCGCAGCACCATTGGCGCTGTCCACCCACGGGTGGTCTGGAATGGCGAATACCAAGGACACACCGCAAGCGGGGGAGTGGGCAATGTCGGGCACCGATTTGTGCGCGTTTGGCACCATGAGGGGCCCGGCATTGCCCGCTCTCCCGCCACCCACCAAGCTGGCACGTTCCCCACTGCCCGCTCTCCCGCCGCTGCCCCGTGCGCGCTCCCCACTACCAAGAGGATCACGCCAATGTGCCTTACCGCCCCCTGCTCGCTCTGCGGCCATGCGTGCCTCATGTCCCGCCAGCGCATTCACGGGCAAAACAGGTTCGCCCGAAAGTGCCGCCTGCACCACCCGCCGGTTGAAGGTCTGGCGCAGGCTGTTGGTGGTGATCAGGCCAAAGCGCGTGGCTTGCCCGTGCGCCACCAATGCGGCGGCCCGCGCCCACCAGTACATCACAAAATCGGCACTCTCGGGCACCTCCTGCCACACGCTGCGCAAAGCCTGCACGTAGCCATCACCCAGCGCGGCGCGCATGGTGGCAGCACCAATAAACGGCGGGTTGCCGACGATGAATTGCGCCTGCGGCCACGCAGCCTGCCGCGCGCCAATGTACTTCCACTGCACCACCTGCGCCGCTTCGTCGGGCACCAGCGCGCCGGTCACCGGGTGGGGTTTGAAGGTCACACCGTCCCAGCGGGTGAGTAGCTTGTGGTCGGAGTCGTAAGCGGGCTCTTGTGCGTCCCAGGCCAGCACGGCATCGCGGTGTTCGATGTTGCCGTAGTCATGCACCACCGGCTCGGCCACCGCCGCGTTGCCCTGGGTGCGGATGTGCCACTGCAGGTAGCCAATCCACAACACCAGCTCGGCCAGCGCAGCGGCGCGCTCATTCACCTCAATGCCGCGCAACTGCTGCAGGGTGACGGTTTCGCCCTCAAAACCCAGCGAGTCCTGCGCCCCGGCGTGGCCCAGGTCGGCCAGCTGGTTGAGCACCTCGCCCTCCAGGCGCTTCAAGTGTTCCAGCGTCACATACAGAAAGTTGCCACTGCCACAGGCCGGGTCGAGCACGGTGACGGTGCACAGCCGGTGGTGAAAGTCTTTGACCACCTGCCGCGCCTCGCGCCACTTGGCCCGCACGGCACCGGCGTGGCGGTCGGCGGCGGCGAAGTCGGCCTTGCTGGTCACCGCCACCGGGCTGGCTTCCAGACTGGAGGCTTCATGCGCCAGCATGAGTGCGGCGGCCTGGGCGTCGGACCACTCGGCGCGCAGTGGCTCAATCACCGTGGGCAGCACCAGCCGTTCCACATAGGCGCGCGGCGTGAAGTGGGCACCCATGGCGTGGCGCTCGGCGGGGTCGAGTGCGCGCTCCAGCAGGGTGCCAAAGATGGCAGGCTCCACTTCGCGCCAGTTGGTTTGCGCGGCGCGGATCAGCAGGTCGATTTGCGCCGTGGTCAGCAGCAGGCTGTAGCCCTCAGAAGTGCTGCCCTTGAACAGCTTGCCGTTGAAGCGCAGCACGTTTTTGGCCAGGGCGGCGGTAAAGCCGCCGTGGTCCATATCGGCCCACAGGATGCGCAGCATCTGTTGCAGTGCGCCGGGGTCCGTGCGGTGGGCTTGCAGCAGGCCGACGAAAGCGCCTTTGGGCAGCAGTTCCACGTCTTCGGCAAACATGCAGAATAGGCAGCGGGTGAGGTACGCTGCTACTATTTCAGGAGCTGCTTGCGCTTTATCCACGGGCGCTACAGGCATATTTGGCTTATAAGTTTTGCCCTCCAGCGAGACCGCCAGCTCGGCCAGCAGGGCCGCTACGTCGCGGGTGACGGCGGCGCTGATGCGCGCCGGGTTCAGCGCCTGGGGCGCGGTCCAGATCTTGCGCAGCAGCGCGCGCACCTCGGGTTTGGCCAGGTCTGCCAGCTTGATGCGGTGGCTGCGCGGGTCAGGGAACGGGGTGTAGGTGCCACCGCTCTGGCTGAACTCGGCATACACCTCGATCACGGTGCCGACATCGACCACCAGCACAAACGGCGGGCGACCTTCCGCTGCCGGCAAGGCGCGGGCGTAGTTTTCGCCCTGGCTGCGGGCGCGCAGCAGGCCGTCGTCAAAGCCCTTGGTGTGGGTGAGCGCCTTTTGTTTCTTGGCTTCCAGCACAAATTGGCCGCGCTTGTAACAGTCCACCCGGCCCGCGCTGCTGGAGCCGTCGCCATGCAGGAACGTCACCGGGCGCTCGAACATATAGTCCTGCTCGGGCGTGGGGTGCGGTTTGTCGACCTCCAGCAGCGCGCATAGTTCGATGACGAAGGGCTGCGCGGTGGCCAGTTCGGAAGCTGTTACACCGCTCCAGCGCTGGATGAAGGCGGTTGCATCGGTTGGTATGGCGGTGACTCCCATGGCGGGATGATAGCGGCACTGCCAGCTGGTGTTACGATGGTGCTACCTATTGTGGAGATTGGCATGACGACAACCACCTCATTGAAGTTGCCCGACACACTCAAGCAAACCATCGCCCTCGTCGCAGCGCAGAGCGGCAAGACCGCGCATGCGCTGATGGTGGAAACCTTGCAAACGGCAATGGATGACCTACTGGCGCGACAAGCGTTCTACCAGGACGGTGAACAGGCGTTGGCGGATACATTGCAGTCCAATCAGGTGTATGCCGCTGAAGATGTCAAGGCTTACCTGATGCAACGCGCGCAGGGGCAAGCGCCCAAGCGGCCTGTGCCTGTAGCGTTTGCCCCCGCTCGGGCGCGCAAGTGAATCGGCTGGATTACGGCGAGCGCGCTTTGCTCGACCTAGAGCGCTTGACAGACTTCTTGGTGGAAAAAGATCCCGACGCGGCGCGGGCAACCGTCGGAATCATTCTCAGCGCGCTGGATGTCCTGCGCCACAGCCCTGAAATTGGACGCAAGGTACGTGGTGGCAACCGCGAACTGGTGATCTCACGCGGCGCTACGGGTTACCTGGCGCTCTACCATTTCTTTGCACAACACAGCAGGGTGTTGGTGCTGGCGGTGCGTCACCAGCGCGAGGCAGGGTACGCAGGTCAGTGAGGACCGGCAAGAGGTACCCGGTGCCCAGCAAGAACGCCAGCTGACCAAGCATCGGGCAACGATCTCAGAGTTGGCCGGGATACAACTTGGCGTAAGCCGCAATGAGCTGCTGGTGCATGGCGCAGGCTCCCAGGTCCAGCCCCAGCGCCGGCTGATTGAAGAAGCACTGTTCGCCCGCAAGCATGGCCTGGGCTTGGCTCAAGGTGGCGCTGCCGTACAGCATGTGCAAGGCGTGCTCGAACGCTGCGGGTTCTTCCATGCCATGCAGGTCGTCGATACAGGCGTAGACCCGCAGACGCTCGGGGTTGATCTGGGCGAATTGCCTGATCCATTCACAGCCTTCGCCAATGGCGGCGTCGTCGCCGACCGCCAGGGCCAGCAGCGTCTTGAGTTCGCCTACACGCAGGTCTTTCCAGAACGGATCATTACCGGGGGCCAGCCCGATAAGGGGTGCAACCAGACGGTCATCGGCAATGCCACTTTCATTGAGGGCATCCAGCAGATCGCAGCGTTCCTGCTCGTCCAGGTCGGGCAGGTGGCAAATCGGTTCCCGCAAGGGGTTTGCAACGCTGTTGTTCTCGAACTCAAGTTCGTCGACAGGGTAGATCTCTGACATGCCCGGAACCAGAATGCGACAGGCATAAACACCCAGATGGGTAAAGTCGGCAATGTAGATGTCCTTGTCCATGGCGTGAATGGCTTGCACCAGCCAGGCATAGTCTTCCTCGGTGGTGGTGCTGAAATTCCAGTCGCAGAAGTCAAAGTCGCTCGCATTGCCCAAAAAATTCCAGCCGATGATGCCGCTGGAGTCGACAAAGTGGATCTCGATATTCGGAGAGCTGGCGATTTCTTCCATATCAAACCCGGGTGCAGGAAAGCCACCCAGGGCATCCAGCGCGCGGCCCTGCAGCAGTTCGGTGAGGGCGCGCTCAAGGGCAATCTCGAAGCGCGGGTGGGCGCCAAAGCTTGAGAAGCAACCCTGGTCGTGCGGGTTGAGCAAAGTGACGTTCATGACCGGAAACTCGCCGCCCAGCGAAGCGTCTTTCACCAGGATACCAAAGCCCGCATCGCGCAAACCAGCAATACCGGCCGCAATGCGCGGGTACCGGTTGATCACAGCGTCGGGCACATCCGGAAGGCACAGTCCCTCGCTGATGATGCGGAACTTGATGTGGCGCTCGAAGATTTCGGACAGGGCCTGCGTGCGTGCTTCGGCGGCTGTATTGCCAGCCGACATGCCGTTGCTCACATACAGGTTGCCGATGATATTGACCGGGAAATAGACGGTGGCGTCATCGCGCTGTCGCACATAGGGCAGCGCACAGATGCCGCGTTCGATATTGCCAGAGTTGAAGTCCACCAGCGCTTGCGCTGCGATGGCGCTGCGTGGGTTGTACAGCGCTTGCAACTCCGGCGTGAGCAGGTCTTCGGGCCAGGACTCATCATCGTCGAGTGCAAACCATCTTTCTTGTGGATGGTGCACAAAGGGGCGCTTGCGGCCCTCTGCCAGAGGGTATCCCAGGTAGTAATGGTTCCAGAAATAATTGGTGGCCAGGCGCTCGAAAAATTCACCCAGCGCACTGGCCAGTGCCGCCAGCCGCGAGCCACCCTTGCCGTTGGTGAACATGAGCGGGCAATCGCGATCGCGCACATGTACCGACCAGACACCCTCCACCGGGTTGAGCCAGGATTGCGGCTCTACGTGAAAACCAAGGTTGTCGAGCTGGCCTTGCAACTTCGCGATGGTGGACTCAAGGGGGGCGTCTTTGCCAGGGATAAAGCTTTCAGAGTGCATTCGAAATTCCTGTTTGGGGCTCGAGTGTAGCCAGCATCGCCCGCGACTGGTGCTTACCCGGCATTGCCCTGCTTCTTTTGACAGTAAGATTTGGCCACTTCGACAACAGGCGACTTCATCGTGAACCAAGAACTTCAAAAGTGGCGCTTCTTCCGTGCTGGTGGTTTTGACCAGGTGCAACTCGACAGCGCCGCAGAGCTGCTGTCCATCGGTACTCTGGACCAGAAGCTGTGGGTGGCGCTGTCCTGCCCGGTCAAGGGCATCGAATTTGATGCGCGCACGCTGGCCCTGGTCGATAGTGACGGCGATGGACATGTACGCGCGCCGGAATTGATCGCTGCCGTCCAATGGGCGGGTGGGCGTCTGGTCGACCGCGATGTGCTGGTTCGCAAACTGCGAGGGGTTCCGCTGGCAGCCATTCGCGGGGATGATGACGTCGGGCAGCGCATCGTCGCGGCCGCCAAAGAGCTGCTGGCATCACAGGGCGGGGCTGATGGACTGGTTTCGGTTGACGCTGCAACGGCCGCGCAGGCGCTTTTTGCAGAGCAGTCTCTCGCTGCATGGGAGGCCGCTGGCGCTGCGGTCAAGGTGGTGGGCGAGAGCACCAGCGATGCCCATGCGGCGCTGCTGGCGGTGTCCGAGAAGATCGACGACTGGTTTGTCCGTTGCCAACTGGCGGCCTTCGATGCCCGGGCAGTGGACGCCATGAACGCCGGTACCGATGCGTTGGTTGCGTTGGGCGTGACCACACTGTCGACGGATGCCCAGGGGTTGGCTGCCCTGCCCTTGGCACAGGTTCAGGCTGGTGCGGCTTTGCCGCTGCGCGAAGGGTTGAACCCGGCATGGGCCGCCCGCGTGGATGCCATCCGAGCGCTGGTGGTGACCCCGTTGCTTGGGAACAAGGAATCTTTGACAGAGAGTGAATGGCGCACACTGCAGCAACAGTTTGCCCCATTTGCGGCCTGGCAGGCCAGCAAGCCCGACCCAGCCGCCCAAGGCGAGGGCGTCAGGGACCTCGAGCAACTTGCCCGCTATGTACGTGACCTGCAGAGTCTGGCCAACAACTTTGTTGCATTTCGGGATTTTTATACCCGCCAGGGGCCAGCGACGTTTCAGGTGGGCACCTTGTACCTGGATGGCCGATCCTGCGACCTGTGCGTGGCTGTGAATGACGCCGCAAAACACGCGGCGCTCGCCGCTTTGGCGCGGATATGTCTGGTGTATTTGGAGTGCGTGCGCGGCAGTGAAAAGTTGGTTGTGGCGGCGGCATTCACCGCAGGGGATTCTGACCAGTTGATGGTCGGGCGCAATGGGGTTTTCTACGACCGCCAGGGGCGCGACTGGGATGCCACCATCACCAAAATTGTGGACCACCCCATCAGCTTGCGCCAGGCCTTCTGGTCGCCCTATAAGGCAGTGGCGCGCATGGTAGGAACTGCAATGCAAAAAATCGCCGCCAGCAAGAGCGCTGAGGCCGATGGCAAGCTGGCCGCCGTGGCAACCATTGGCACCCAGAAAGTGGTGACTCCGGCTGCCGGAAAACCGGTCGCACCAGCACCTGTTGCACCCTTTGATGTGGCGAAATTTGCGGGAATCTTTGCTGCAATTGGCTTGGCAGTGGGAGCATTGGGAACCATGCTGGCTTCGCTGGTCGCCGGTCTGATCTCTCTGGCGTGGTGGCAGTTTCCCCTCGCCGTTGGCGGGTTGATGCTGCTGATCTCAGGTCCTGCCGTATTGTTGGCGTGGTTCAAGTTGCGCAGCCGCAATTTGGGTCCGTTACTCGACGCAAATGGCTGGGCCATCAATGCGCGCGCGCGCATCAACATTCCCTTCGGTACGTCACTCACCCAACTGGCGACGTTGCCCCAGGGCGCACACCGTACGCTGACCGACCCGTACGCGGAAAAGCAAAGTTCCTGGAAATGGGTTGTGGGCCTGGGTATTGCGTTGGGTCTGTTCGCAGCCTGGAAGGCCGGGTTACTGGCCTGATGTCCGGCGAGACCCGGAGCCGTTACAGCTTGACTTGGAGTGTCTTGGAAATCATTGCCAGGGCCTGCGGACTGTGCCAGTCTTGCGCTCCATAGACCTTGGCCAGAACCTTGCCTTTAGCATCGACCAACAAGGTCAACGGGAGCCGGTCTGCTCCGAGCATAGCCTCCAGAGGAAACGGCTTGCTGTCTATGAAGTTGGGAAAGCTGATGCGCGTCTTTTGCAAGAAACCCTTGGCGTTGGTCCAGTAGTCATCGGTGGAAATGCCGATGATGTTGAACTGTTTGCCGCCGTACGTCTGCTGCAGTCGTTCCAGTGACGCCATCTCCTGCAGGCAGGGCCCACACCAACTCGCCCAAACATTGATGATGAGCGGTTTGCCACGAAACTCCGACAGCTTTTGTGTGGCCCCGGAAAGCCCTTGCATCGGTGCTTCGCGCAGAGTTTGCCCGATCGGGACTTCTCCTGGGGTTTTGGCTATCGCACCCATTGCCGTAGCCGCCCCGAATAGCAGTGCGAAGCAGACCTGCCGAACGTTCACCACGGAATGCATGCAGCGCACATTTCGCAGACTTGCCGCTCCTTAGGGTCGCACGCGATCCACGCGCAACTTCAACCCTTTGGTGCCCACCTTCACCGTTTGTGCCTTGGACAGCAAGTCACCCGGCTCCGGCATGGCCATGCCGGTTTTTGAAATACGCACTTCTACTTCGACCTCGGCGGTATTGGAAATGAGCGACTCGGGGTTCATTGCCAATGAATCGTCCAGAGTGAATTTCAATGGCAGCTGGCTGGCCGGCACACGCAGCACAGCCATCGGCATGCGGGTACCCGGAAGACGCGCAATGACCATAACGATGTCAGTTGGCAGTGCCTTTGCCTTCAACGCGGGGTCCAACTCCACTTCGCCACTCACGCTGGCCGCCGGGTTGGCATTCGCTGTGGGTCCTTTGGTGTGGGGATTGGGTGCTGTGCCAGTGCCGGCAGCAACCACGGGTGCCTGTTTGCCTGACTTGGCATAGGCTTCACCGATAGCGTTTTGCAGCATCTTTTCATCTTCGGAGCCAGGTTCGAGTTGTTGCACCAGTCGCTCCCAGGTGCCAATGGCCTTGCCGAAGTCGTTGCGCTGGAACGCAGCGGTGCCCGACAGCCATAGGGCCATGCCATTGTTGGGATCGACCTTAAGGGCTTTTTCGATCAGCTCGGTGGGGCGGCCAGCCAAATTGCCTCCCGCATTCGTCGCAATCGCATCCGCATAGTCGGCTAACAATTGCGCATCGCTGTCAAGCAAGGCTCCCGCGCGGCCAAAGGCCCGCTCGGCTTCGGCATTGCGTCCGACCGCCTTGTAGGAGCGCGCCAGCATCGCCCAGCCTTGCAGGTTGTCGGGTTCCTTTTCCAGTTTCTTGGCAAGACCTTCCAGCATGGTGTTGAGTTCGCTGGCATCCACTTTGTGCTGGGGGCCATTGGGGTTGAGCGTGGCGGGATTTCCCAGACCCAAATACAACACCACCGCCAGGACGGGCAGCGCAAAACCGATACCGATCATGGTCTTTTTCGGTGGCTGTAGGGTGACCGTGGCGTCGGCAACGTTGTCGTCATCGATCAGCCGGCGTTGCAACTCGGCGCGCGCCTGCTCGTAGTCGTCCTGTGCGATCATTTTTTCATTGCGATCGCTTTCAAGGCGGACCAGCTGATCTTTATAGATGACGGTGTTCAACTGGCGGCGCGATACGTCGGTTGGCGCGCTTTTCCAGAAAAAAGGGCGAAACAGGAGCGCCAACACCAGCACCACGATCAGGGTGCCAACTAACAAAAATCCAATCATTTATCGCCTTCCTTGAGCAGCGCTTCGGCACGCTTACGTTCTTCTTCGGTCAGTGCGACCGCGCTGCTGATGTCGCGGTTGCGGCGACGCATATAAACAAAAAGTGCAATGACGCCGGCGATCATCAAAACAAAGGGGCCAATCCACAGCAACCAGGTAATAGGCTTCACCGGTGGACGGTAGAGGACGAAGTCGCCATATCTGCTGACCATGAACTCGCGGATTTCCGCATCCGTCTTGCCCTGTTTGATAAGTGTTCGCAATTCACGGCGCAAGTCGTTCGCCAAATCGGACCGGGAACCGGCCAATGATTCATTCTGGCAGACTAAGCAGCGCATTTCTTCGGAAATGACGATCAGACGTTGCTCAACGACGGGGTCATCCGCCAGCGAGGCCGCTTCGTTACCCCAGCTTGGCGAGACGCACAGCAACGCCAACACGAACGCATACAAATAGTTCACGATTTCTTCAATTGCGTGATCGGGCCGATCTCCTTGTAGCGGATGACCCCGTTCTTGTCGATCAGATAGCTTTCGGGTACGCCATAAACACCATAGTCAATGCCTACCCGGCCATCTGCATCAAACGCGATCACGTCGTAAGGGTTGCCGGTGCGCTTGATAACACCCATGGCATCCTTACGCTGATCCTTGTAGTCCAGGCCGATGATGGGGATCAACTGCTGTTTGGCCAAACCCATGAGTACCGGATGCTCTTCGCGGCATGCCACACACCAGGACGCCCACACATTGAGCAGCCAGACCTTGCCCAGCATGTCTGCAGAAGAAAACTGTAGTTCCGCCTGCTGCATCTGCGGCACGGTAAACGCAGGGGCTGGCTTGTTCACCAGCGGCGAGGGCACCTCACGCGGGTCGAGTTTGAGTCCGACGGCGAGAAAGCCGACCAAAACAATGAACAGCCCCAGGGGCACCAGGAACTTGGCCTTCATGCACGAGCCCTCTTGAATACCACCTTCTCTGCGACCTTGGATTTCACTTTGAGCCGGTACCTGCGATCCGACATGGCGAACAGTCCACCCAGTGCCATCAGGGCGCAGCCACCCCAGATCCAGTCGACAAAAGGTTTGAAGTAAACACGAATCGCCCAAGCGTTGTTGTCCAGAGGTTCACCCAGGGAGACGTAGATGTCGCGGGTAAAGCCGGCATCGATCGCCGCCTCTGTCATGGGCATGGTGGACGAAAAATAGGCGCGTTTTTCCGGGTAAAGCATCTTGGTAGGGCTACCCTCGCGGGTTAACTCAAATACGCCACGATTGGCCTTGTAATTGGGACCCATCACGTCCTTCACCTCGATAAGCTTGAACTGATAGCCGCCCACCGTGGTGGTATCGCCTGGCGCCATCTTGACGTCCTTCTCTTCCTGGAAACCGCCGACCATGGCGACGCCAAAAACGAAGACTGCAATACCAAAGTGTCCCAGATGCATGCCCCAGAACGACAGCGGTGGCATGCCGGACTTGAGGCGGTTCACCACTTGCAGGATGCCTGATGCCATGACCCAGACCGTCAACGCGCTACCAATCGCCGTCATAACGGTCCAGCCGCCCATCATCCAGGGAATCAAGGCGCCGGCAACCACCGCCAGCACACCGGGAATCCAAAGGCGCATGGCCATGTCCTTGATATCCGAGTTCTTCCAGCGCGCCAGCGGAACTGCAGCCAGAAGAAACACAACGGGCATCATGATGGGCACAAATACCGCGTTGAAGTAGGGCGGGCCGACGGAAATTTTGCCCAGGCCCAATGAATCGACGATGAGCGGGTACAGAGTTCCCAGCAGCACGGCGCCACAGGCGACCACCAGCAGCACATTGCCGGTCAGCAACAACGATTCCCGGGAAAACGCCGCAAATGACCCGCCTAGTGCGACTTTGGGTGCTCGCCAGGCAAACAGCAACAGTGAGGAGCCCACCACCAGAACCAGCAGCGCCAGGATGAAAATTCCGCGGCGTGGATCGGTGGCGAAGGCATGCACGGATGTCAGTACCCCGGAGCGGACCAGAAACGTTCCCAGGAGGGAAAGTGAAAACGCTCCAATGGCCAACAGCACGGTCCAGCTTTTGAAACTACCGCGCTTCTCCGTTACCGCCAGTGAATGGATCAGTGCGGTTCCCAGCAACCAGGGCATGAAAGAGGCGTTCTCCACCGGATCCCAAAACCACCAACCGCCCCAACCCAACTCGTAATACGCCCACCAGGACCCGAGCGCGATGCCCAAGGTCAGAAAGACCCAGGCTGCATTGGTCCAGGGTCGGGACCAGCGTGCCCACGCCGCATCCAGTCGTCCGGATAGCAGGGCTGCAATGGCGAACGAAAACGCCACCGCGAATCCGACATACCCCATGTACAACATAGGTGGGTGAAAGATCAGGCCTGGGTCTTGCAATAAGGGATTGAGGTCCCGTCCGTTCTCAGCGGCAGGCAGCAGGCGGTCAAAGGGGTTGGAGGTAAACAGGATAAACAGCAGCAGACCGGTGGTTACCAATCCAAGCACGCCCAAAACGCGCGCCACCATGGTGTCGTCCAGCGTACGGGAGTAGCGCGCCACCGCGATGCTCCACGTAGACAGTAGCAGCACCCACAGCAACAGAGAGCCTTCGTGCCCTCCCCATACTGCGCCAAATCTGTACAAAGTTGGCAGTTGCAAATTCGAGTGTGCCGCCACGTACTTCACCGAGAAGTCATTGACATAAAACCCCCAGGTCAGGGCTGCAAACGAAATGGCGAGTGTGACAAAAGTGGCTTGCGCAGCCGGGCGTGCAAGTGCCAACCACTCGGCGCGGCCTTTGTGGGCGCCAATCAGCGGCAATGTCCCTTGAACCAGAGAAACGCACAGGGCGAGAATGAGGGCGAATTGACCGATTTCAGGTGTCATGGTTTGGCTGCATCCTTGGCGCGTTGGGCTTGGTCCAGCGCATGCTGGGCTGCCGGGGGCATGTAATTCTCATCGTGTTTGGCAAGCACTTCCGTTGCCGTGAAGACGCCATCAGGTCCGAACTTACCTTGCACCACAGCCCCTTTGCCTTCTTTAAAGAGATCGGGAAGAATGCCTTGGTAGGCGACGGGAACATCATGGGTCAGGTCGGTCATGGAAAAGTGCACCACCAGGTTGTCACGGCGTACAGAGCCTTCCTTGACCATTCCGCCGACCCGAAATGCGGCAGTTTTGGGCGCCTTTCCCGCTGCAACTTCGGTTGGAGTGACATACAGCGCAATATTGCTGTTGAGCGCGTTGAGCACCAGTGCAGAGGCGATGCCGACCGCCGCAAGACCGCCAACGACGATCGCGCCACGTTTTTTCCAGCCTTTCATGGGGTTTCCTTTTCAATTTTTTCCGCCAGTGCCTGGTGGCGCAGCGTTTGAAGTACCTTGGTATGACGCGACTTCGCCAAAAAAGGTTCCACAATCATTGCCAAGGCGCAGATGCCAAAGCTGCCCCAGACATACAGGCCATAGCCGCCCATCGCGAAAAACTCGGCAGGAGAATTCCAGTTCATGCTTTTACCTCCGGCAAATCCTTGACCCACTCTGTGTGGGACTCGCGCTCCAGAATGATCGTGCGTACCCGCATCAGTCCAACGGCAATGGAGTACATCCAGAAGCAAAGTGCCATGAGCAGCATGCCCCACAGCATGGTGACCGCCATCGATGATTTGGATAAATTCACACTGGAGCCCTGGTGCAGGGTGTTCCACCAGGTGACCGAAAAATAGATGATTGGAACATTTACAGCACCCACCAGCGCCACGATGGCCCCGGCCTTGTCAGCGCGGCGCGGGTCGTCAATGGAGGCTTGCAAGGCCATAAAGCCCAGATACAGAAAAAACAGGATGAGTTCCGACGTTAACCGCGCGTCCCATACCCACCAGGTGCCCCACATGGGCTTGCCCCAGAATGCACCCGTCCACAGCGACAGAAATGCCATCAGCGCACCCGTCGGTGCCAATGCCTGCGCCATCATGCTGGGCAGTCGCGCATTCAGAGACAGCCCAATCGCAGCCCAGGCTGCCATCACGAGGTAAATAAACATCGACAACCAGGATGCCGGTACATGTACAAAGATGATGCGGTACCCCTCGCCCTGCTGGGCGTCGGTAGGAGCCACGAAAAAGCCCATCCATAGCCCGGCAGCACCGAACACCGCGGCCAGCGTCCAGAATATGGGAATCATTTTTCCCGCAAGTGGGTAGAAGTTGTGGGCGCTCGCAAAGCGAAACCAATTGATCAGTCGGTTGCTCATTCCAATGCAATCCTCAGGGCGGCCGTAGTCGCCCACGGCGCGAAAAAAACAGCCAGCGCCAACATGGCCGCCAGCAACGAAAGATGACCTCCGGCACCCATGCCGGAGATATGAGCCTCCACTGCACCAGCACCGAAAATCAGCGCAGGAATGAACAGAGGCAAGACCAAAAGACTCAGCAACACGCCGCCACCGCGCACACCCAAGGTCAGAGCGGCTCCTATGGATCCAATCAGGGACAGCAAGGGTGTGCCCAGCGTGAGGGCAATCACCAGCACTCCGAGTGCGCTCGCGTCCAGATCAAACTGAATACCCAGAATAGGCGCAATCAATACCAAAGGCAAACCAGATACCAACCAATGGGCGCCGATCTTACCAACTACCAACATCACCAGAGGTGTTGGCGAAATTGCCATTTGTTCCAGTGTGCCGTCTGCATGGTCGGCGGCAAACATTCTTTGCAGTCCAAGCATTGTCGCAAGCAGCGCAGCGACCCACAGTACGCCCGGCGCAATTTTGCGTAGCAGCGCCGGTTCGGGGCCAATGCCCAGAGGGAACAGGCTGGTAACGATCACAAAGAAGAATAGGGCGGTCAGCACCTCACTCTTTCGACGCATCACCATGAGCAGGTCGCGTCGGGCTACGGCGAGTATGGCTTTCAAAGCTGGACCACCCGTCCGCCTGGAATGGGCATGGTTTGATGGCTGGTCAAGATGGCCATTCCTCCGCTGGTCACGTGGTCACTGATGAGGGTGGACAGTAAATCTACCGCTTTCACGTCCAGAGCGGTAAACGGCTCGTCCAGAATCCACAAAGATGCATTGCGCGTGGCGATGCGTGCCAGCATGACACGACGTTTTTGCCCTGCTGACAGCACGCGAACCGGTAATTGTTCTCGCCCTTTGAGGCCAAACCGTTGCAACGCTCGCAACGCCGCCTCGAGGGGCAATTGCGCGCCATCCATGGCCGCAGCGAACTCCAGGTTCTCCAGAGCGGTAAGGTCTTCTTTCAAGGCGCCATGGTGGCCGAAAAAGAGCAAATTGCGACGATAGTCTTCAGCATTTGCTATCGTCTCTCCACACCACCGAATCTCACCGTCAGCCGGCTGCGCCAAACCGGCCAGCAGGCGCAGGAGACTGGTTTTGCCAGCACCATTTTCGCCACGCACGTGCAGCCACTCACCCGCTTTGATGGACAAATCGAGGTTCGAAAACAGGCGGCGGTCACCGCGCACACAGGTCAAGCCGTGGGCACTGAGCATGGGCGAAAAATGGAGTCCAAAAGGTTTGCAAGCAGCAAAATCGGCCAAAAATGGACGATTCGCACAACCTCGCGTCTAGTTACTTGATTGTAATCAACGTAGTGCGGCGGAACGGTGCCAACAGATTCTGATTGATGTAAGTCAAGGTTGCCAGTCGTAACCAATAGTGATTGGGGCATGGTCTGAAAATTTTTGCCCTTTGTAGATATCGGTGCTGCGTGCACCTGCTGCCAGAGTCGGCGTGGCCAGGTGATAGTCCAGTCTCCAGCCCACGTTATTCGCATAGGCCTGCCCGCGGTTGCTCCACCATGTGTAGCATGTGTCGGTAGTGTCCGGCTCAAGCTGACGGTACACGTCGATCAGGCCACACTCGCTCGTGAGCTTGGTCATCCAGGCGCGCTCGTCAGGCAAAAAGCCGCTATTTCTCTGGTTGCTGCGCCAGTTTTTCAAGTCTGCTTCGCGATGTGCAATATTGATGTCACCACACAGGATGAAGTCGCGCTCGGACTTAAGTCCCTCCAGATGCGGGTACATACGTGCAAGAAAGCGGTATTTGGCTAGCTGACGTTCCTCGCCAGAAGATCCGCTGGGGAAGTAGGTGCTGATGATGGAGTACTTTCGTGAAGGGGTGTCAAAGCGCAGTTCCACATAACGACCCTCCGCATCAAATTCGCCTCCATCAAACCCCACCACCACGTCGCTGGGTTGCAGGTGGGTGTAAATCGCCACGCCCGAGTAGCCTTTTTTTTCGGCCAGGTGAAAGTAACCCTGCAAACCGGCCATCGACTCAAACCGGTCCGCAATGTCAGGCGCCTGGGCCTTGACTTCCTGTACGCAAATACAATCGGGTTTCGCCTGCAACAGCCAGGCTTCCAGGCCTTTACTGGTCGCCGAACGAATACCGTTGAGGTTTAGGCTGGTTAATTGAAACAAGGAATTCCCCATGTCAGGTCATGACGCGTTGGCACAGGATTTTGTGCAGTTTGCTGTGGAGTGCGGTGTGCTGCGCTTCGGTGAGTTCAAGACCAAGGCGGGGCGCATGAGTCCGTACTTCTTCAACGCCGGCTTGTTTGACGATGGGGCCAAATTGGGGCGTTTGGCCGAATTCTATGCGCAGCGTATTCTGAGCAGCGGCGTGGCATTTGACATGATATTTGGCCCCGCGTACAAGGGAATTCCACTTGGCGCGGCCCTCGTGGTGGAGTTGGCACGCCGCGGATGCAATGTGCCTTTTGCCTACAACCGCAAGGAGGCCAAAGACCACGGTGAAGGCGGTACTCTGGTAGGTGCTGCGCTCAAGGGGCGTGTACTCATCGTCGACGATGTGATGTCAGCTGGAACCGCTGCGCGTGAGTCGATTTCTATCATCCGGGCCGCGGGTGCGGTTCCGCATTCAGTTCTCATCGCGCTGGATCGCCAGGAAAAGGCGACCGAAAGCGGGCGCGATGTGCCCTACAGCGCGGTGCAATATGTTCAACGGCAGCTAGGGTTGGAGGTTTTTGCGATTGCGAAGCTGGACGATTTGATGCACTATCTGAAAGATCGCCATGGTGAAACTTCCAGTCTGGAGCACCAGCGCGTGCTGGCTTACCGTCAGCGGTACGGCGTGGAAGAAGGGAATCAATGAAAAAAAACATGATGGCTAAGCTGGGAGCAGGCTTGGTTTTTGGGGGGTTGACCGGCGCGCTCATGGCGCAAGAGGCACCGGTGATTTCCGGTGTCTATACATGCATTGATGCCAAGGGGCGCAAGTTAACGGCGGATCGCCCCATACCCGAGTGCACAGACCGGGAACAAAAGGTGCTCAATCCGAGTGGCACGGTGAAGGCCAAGGTAGGCCCGAGCTTGACGGCACAGGAAAAAGCGGAGCTGGAGCAAAAGGAACGGCGCGAAGCGGAGGAACGAAACCGGACTGCTGACGAAAAGCGCCGTGACCGCGCCTTGCTGACCCGTTTTCCGAACCGTGCGGTCCACGATCAAGAACGCATCGAAGCCATGGCGCAAATCAAGGTTGTGATTCAGGCGGCACAGAATCGACTCGACGAACTGATCCGGCAGCGCGTGACGATCGATGACGAGATGGAGTTCTATAAAAAGGATCCGAGCAAAGCCCCCGCCTACGTACGCAGGCAACTCGAAGAAAACGTGCAAAGTCAGGCAGTGCAGCGACGCTTCATCCAGGAGCAGGAAGCCGAAATCAGGCGTGTGAACGTGCGGTTCGACGATGAGTTGGCGCGCTTGCGACAGTTGTGGACATCGGGAACAGCCTCCCCGTCGGCAAGATAAGTAGTCAGGTGGCAAGCTTGGCCCGCAGCAAGTCATTGACTTGTTGCGGGTTGGCCTTGCCTTTGCTGGCCTTCATGATTTGTCCCACCAGCGCATTGAATGCCTTGTCTTTCCCAGCGCGAAACTCCTCGACATTTTTGGCGTTGGCGGCGAGTACGTCGGTCACGATCGCCTCCAGTGCAGCGCTGTCGTTCATCTGGCGCAGGCCTTTTGATTCGATTACCGCATCGACGGTCGTATTTGGCTGGGACCACAGCGCATCAAACACCTGGCGCGCTGCGTTGTTGGAAATGGTTCCATCTGCGATGCGCTGAACCATCAATGAGAGTTGTGGCGCCTGCACGGGTGCCTTGTCAATGGCGAGGTCATCGGCATTGAGGCGACGTGAGACTTCTCCCATGATCCAGTTACTAACCAATTTGGCCTGACCGCTGTCGCGCGCTGCATCCTCAAAATATTGTGCGACCGCCTTGCTTTGTGTAAGTTGCACTGCGTCGTATTCGGGAAGTCCGTAGTCCTGCACAAAACGCTGCGCCATGACACGCGGCAATTCGGCCATTTGCGCCCGAATGGCCTGCACCCACTGCTCTGAAATGCATAGCGGCGGCAGATCCGGGTCCGGGAAGTAGCGATAGTCGGCTGCATCTTCCTTGGTGCGCATGGCGCGGGTTTCGCCGCTGTCGGGGTTAAACAGCACCGTTGCCTGTTCTATGGAGTGACCGTCCTCCAGTTGCTCTATCTGCCAGCGCACCTCATAGTCGATGGCCTGCTGCATGAACTTGAAGCTGTTGAGGTTCTTGATTTCGCGTCGTGTACCCAATGGTTGACCAGGCTTGCGGACCGATACATTGGCATCGCAACGAAAACTGCCCTCCTGCATGTTGCCGTCGCAAATGCCGATCCAGGTCACGATCTTGTGCAACTCCCGGACGTATGCAACGGCCTCCACGCTGGATCGCATGTCGGGTTCGGTCACGATTTCCAGCAATGGCGTTCCAGCACGATTGAGGTCGATACCAGTCTGGCCAATAAACTCCTCATGCAGTGACTTGCCAGCGTCTTCTTCGAGATGGGCACGTACAAGGCGCACCGACTTCTTCTCAGCAATCCCTTTGACCTCGGGCATAAAGAATTCGACGCTCCCGCCTTGTACTACCGGGATCTCAAACTGACTTATCTGATAGCCTTTGGGCAAGTCGGGGTAAAAGTAGTTCTTGCGTGCAAACACGCTTTCGGGTGCGATATGGGCGCCAACCGCAAGACCAAATGCAAGGGCGCGTTCTACTGCGCCTTTGTTCATGACCGGCAGTGTCCCTGGTAACGCCAAATCGACTGCGCAAGCCTGGGTATTGGGCGCGGCCCCGAAAGCTGTGGGAGCTCGCGAAAAAATCTTGGACTGCGTGGAAAGCTGGGCATGGGTTTCAAACCCGATTACTACTTCATAGCCCTGTACCAGCAGGGTATTTGTCTTGTCATTGGTCATGGTCAGAATCCCGCGGGCTTGGCTTCATGAAAGTCAGTCGCCTGCTGAAAGCGGTGTGCTGCATTGAGCAATCGTGCCTCCTGGCAATAGCTACCAATAAGTTGCATCCCAATGGGTAGGCCCTTGTCAGTGGTTGATTGTGCAAAACCTACCGGGATACTCATCCCGGGTAAGCCTGCAAGTGACGCCGGCAGGGTAAATATGTCTGCAAGGTAGTTGGCCACCGGGTCATCCGATTTGTCACCAATTTTCCACGCTACCGTGGGGGCCACCGGCCCGGCGATCAGGTCGCACTTTGCGAAGGCAGCCTGAAAATCATCCGCGATCATGCGGCGAATTTTCTGGGCTTGCAGGTAGTAGGCATCGTAATAACCGTGCGACAAAACGTAAGTGCCGATCATGATGCGGCGCTTGACCTCGTCGCCAAAGCCTTCGGCGCGGGTTTTCTGGTACATGTCGGACAGATCGGTGAATTTCTGAGCGCGGTGGCCAAACTTGACACCGTCGAACCGGCTCAGGTTACTGGACGCTTCCGCTGGTGCAATGATGTAGTACACCGGGATGGACAACTCCGTGCGCGGCAGATGGATGGGCACCAACGTTGCGCCCAACTGTTCGTACTGCTTCAAGGCTGCTTCCACCGATGCGCCAACATCGCTTGACAGGCCAGCACCGAAGAACTCTGCAGGCACTCCTATGCGCAAGCCTTGCAATGAATCATGGAGGTGTACTGTGAAGTCCTCTGCCGGTTGGTCCAGCGACGTCGAGTCGCGGTCAGGGTCGGGGCCGCACATGGCCGACAACAGCAAGGCACAGTCTTCGGCCGAGCGTGCCATCGGGCCAGCCTGGTCCAGGCTGGAGGCGAACGCCACCATGCCATAGCGCGAAGCCCGACCGTACGTGGGTTTGATTCCGGTGACTCCGCAGAACGCAGCGGGTTGGCGAATCGATCCTCCGGTGTCCGTGCCCGTTGCCGCAGGCGCGAGTCTTGCTGCCACCGCCGCCGCGCTGCCGCCCGATGAGCCACCGGGAATACGCTCTGTGTTCCAGGGATTGCGCACCGGCGCAGGTTCTTGCAGCCCAATGGGTGCGGTGGCCGAGTTTTCATTGCTCGAGCCCATGGCGAACTCATCACAGCTGAGCTTGCCCAGTGTCACCATTCCTGCTTGCGAAAGCTTGGCAACCACGGTTGCATCAAACGGCGAGCGATAGCCTTGGAGCATGCGTGACCCCGCGGTGGCAGCGAAGTCTTTGGTGACGAAAATATCCTTGTGCGCCACGGGAACGCCTTCGAGCAGACCCGCCGTGCCTTGAGCCAGACGAAGGTCGGCAGCTCGTGCCTGGGTAAGTGTTACTTCTTCCTGGAGTTCGACGAATGCACTCAGCCTCTCGTGGGCGCGGATGCGTGCCAGGAAATGCTGTGCCAACTCGACTGCGGACACACTCTTGGCACGCAGCTCGTGCGCCAGGGCCTGTACACCCATGTCGTGCAGTGGGTTGGAAGAGATTTTCGAAGAGGATGTCATGCTGTGATCCATGCCCATTACTCAATGACCTTGGGAACCAGAAAGAGTCCGTTCTCTACGGCTGGTGCGTTGCGTTGGTTGGCTTCGCGCTGGTTGGGCTCGCTCGCCACGTCGTCACGCAAGCGCAGTGCAATATGCGATACGGCTGCTGCTGGATGGGCCAGGGGTAGTATGCCCGCCGTATCGACCGAACGCATTTTTTCCACCAGGGTAAAGAATGCGTTCATTTGTGTCAGCATGCGCTTACTTTGTTCTGGCTGGAGTTCCAGCCGTGCTAACTTTGCGATGCGCGCGATGTCGGAAGAGGTCAGGGACATGGTGCTAAAGGGTTGAAACCAAAGGTAAAACTGGCCTACGGGGGGCGGCTGAACGCCGCATTTAGCAGGCGATGGGTTATTATCCTGCCTTTGGCGTTGATTCGACGTGGGCTCGATATTTGACGCCAACCTTACAATTTTGAACGATAAAACTGTGGCGACGGTGGGTCGAAGAGCCTTCCGTGCCCGAGAGGATTTGTGATGCTTGGAGCTTTTCGTCGGTACTTCTCCACCGACTTGGCCATTGACCTGGGTACGGCCAACACCCTGATTTTCGTGCGTGACAAAGGGATTGTGCTGGACGAACCGTCGGTTGTCGCAATTCGCCATGAGGGTGGTCCTCAAGGCAAGAAAACGATCCAGGCGGTGGGTAAAGAGGCCAAGGCCATGCTGGGGAAAGTGCCGGGCAATATTGAAGCGATCCGCCCGATGAAAGACGGTGTGATTGCAGACTTTACCGTCACCGAGCAGATGCTCAAACAATTCATCAAGATGGTGGTGGGCCCGCGCAGCTTGTTCAAGGGAAGTCCGCGCATCATCATTTGTGTGCCGTGTGGGTCCACCCAGGTGGAGCGGCGCGCCATTCGTGAAAGCGCCCTGGGCGCGGGCGCAAGTGATGTTTACCTGATTGAAGAGCCAATGGCGGCAGCGATCGGTGCCGGTTTGCCAGTGTCCGAGGCCAGCGGTTCGATGGTGGTGGATATTGGTGGCGGTACCACCGAAGTCGGGGTGATCTCTTTGGGCGGTATGGTCTATAAGGGCAGTGTGCGTGTCGGTGGGGACAAGTTCGACGAAGCCATCATCAACTACATTCGTCGTAATTACGGCATGCTGATCGGTGAGCCCACTGCAGAATCCATCAAAAAGCAGATCGGTTCGGCATTTCCGGGCTCCGAAGTCAAGGAAATGGAGGTGCGTGGGCGTAATCTCTCCGAAGGGGTTCCACGCAGCTTTACGATTTCGAGCAATGAGATTCTGGAAGCACTGACCGATCCTCTGAATAACATCGTTTCAGCTGTCAAGAACGCACTGGAGCAGACACCTCCTGAGTTGGGCGCCGATATCGCCGACCGCGGCATGATGCTCACCGGGGGCGGTGCGCTGTTACGGGACCTCGACCGCCTGCTGGCGGAGGAAACCGGATTACCGGTGCTCGTTGCCGAAGACCCGCTAACCTGTGTGGTTCGGGGTTGCGGCATGGCGCTCGAACAGATGGAACGTCTGGGCTCCATTTTCACCAGCGAATAAGTAGTCGGGGTCAGCGATGCCACTTGGTACGCTGGACAGAGCTCCTCCTCCCTTCTTCCGCCAGGGCCCGTCGGCCCTGTCGAAGTTGGCGATGTGCAGTGCTCTGGCGTTACTGTTGATGGTGGCAGACGCGCGGTTTAATGTAATGCAGCCCCTGCGGGTCAGTCTTGCAGCTGTGCTCTATCCGGTGCAGTGGCTGGCCATTCGCCCCGTGTTGCTGGCACGCAGTGCGGGCCAGTACTTTGCGTCCCTCGCGGCGGCCCAGGAGGCGCAAGAACAAGCGCAGTTGCAGCGCAGTCTGCTGTCCCAGCGCGCCAATCAGGTCGAACTGTTGTCCATCGAAAACGAGCGCCTGCGCAAGTTGCTCGGGCTGCGTGACCGCCTGCAGGCCACTGCTGTCTCAGCGCAAGTGATCTACGACGCCGCAGACCCGTATACCCGCAAAGTAGTGATCGACAAAGGGCAACTGCAGCATGTGGTTGTGGGCTCGCCGGTTCTGGATGAGTTTGGTGTCCTGGGGCAGGTAACGCGGGTCTACCCCCTGGTCAGTGAAGTGACGCTGATCACCGACCGTGATCAGGCTATTCCGGTACTGAATACGCGTACCGGTGCAAGGGGTGTCGCCTTTGGCGATGTGACGACACACGCCGATGCGCTGGAATTGCGTTTCATGGCGGCCAATGCAGATGTGGTGGCCGGAGACTTGTTGACCACCAGCGGAGTGGACGGGGTCTACCCTCCAGGGCTTGCCGTCGCGCGTGTGGAGAAGGTTGAGCGTCGTGTCGATGCAGTATTTGCACGAATCTATTGCACGCCGATGGCGATGGTTTCAGGGGCGATGCACGTGATGGTGCTGGAGCCTGTGAGCGCGCAAATTCCTGATCGTCCGGCACCCTCGGCGGCTGTGGTGGCAGGCAAAAAAGGGGCGTCGAAATGACTACAGGTTGCTTTGCGAGGCATGCACCATGATCATGCGCCGCGGGCACCAGTTGTTGCTGCCAGCCAAACCTTTGTTCATCTGGGGGAGCTTGCTTGGCGCGCTCCTGTTGAACATGGTTCAGAACATGGGTTTGTGGGGGCGTGCTGCCTGGACACCCGATGCCCTTGCAGTGGTACTTGTATTCTGGACGGTACATCAGCCATTGCGGGTGGGCATTGGTGTGGCGTTTGTATTTGGTTTGCTGATGGATGTTCACCAGGGAGGGCTGCTGGGACAACATGCGTTGGCCTACACCGTTCTTAGTTTCCTGGCCATTACGATTCATCGCCGCGTCCTGTGGTTTAGTGTTGTCTCTCAAACAGTGCAGGTATGGCCCCTGTTTTTGGTCGCCCACACCATCGAACTGGTTTTGCGCATGGTCGGTGGCGGTGGTTTCCCGGGCCTGTGGATCCTGGCAGCGCCCTTTTTGGAGGCGGCTCTATGGCCATTGGCTAACATCCTTTTGCTTCTGCCACAGCGCCGCGCGCCTGATCCCGACGAAAACCGTCCACTATGACCGAGTTACGCGACGTTGAACGCGATCTGAGGCGTTTCCGCTCACGGGTTTTCGTCATCAGCCTGGTTGTACTGGCCAGTTTTACACTTTTAGTGGCACGTTTGGTGTATTTGCAGGTGGTGCGCCACGAAGACCTGCGTGCACAGGCAGAGAGTAACCGGACGTCCATCGTCCCCATCGTGCCCAATCGGGGGTTGATACTCGACCGCAATGGCATTGTGCTGGCCAGCAACTACTCGGCCTATACGCTGGAGATCACGCCTTCCAAGACCGGGGGGTTGGAGCAGACGCTTGAAAATCTCTCGCAGGTCATGGAGATCTCCGCACGCGATCGCCGACGATTCAAAAAATTGATGGAAGAGTCAAAAAGCTTTGAGTCCCTGCCAATTCGCACACGGCTGACCGATACGGAAGTGGCGCGCTTTGCGGCGCAGCGTTTTCGATTCCCTGGCGTGGATATCAAGGCGCGCCTGTTTCGCAGCTACCCCTACGGGCCATTGGCGAGCCACGTCATTGGCTACATCGGTCGGATCAACCAGGCCGAGAAAGCGAAGATTGAGGACGACGAAGACCAGTCCAACTACCGGGGCACGGAGTACATCGGCAAACTCGGCGTCGAGCAAAGTTTCGAGAGCCAGCTCCATGGCATCACGGGGGTGGAGCAAATCGAGACTTCAGCGGGAGGACGTGCTGTACGTAAACTTGCCAGCAATCCGTCGACGCCCGGCAACGTTGTCATGCTGTCGATTGACATAAAACTGCAGAAACTCATCGAAGACATGTACGGTGAGCGCCGGGGTGCTTTGGTGGCGCTGGACCCCAAGAGTGGAGAAGTGCTGGCCTTTGTCAGCAAGCCCACGTTTGACTCTAATTTGTTTGTCGAAGGCATTGACCAGGAGAACTGGCAAATGCTCAACGAATCCCTTGACAAACCGCTGCTCAACCGCGCCTTGCGCGGCACATATCCGCCTGGGTCTACCTACAAGCCCTTCATGGCCATGGCCGCATTGCAAACCGGAACTCGTTCGCCGACGACCCTGATCAATGACCCGGGTTTTTACATGTTTGGTGGACACCGGTTTGGCAGCCCGGAAAACGAGCGCGGTGGCATCATGGACATGCGTCGCGCCATTGTGGAATCGAGTAACGCCTACTTCTACTCGTTGGCCAACGAACTCGGCGTGGACACCATGCACGACTTCATGAAGCCTCTGGGCTTTGGCCAGATTACGGGCATTGACATCCATGGCGAAGTCCGCGGAGTGCTGCCCAGTCAGGCATGGAAACGCAACTATTACAAACGGCCCGAGCAGAAGAAGTGGTATGCCGGTGAGACCATCTCCTTGGGAATCGGGCAAGGCTACAACAGCTTCACCATGCTGCAGCTGGCGCAGGCCACTGCCACCATGGCCAATGCCGGGGTGAAGCACAAACCCCAACTGGTGATCGCTACACAGGACGCGACAACACGGGTACGTTCACCAATTGCTGCGGAACCTCCCGTAGACCTCGGTTTCAAGCCGGAGCATGTGGAGGTCATCCGTCGCGCCATGGTGGGCGTCACCCAAGAAGGTACCTCGACGCGTGTGTTCGCCGGCGCAGGGTACCTCAGTGGCGGCAAAACGGGAACGGCGCAGGCTGTGTCCATGGGCAATCGGGAAAAGTACAACGCCGCCAGAATGGAGGAGCATCAGCGTGACCATTCCCTCTATATTGCTTTTGCGCCCGCTGACAATCCCTCGATAGCGCTGGCGGTCATTGTGGAGAACGCCGGGTTTGGCTCGACCTCTGCTGCTCCCATAGCCCGACGCGTATTCGACTATTGGCTGCTTGGGCAATATCCCAATGAAGAGGACCTGGCCGCTGTCAGCAAAGGGCAGGCAACTGCGCCCATTGGCAAACCCCGCGTTGCAGCAGATCTGCCTTGGCCGCCCGTTCCGTAGCTGTTTTGGGGGCTCACACCGGTCGCAAGAACGCGTCGTAGCCGGTCTTGAGAATCAAGGCGCTGACAACAACCATAAACACAATGCGAACAAATCCGGCACCGTGCTTGAGCGCCAGGTGGGTGCCAGCGTAGCTGCCCACCACATTGCACACGGCCATGGTTAATCCCACCTGCCACCAAATGTGTCCTTTGGCAGCGAACAGGACCATGGCAGCAAAGTTGGTTGCGGTGTTGAGCAATTTGGCGCACGCTGAAGCGTTCAGAAAGTCGTAGCCCAGCACGCGAACAAACAGGAATACAAAAAAGCTCCCGGCGCCAGGACCAAAAAAACCGTCGTAAAACCCGATCAGTGCACCGATCGCGCCTGCCAGGACCACTTCGATACGCCCGGAAAATCGTGGCGTGTGTTCGCGCCCCAGTTCTTTTTTTACCAGTGTGTAGGCCAGAACCGCTGCAAGGACAAACGGCAGGACCTTTCGCAGAAACTCTGGAGAGACGATGGTGACAAGCCACGCGCCAGCAAACGAAGCGAAGAATCCGATCGCCGCCGCCGGCAACAAGACATGCCAGCGCATGGCAACGCGCTGGCTGTACTGGTGGGTGGCCAGGGCTGTGCCCCAAATGGAAGCGCTTTTGTTGGTGCCAAACAGGGTGGCCGGATGGGCGTTGGGGTACGCGGCGAAGAGCGCTGGCACCAGGATCAGGCCGCCGCCGCCCACGATGGCATCAATAAAACCAGCCAAGAGCGACGCACAGGAGACGAAGAGTAATTCCATGCGCCCATTCTCTCACCCATAAAAAAAGCACTGGGGTTGCCAGTGCTTCCTTGAACCGCATCGCTGGGCGGATGCAGATGTTGTTGGTTTTCGTTTGCCGTCTCCTCGGCCTATTCTCCACGCGATTCGCAGTTGCCACTGTTTACTCGGTGAAGGTACTTTAGCGCAAGCTTCTGCTGTCGGACATCGGGATTAACCCTTCATTCGCAGCTGTTCGTCTTGCGCAATCCATTGGGCGGCCTTCTCGGCAATCATCAGCACCGGCGCGTTGGTATTGCCGCTGGTGATGACGGGCATGACGCCTGCATCCACCACGCGCAGACCCGCTACGCCACGCACCTGCAAACGGGCGTTCACCACGGCCATCGGATCATTTTGAGGCCCATCGACGCACCCCATTTTGGTGGTGCCAACGGGGTGAAAAATCGTGGTGGCAATGTCGCCGGCCAGAGTCGCAAGTTCGGCATCGCTTTGGTACTGAACCCCGGGTTTGTATTCTTCTGGAGCAAATGGAGACAGGGCAGGCTGGGCCATGATGTGACGTGTGGTGCGCAGAGAATCGGCGGCAATCTTGCGGTCCTGGTCGGTGCTGAGATAGTTCGGAGCGATGGCTGGCGCATCTTCAAAGTCTGGCGTCTTGATGTGCACCGATCCACGACTGGTGGGATTGAGATTGCACACACTGGCAGTCACTGCGTTGAATCTGTGCAGCGGTTGGCCAAACGCCTCCAGACTGAGGGGTTGCACGTGGTACTCGAGATTGGGGTAGGGTTGCGATGGATCACTGCGGGTAAAGGCACCCAATTGGCTGGGGGCCATGCTCATAGGACCACTGCGATTGGCAGCGTACTCCAGGGCGATCTTGGCTTTGCCCCAGAGCGAATTCGACAGCACATTCAGGGTGGTGGTGTTGTGCACCTTGAATACTGCGCGAATTTGCAAGTGATCCTGCAGGTTTTCACCGACGCCCGGAATATCCTGCATCACAGGGATGCCGAGCGACTGCAAGCGCCGCGCAGCGCCCAGCCCGGAGAGTTCCAGAATCTGGACCGAACCAATACTGCCAGCGCACAGAACAACTTCGCTGCGGGCCGTGGCGCTGATCATGCTGTGTCCATCCCAAACCTGAACGCCGGTGCAACGCAAGGCCGCGTTGGCCTCGGCAGTCTGCTCGAGGATCAGTTTGCTTACCTGGGCATGGGTCCAAAGTTCGAAATTAGGCCGCGCGTAACAGGTGGGCCGCAGAAAGGCTTTGGCGGTGTTCCAGCGCCAGCCGGTTTTTTGATTCACCTCAAAGTAACCCACGCCTTCGTTGTTACCCCGATTGAAGTCGTCGGTGGCGGGGATGCCGGCCTGCACCGCTGCCTGTGCAAAGGCATCCAGTACATCCCAGCGCAGTCGTTGTCTTTCCACGCGCCATTCGCCGCCTGCGTTATGGTGGCGCAAGAGTTGTCGGTACTGGCTGCCGTCGCGTTGCATGAGGAGCGGCTCCGCGCCACGCGCACCGTGAAGTTCTGTGGCACCTTTGTAGTGGTCTTCGTGCAGCATGAAGTGCGGCAACGACTGTGCCCAACTCCAACTCGGATCTCCCACCAACTGCGCCCAGTGGTCGTAATCGCGCGCCTGACCACGCATGTAAATCATGCCGTTAATACTGCTGCAACCCCCCAGGGTTTTTCCGCGTGGGTAGCGCAGCGAACGGCCGTTGAGCCCCGCGTCGGGTTCCGTGTTGTAGAGCCAGTCGGTGCGCGGATTGCCAATGCAGTAGAGATAGCCCACGGGAATATGGATCCAGTGGTAGTCGTCTTTTCGACCGGCTTCAATGAGCAACACACGCTTGGACGCGTCCATGCTGAGCCTATTGGCCAGCAGTGCCCCGGCCGTCCCGGCGCCGACGATGATGTAGTCAAAGGTGGTGTCGCTCATGGCGTTTCACTGGCCTTTCCATTGCGGCTTACGCTTTTCCTGGAATGCCCTTTGTCCCTCCTTGGCGTCCTCGGTCAGGGTGAAGAGGGCGATCTGGCTTTCGGTAAACGACATGCTCTCCTCAAACGCCATCGCCTCCATATGCTTCATCGTGTACAGGCCACGTCGAATGGCGGCGGGCGACTTGTCGAGTATGCGCTCGAGCAGCCATTGCAACTTGGCGTCCAGGTTGTCATCGACATAGTTCACCAGTTTGTACTCCAGTGCCTGCGCCGAAGTGATGGGCTCGCCTGTGATGCACATCTCTGCCAGTACGCGCCGTGGTATCAAGTGCTGTAACACGCTCAGTACCTGGGCCGGAAAGACGCCGACTTTCACCTCGGGCAGGCCAAACACCGCATGGCTGGACGCCACCGCCATGTCACACATGCTCAAGAGCCCCATGCCGCCGGCCATGCAGGCACCGTTGACGCGGGCAATCAGCGGAATGGTGCTGGACTTTGCGACGCGCAGCAGTTGTGCCAGGTGGCCATGCGGCTCGGAATAGTCGGTGGTGAAGGCCTGCGCCGACTGCAGGTCCGCACCGGCGCAAAAAGCCTTGCTGCCAGCGCCGGTAATGACGATGGCGCGCAAGTCACGGCGTGTTTGGGCGGCGGCAATAGCGTGGCCCATGCCAGCCAGCACGGCATGGCTCATGGCGTTTCGACGCGCTTCGCGGGTGATTGTCAGCCACAGCACCGCCTCGCGCTGTTCCACTAAAAGCTCGGGGGAGGAAAAATTGTCGGATGTGGGAGTATTCATTGGAGCGTAGTGTTAGCCATGAAGTGCGGCAGTTCCCTTCGCTCCAGCCGCTTGGCTACCGGAGGCAGGGGGTCGGATAACGCATATCGTAACTGGATTCGGTGTCTACAAACGCATGGGATTTCGCTATCATGGCCCCATTACAGCGCGAAGGAGAAGATCATGCTCGGTCGAATCATTGCGGTATTGTTGGCCACTTGCTGCAGCTTGTTGCTGGCTTCCTGTGCCACCATGTCGCCCGAAGAGTGCAAGGTGGCCGATTGGCATGAGGTGGGTCAGCGTGATGGGATCAACGGACAGGCGCTAACCCATTTGCAGTCGCGCATCGAAGACTGTGCCAAGGTTGGCGTGTCGGTGAACGCCCAGGCTTATCGGGCTGGCCGTGACCTGGGCTTGCGCAGTTACTGTCGTCTTGAGAACGCGGTGCCACTGGGCTTGAACGGTGGCTACTATGCGGGCGTGTGCCCGCCAGCCATCGACGGACCGTTTCAGCAACGCTTCCAGTTGGCGCGCTCGGTCTACGATTTGCGTAACGAAGTCAACACGCTGGATAACCGCATCGAATCCCTGGAGCGCCGCTTGCGCGAAAGCAACCATGAGGAAGAAAAGCGTCTCAAGGAAGCGCGCACCGACGAGGAGCGCAGAAAACTGCGCAAGTCCATCGACGACGACCGACGCGAGATTCGCAATGAACTCAGCGAGACCGATCGACGGCTACGCCGCAAGCGCGATGAACTGCGCTCTGCGGAATACGCGTTGAGCAACGTACGCTGAGATATACTCGCTGCCGCACTCGTCATTGGGGAGTAGCCGCCCTGCACACACAGGGGTTCCTGTCAACAGACTTGGCCAGCTGGCCATGGCAGCAACAGCGCTTAGCCTGGCAAGACCTTTGACTGCACTGCCTCCGTGATTGGGCCGGGGATGCCGTGCAGTCTTTGGTATTTACTGGCCCCTGGAGTTCTCACATGGAAGCATTTCTCATCTCCACCGGCGTCGTCGCTTTGGGTGAAATGGGCGACAAGACGCAACTGCTGGCGATGCTGCTGGCAGTGAAATTCCGCAAACCGCTTCCCATCATTCTGGGCATTCTGGTAGCAACGCTGGCCAACCATGCGGCCGCTGGCGCGGTGGGAGAAGGTGTGGCGCGTTTGCTGGGGCCGGACGTGTTGCGCTGGGTCATTGGCGTGTCGTTCATCGCCATGGCCGGTTGGATGTTGATTCCAGACAAGATGGATGAGGGCGCCGAGGACGGCAAGATGATGTTCGGTGTCTTTGGCACCACCGTCGTTGCGTTCTTTCTGGCCGAGATGGGTGACAAGACGCAGATTGCCACGGTGGCGCTTGCCGCACGCTACAGCAATTTCTTTGCGGTGGTGGCCGGCACCACGTTGGGCATGATGATCGCCAATGTCCCCGCCGTTTTCCTGGGCAACAAGATTGCAGAGAAGGTATCCATGACTCTGGTGCACGGCGTCTCCGCAGTGATTTTTGCGGTGCTGGGCGTCATGACGCTCATGAATGTCGGCAACTTCTTCTGACCTGCTGCACCCGGCACTGTGTCATCGCCCCAGCGCCGGGAACAGCTTGGTGAGGCCGTCAGACATGACCTCGACCGCCAGTGCGGCCAGTATCAGGCCCATCAGCCGGGTCATCACATTGATGCCGGTCTTGCCCAGCACCCGGGCGATGGGTTGCGCCAGGGAGAAGCACAAGGCCGTGGCCAGGGCGACCACTACACCGTAGCCAACCAGTGTGCCCAGCTGCAGAAAAGACTTGGCCTTGTCGGCGTAGATCACCACCGTGGACATGGTGGCCGGTCCGGTAAGTAGCGGGATAGTGAGCGGCACCACCGCAATGCTGGCTCCCATGGCCGCCTTCGCGGCACCGTCTTCGAGGTCGTGGGTGCTGGTCTTGGCTTCCGCTGGTTGCGCGTTGAGCATGTTCAGGGCCGAAGTGAGCAGCAGCATGCCGCCCCCGACCTGAAAGCTCGCCAGTGTGATACCGAAAAACTCCAGAATGTGCAAGCCTGCCAGCGCACTCACCGCGATCACGACAAAGGTAGTGAAAGACGAGATGCGAATCGTCGCCCTGCGCTGGTCGGCCGAAAACCCCGCCGTGTAATGAATGAAGAACGGTACGATCGCCAGCGGGTTGACGATGGCCAGCAGGGTAATCAGTGGTTTGAGATCCATGCAGAGGGGTCCAATCGGTAGTCAATAGTGGGGCGGCGGCTCATGCCCGGCAGCGCTGCCGCTATCGGCATTGCGCTCCAGTGCCTGCTGCCTGAGTTGTTGGATTTCGCGGCGCAACTGGTCGATCTCCTGCTGCTGGCGCACCACCACGAGATTCAGTTGGTCCAGCATATCTTCGGAAAAGCTGGCCTTGATTTCCAGTTCAGTGAGGCGTCGGTCGTGGTTGGTGGCTTGGTCCATCCCGCTATTGGACACGAAATGCCAGACCCTGGGCAGACTCTTGACGTTCACCCGATAATTCCCCGGAACCCGGGAGGAATCATGCGCCGTGCCAATCTTTCAATGCCATTTATGCCCGCAGCGCTTGCTGGGATTGCGCAAGCAGCTCTTATTTTTATAGCGACTTGTGGCTCCGTCTGGGCTGCCGACTACACCGGACCGTTGCTCGACGCCCACCTGCACTACAACCAGGAAGCCTGGAACGGCCAGACCGGCCCGCACCCAGTGGCTGATGTGCTGGCCCGTATGCAGCGCAACGGCGTGCGTGCGGTCGTATCCAATTCGCGCCCCAATGACGGCACCAAGCTCTTGGCGGCCAGCAAAGAGACCGCTGAGGCAGGCGTTACCGTGGTTCCCTTCATCCGCCTGTACCGCAACCGTGCTGACTACGACAGCTGGTTCAGGGACGAGACTATTTTTGCCATGGTGCAGGCCGAGTTTGCCCAGGGAACGGCCAGCGGACCGTATCGAGGCATTGGCGAGTTTCACCTCTACGACAGTGCCAATGCCAATGGCGCCGTTGCCAGAAAACTGATGGTCTTTGCCGAGGAGAAGGGGTTGGCCATCCTGGCCCATGTGGACGACGCGGCGATCGACTTGCTGATGGCGCACACGCCCTCCCAAGGCCAGCGCACCCGCCTGATCTGGGCGCACACCGGCATCGGTGGCGCTTCCGTGGTACGGGTCGATGCCCTGCTGGCACGCTATCCCTTGTTGATGGGCGAACTGTCGTACCGCCCGGGGCTTACCTGCCCCGATGCGCAAGGTGCCGAGCGCCTGTGCCCTGAGTGGCGTGCGCTGTTGCTCAAGTACCCGACGCGCTTTCTGATCGGTTCGGACACCTGGGTGAATCAGCGCTGGCAGTACTACGACGCGTTGATGAGCAGCTACCGGAGTTGGCTGGGCGATCTGCCGCCAGAGGTGGCGCGCAACGTGGCGTGGAACAATGGTGCTCGCCTGTTCCAACTTTCCCTGACCGAGAAATAAACATGATCCAACTGCACTACTACCCCAGCACCGCCAGCATGATCCCCCACCTGGTGCTGGAAGAGCTGGGGGCACCATTTGAACTGGTGCTGGTGGACCGTGCGGCCGACGCCCACAAGTCGCCAGCCTATTTGCAGATCAACCCCAATGGCCTGTTGCCCGCGCTCACCGATGGTGACCTGGTGCTCTACGAGACGGCCGCCATTTGCCTGCACCTGTGCGATACCTTCGCTGACAAGCAACTGGCCCCGCCGCCAGGAACAGCGGGCCGGGCGCATTTCTACAAGTGGCTGGTGTGGCTGACCAATACGCTACAAACCAGCCTGATCGTCTACTTCTACCCTGAGCGCTGGGTGGCTGAGGGCAATACCGCGGGCGCTGCCGAAGTCAAGGCGCAGGCGCAAAAGAAAGTCGGCGCTCTGCTGGACCAGCTCGACGCCGAACTGGCACGCCACGGCGGCCCGTGGTTCATGGGCCAAGCCTTCACCGCGCTGGATCCCTACGTTTTCACCCTCTGCCGCTGGACCCGCAACTTCAGCGCACGACCGGCGCGCGCACTGCCACACCTGGGCCCTTACCTGCAACGCGTGCTGGAGCGCCCCGCGACCCAGCGGGTGATGGCGCGCGAGGGATTGGGCGCGCCGTTTGTGTGAACTGTAAGTTGGCCACGCTGCGCCAAAAAATGTAGCTGCGCTATAAAGTCAGGAGCGCCTCACGCATAAGTGGCGGCCGCCAGCCGGCGATTTTGCTCATGAACTTCGCTCCGACACCGCGCACAAGGCGGGTGGCGCGGCATGCGTTCTCCGGCGCACGCTCGCCGGTTTCCACGTTCTCCACGCCAACATCGCTGCGTCAACGCGGTGGCTTGCGCGCTCCCTCTGTGGCAACGTCGAATGGCGCCTGCGCCCGCATGCCCCACCACCCACCTTGGACGAGGTTGTTGAACGCTGATAGGGGCTGCTTGGGCTGTCAGGAGTCAGTCGAAGTTTTCCAACCATGGTCCGGTCAGGGGCGGAAGCCGATTTTTCCCGCGCTTCGAAGCAGTCACTCAAATGGCAGGTTAACGCTCCGCATGCAGCGGCTGCCGAATTCCATCCGCTGCATGCGGTAGTTAGGCAGCAAATGCGCCCAAAACTCATTATTCACGCTTGCTCTCTGGAAAAATAGTTAACGAGGCTATCCAGTGAACTACTGTTTCCAGTCTCAGTTCCCTTGATCATGTCCTGACCAATGAATGAAGCAACTTGGCTGATGCTTCGTAGCTTCGTTCTGCTGCCCGATTGTGCAAGTTCAAGAGTAATCAGTGAAGCGCAGAGGCGCTTTCCATCCATCGAGATCGTCTCGCTGGAGACAATTCGGCAATCTGGAATGATCTCAAGGTAGCGGGTAGCGCCGTGAATGTTGGGGTTAGATTTAGAGCCGCAACGGAACCGATCTTCGCCGCCCTCTCGAAAATCTTCTTGGTCATAGATGATTGTGGCGGTTTCCGACGGCGCACCCCACTCCGATCGAAGTTTTGCGTTTGCAAAAGCTGCAAATACCTTCTCGACGGTCGCAGGAACCTCGCGCTCGAAGACCAATGTTGCGTGGGTCACGCGTTCAGTCTGCTGGGAATCTTCAAAAGACATATGAACCCTCCGAATTAGGTGTGTGCGGCCTAACGAACAATGTATAGAAAAAGTCATCGGGATCGTAGCAAACACTCGCCGCCTAAAGTCCGGTTCGCGGCATACCCGACTTATGAAAGTACCTCGGGAGTGACAGCAATGCGTCTGTTGGAGCCTTACTGGTTCCGCGACTGAACGTCGGCTTCCAATGCGGGAAGAGTCATTCGCGGGTTCATGGCCTATACCCGCAATCGCTGCTGACCCGACTTGCGGTGCACCTCGCATTGCGCTATCTTTGCCATCGTCAAGCCTCGCGATCAGCAGTAGCCATGCTACAAACACAAGAGCAGCTTACGCACGTTCTACGGGCGCTGCAGCCAGATTTGGCATGCATTTCTCTGGCCCGGGCGGGGCAGCGGGGTCTGACCCCATGCCACTGCGGAGTTTGCACGAGCCGGGTTAGTTAGACCGGACAGTCTCCCCTGAGTCTGGCACCGCACACCACGCCGCATCAGGCTGCCAAGTGGCTACCCAGGCCGGCATCTGCTCAGGTGGCATGGGTCGGGCAATGCCATAGCCCTGGGCCAGCGCGCAGCCCAGTTGCAGCAGCGCGGTGCCGTGGGCTACCGTCTCTACTCCCTCGGCAATCACATCGCGTTTGAAGGCAGCAGCCAGGCCGATCACACCCTCCAGAATGGCCAAGTCATCAGGGTCGTCGAGCATGTCGCGCACAAAGCTCTGGTCAATCTTGAGCAGCGCCACACGCAGGCGCTTAAGGTAGGTGAGCGACGAGTAGCCTGTGCCAAAGTCGTCCAGCGCAAACCGCACGCCGATCTGGTTGCAGTCTTCAATCACCTGCGACACCTGCGCCATGTCGGCCAACGCGCTGGTCTCCAGTACTTCAAGCTCTATGTTGCCCGGATGCACCTGTGGATGGCGTGCCAGAATGGTTTGCAGGCGCTCGACAAAGTTGGCTTGCTGCAACTGGCGCGCGCCAATGTTCACGCTGACGTGCAGATGCAGCCCGGCGGCGTGCCAGCGCTCCATTTGTTGCATGGCGGCATCTATGACCCAGTCGCCAACGTCCACCGCCAGCGGGTGGTCTTCGATGACCGGCAGGAACGTGGCCGGGGCCAGAAGGCCCTTCTCAGGGTGTTGCCAGCGGATCAGCGCCTCGGCCCCCAGCACCTGGCCGGTATGCATGTTCACCTTGGGTTGGTAGTGCAGCACAAATTCGTGGTTCTGCAGCGCCAGACGGATGCGCTCCAGGCCTTCATGGTGGCTGCGCAGGCTGCTGTCTTGCGCGGCATCAAACACGTGGTAGCGGTTTTTGCCCGCCAGCTTGGCCTGGTACATGGCCTGGTCGGCCTGGCGCAACAGCTGGTCGGCATCGATGTCGTGTGTCTGCGGGTAGAAGGTAACGCCCAGGCTGGCCGACACCTGCAGGCTCGCGCCTGCCTGCACCGGTTCGGCGGCAGCCGCCAGCAGGCGGTTGAGCAGGGGCACGCAGGCCGATGTGTCTTGCAGGTCGATCAGCACCGCCACAAATTCGTCGCCGCCCATACGGGCCATGGTGTCGCCCTCGCGCAGTGCATCTTTCATGCGTTGGGCCAGGGTGATGAGGACCTGGTCGCCGGTCTGGTGCCCCTGGTGGTCGTTGATGGCCTTGAATCCGTCCAGGTCGAGATAGACTACTGCCAACTGTTGCTGCCTGCGCTGGGCCTGTGCCATGGCTTGCTGCAGCCGGTCGGCCAGCAGCACCCGGTTGGGCAAGTTGGTGAGCGCATCAAAGTGGGCAATGCGTTCCAACTGGCTCTCGTGCGCCTTTCGATCGGTGATGTCGGAGAACAGCGCGATGTACTGGCTGACCGTGCCCTGCGCGTCGCGCACCGCGCTGATGGCCTGCATTTCGGCAAAGTCATCGCCGTTTTTGCGCCGGTTCCAGACCTCGCCATACCAGTAGCCGTCCTGAACCAGGTTGCGCCACATGGCCGCGTAGTAATCCGCATCGTGGCGCCCCGATTTCAGAAGACGCGGGTTTTGCCCCAGCACTTCGTCGCGCGTGTAGCCGGTGATGCGGGTGAAGGCGTTGTTGACATCGATGATGGCGGCCTCGGGCGTGGTGATCATGATGCCCTCCAGCGCGTGGGTAAAAACGCCGGCGGCCAGCTGGAGTTTTTCTTGTGCTGCCTTGCGCTCGGTAATGTCACGTAGCGTGACCAGCACGGCGGCCTGGCCTGCCAGCACAATCGGTTTGCTCTGCACCTCCGCATCAAAGCTGGTGCCGTCGAGCCGGACATAGCGCTCCTCAATCGTGCCGGCGGCCTCGCCATATTCGACCGCCCTTTTGACCCGTGCCAGCACGATTTGGTGAAAGTCGGGGTGGACGAATTGCAGAATCGGTTTGCCGATGAGATCCTGCTCGGTTTGAGCGCCAAACATGGCAATGCCGGCCGGGTTGACATGCAGCAATTTTCCGCCGCGATGCACAACGATGACGTCGGGCATCAGCTCCACCACGCTGCGAAAGCGCGCTTCGCTTTCACGCATTGCCGTTTCGGTAGTCAAGCGTTCCAATTCTGCCGCCGCACGGCCGGCCACCCGCGCCAGCGTGGCTTCGGCCTGGGCGCGATTGCCCAGTGCACGCCGTCCAATGACGGCGATCAGGCCGATGGGTTGTCCGGCATGGCTCCACAGGGTTACGCCGATGTAACTCTCGGCGCGCAGTTCCTGCAGCGCCGCATCATTCGGGAAAAATTGGCAGACGCTAGCCGGAAAACAGCAGACTCCGCGTCCCACCACTTCACCACATGGGGTATCGCGCAGGGCATAGGTCAGGTTGTCTTCAAAGTGGCCGTCGTGCCAGACCGACAGCGTGGTGGCGTTCAATGCATCACCTTCGAGTCGGTCAATGCAGGTGTAGTCCATCTGCAGGGTTTGTGCAAGAAAACGAGCCAGGGCATCAAAGAAGGGTTCGGCATCAGGGCCACCACTGGCTTGCGCCAGGAATCGGTCAACGGCTTGGGCCTGCTTGCGCTCGGTGATGTCCTGCACCAGCCCAGCCACGCGCACCACCCGCCCGCTGGCATCGCGATCGGGAAAGCCCTTGATCCAGCAAGGGCGCTGCTCGCCATCGGGCTGCACCGACATCAGCTCAAGCTCGTAGGGCGTGCCAGCTGCCACGGCCTTGTCCACCGCATCAAACAGGATCTGGGTGGACTCTGGCGTGTACAGCTCCGCCTGTCCTTGCAGGTCCGGAATGCCCAGGGCTGGGTCGCGCCCGAAGATGCGATACATCTCGGGCGACCAGCTCACGGTGTTGGTGTCAACGTCCCACTCAAAGCTGGCCAGATGCGCCATACTTTCTGTGCGCTCCAGCATGGTTTTGCCTTGTTGCAGCGCCGCTTGCGCCTGCTTGCGCGCCGTGATGTCGCGGAAATTGAGCAACACACCACCAATGAGTGGGTCACTTTTCAGGTTGCTTGCTGTCACCTCGACTGGCATGTGGCGGCCGTCTTTGCACCGGAACAGTAGCTCGACAGTGATGGACGCATTGTCTTGTTGCAGTAGTGCGTAGAACGCGTGCTGAACGCGCTCCAGGTCGTCCGGATGCACCGTCATCCAGACGTCGGTGCCCACCAAGTCGCCCGGTTTCCAGCCGAAGTTTGCTTCGATATTGGTGCTGGCGTAGGTAATCAAACCATTGACATCAAGAATGGCGATGACGTCCGAGATGTTGGCGAACATGGCAGCGTGCCGCGCCTCACCCGACAGCAGCGCCTGGTGGTCGTCACTGGCCTGCTGCTCGGCGCGCTTGCGCTCGGTGATGTCGCTGGCCACGGCATAGATCAACTGCTTTGCGCTTGAAACACTGGCCGACCAGGCCAACAACCTGAATTCGCCGCTCTTGTGGCGGTATCGATTTTCAAAATGAAAGGTGGTGACACCCCGCCCGAGCTTGGCCATCTCGGCCAGGGTGGAAGCCTGGTCGTCCGGGTGTACCAGCGCCAAAAAGCTGCTACCTTCGATCTCGCCCTTGGCATACCCCAGCAATGCCTCCCAACCTGGGTTGACGCGCTGGATCACGCCGTCGAGTCTGGCGATCAGGTGCAGATGCAGGGCTTGCTCAAAGAACTGGTCGAGCGCTTCCTGTACTGCGTATTTCTCGCTCACATCGCTGAACACCAGCACCACGCCGACGATCTGTCCGGCGGCATTGCGGATCGGGGCTGCGCTGTCGGCAATCTGGTATTCACGGCCATCGCGTGCCAGCAGCGTGGTGTGGTTGGCCAGGCCCACCACCTCACCGCGCTCCATCACCAGCTGCACCGGGTTGACCGAGGGCAAACGGGTCTGCGCGTTGACGATGCGAAACACTTCATTCAGGCTATGGCCTAACGCATCCGCCATCGGCCAGCCTGTGAGGCGCTCTGCGGTGGGGTTCATGCCGGTGATCTGGCCGACGGTATCGGTGGCAATCACCGCATCTCCAATCGAGTTGAGCGTGATGGCAAGGTTCTGTTCGCTCTTTTGCAGCGCAGCTTCTCGCCGCGACCAGGTCTGCAGAATGCGGTTGAAGCTGTCTACCAACTGCCCGATCTCGCCCTTCTGGGTGAGCGCCAGGGGTTGCGGAATTTGCGTTGACTCGGCCAGTTTCGTCAAGGCTCTCGCAGTCTCCACCAGCGGCGCGAGTTGGCGCTTCAAAACCCACCAGGTTACTGCGCCTGTGAGCAGGGTCAACAGCAGCGTGGCCCAGAGCAGGCGCTGGCGCCGGTCGTGCAGCGGTGCAAAGGCCTCTTCGGTCGGTAGCGTGGCCAGCACATACCACCCCGCAGCAGGAACAGTGCTACCCGACACCACCACTTCTACGCCCTTTGGATTGGTCGCAACCGCCCACCCCTCATAACCGTTGGCAAACCTGTCAACCCAGGTGTTGACACCCGGGGCAGGCAGCGGCGCCATGATTCGGCTCTTGTCGGTGGCGGTGATCACCAGGCGGTGCTGCGCCGAAGCCAACACATACCCCCCGCCCTTGCCATAGGCGCTACGGGTGATCTGGTCGAGAAAATTGGGCTTGCCCAGGTTGATCGTGCCCACCAGGGAGCCAATCACTTTGCCCTGGCCATCGATAATCGGCGCTGCCAGGCTAAACACCGGTGCCCCGAGTTTCTTGCCCATGGTGGGGTTGCCAATCGCCGTCTTACCTTCCTTGAGCGTCACCGCAACGTTATCCCTGTCCATGTAATTGGTGCCGATCCGACCGGCCGACAGCGGCACATCGGCAATAGAGGTGCCATCGGCACCAGTGACCAAGACCCCGCCGTTGAACAGCAGTTGCAGCAGCGGGCGCTGTTCCAGGTTGGCCTGCAAGGCGGTTGGGCGTGCCAGCAGGTCGGCACCCATTTCTTTGGCAACGGTTTCAAGGGCGTCCAGGCGGTCGGTCAGGTCGTCGTTGACTTTCTTGGCAACCGAGGTGACCACCGAGAACTGCTGCTCGCCCAGCAGTTGCTCCATATCGGTTTGCAGGCCGCGGCTGATGTAGAACGACTGCGCCCAGATGCCCAGCACAAAAATGACCAGCGTGAAAACCGTGGCGCGGACTTTCAGCGAGCGCCAGGGCGAGCGATCGGGCTTTGTCTCAGTTTCCATAACGACTATCTTTTTTATAGCGGTCTACGCAGTATTTGCAAGGTCTGGCGGCACATCTTATGCATAGAACCGGATCGTTTCGCGCCCGGTTTCCCTGGCATGCGCATGGCCGCATCGGCCCACTTCATCAACTCGGTCTGGTGCTCATTGTGGTTGCCGAACGGTACCACGCCAATGCTGGCGCTGCAATGGCAGCTCACGAGGAGTCGGACTCCCTGATATCAGGCTGTGATATTGATCAGGGTGCCGATGCGTTGCCCTTGTGTGTTTATCACGCCTGGGGCTGGTGTTGTAGTGGGTGTCGAAGATGCCGCTGGTGCTGGCTTGGTGTTTGGCGTTTCGATTTTTTCAGTCGATCCGGCAGCCAAAATGTTTCCACCAAAGGACACCATGCTTTTGCGTGCCTGGGCCGCCGTTGAGATCGCCTGATTGGCCCGGGCATCCACCGCGCGGGCATTGGCCTCGGCGCTGTCCACTTTTTGCCATGCATCGCGTGCCTGCGCCTGCAGTGCGTCGGCCGCCTGCTGCGCCTGCTCGGCAGCGCGTTTGACCTGCGGCACGGCCGCCTGCTGGACGCTGTAGCGTGTGGCGCTGGCAGAGGACGAAATGGCAACCATGGCAGCTGTGGCGATTCAGGCCAGAGGCCCGGTTAACCCCGCATCAAACCAATTGTTTGTGGCGCTGCCTGGTTCGCCTGGCTGAGCGCTGCCGTACCCATTTGCCGCAAGGTTGGCCTTGTCTGGGTCTGCTCACTTGTCGCTGCAGTGACCTGCGTCAATTTCTTCGTCTCTTCCTGGACGCTGACATCGGTTACCGTCGAATTGGAATTCGCGGGAGCATTGGCATTGTTCTGTGTAGCCTTGTCAACTCCTGCATACGCGTCAGCGGCGAGTGCCTGCAATGTGGATTGCAAACGCTTATGCAAATCCTGGATCTTGCTTCTGGCAATGTCGTACGTTGCAGCCTGATTCACCGTATTCCCGGCAACTGCATTCTGCAATTGGGTAGAACCCGCTTCATTGAGTTGGGATGACTCCCCTTGCGTAAAAAATACCCCACCGGTCCCAGGGGACGCCCCAGAATTGACTGTCGCAACAGCAGAGTATTCTTTTATGGTATCTCTAGCGACATTTGCCGCGATGCGGTTAAAGTTTTCTTCAAGTTGGCGGATATCACCTGCCAAGTCAATGGTGTCAGTGGTTGCACCCTGGTTTTGCGCGTTCAAAAACGCTTTCGTTTGCGATTGGGCGGCCAATCCGACAGTCGACATGCCTGTGTTTTCTGTTCTTTGAATTCCGTTTCTCTGCATAAACCGCGCTCTGCTCTCGTCTGACACCCGGTTCGCATCGGCCAATTGAATCCCAGTGCCGGACCCCGAATTTAACTGATCAGTAGCTTTTGTTGCGCCTTGTCGAAAGTTCGCGCGCTGCTCCATGATCGACTGTTGCACGTTGCTTTGAATGCGCATGAAAGTACCCCTTTTGGAATCAAAAATATCGCATAAATGTCGATACATCTTCAAACAAGGCTGTAAAACGGGTGCTATTTTCAGCTTCCCCCCTAGTCAAACCATGCTTGGATGTGGTCAATACACACTATATGCGCGGGCTCATGCAGTGTCAAAGCGTATAACAAGCGTATAACGCAGCGAAGATGTGACTTTGTTGACCTTTGCAGGGAAGGCGCACTTCCATCGTGCAGGCGCCGCCTTGATGCTGGCCTTGCTCTATCGCCCGGAGCGTGCAAGATAACGTTTGCGCCAAAACACCAGTACCAGCACCGAGGCAATGGAGGCCATGAGTCCCATGGCCCAGAACACGCCGCGCTGCTGGTGAATAAGTGGCAATGCGTCAAAGTTCATTCCAAAGAAGCCGGTAATCAGGTTGAGTGGTAGAAAGATGGCAGTGAGCACGGTGAGCGTGCGCATGATGTCGTTGGTGCGACTGCCCTGCACGCTGAAATGCATCTGCACGGCAGTCTCGGCACTTTGCTCCAGGCGGCGTACATGGTGTACCACGCGCTCGATGTGTTCGAGGACATCCCGACTGCGCACCTGCAGCAGGTCTCGGTCACGCTGCTCGGCGGGGACGTCCGTGTCAGGCCAGGTTTTGATGGCTTCGATCCAGTCCTGAATCGCCGCGCGCTGGTCTTCGCAGATCTCATCGAGGTGGTGCAGCGACAGGCGCGCTTCGAGCAGTGCCGCCCAGTTGTTGAATCGCGTTTTCGGGTTGAGCAGCTCGCTTTGCCAGTGGTCCAACTGGTGTGTCAGTTCACGACGCAGTTCCAGGAAGCCATCGACCATCTGGTTGACGATGCGCAGCATCATGTCGGCCGGGCTGGCCGGCAAACGCACACCAGCGACACGGGTGTCGGCGTGTGCGGCCTGCAGCAGCTTGGCGGCATAGCCGTCACGTACCGCGCAATCGGTCGGGTGAACCGTCAACAAGACGCGGTCAAAAACGGCAAAGCCCACTGGGCTGGTGTCGATGCGGCGCAGGATTGGTGGGCCGCCGCGGGCTGGTGCTGCGGCAGCGCTGAGTTCTCCGTCCCAACTGCCTGCCGCCAGACGCCGGAACACCAGTATGTCGTACTGCGAGGTGTAGTCGTAGTGCGAGGGCAACTGGTTGTTGAGCAGGTCGGAGATATGCAGGTCTACCAGTTGTTGGCCGCACTGGGCCTGCAGCATGGCCTGAATCTGTGCCTGGGCCGCATCAAACTCGTCGCGCACACACGCCACCCAGACAAATCCCTGGGTGGGTGGCCCCGCGGCTGTCAGTGCCTGGAGATCGGCGCTCTCCGCCACGTTGCCGTTCGCTATGCTGAAGATGCGCATGGAACTCCGAATGGACGATATGTTTTACGTAAAAAGTGCCGTTTGCGCAAGTGGATATTGCGCAGGCAGCTATGAATTACGTAGCAATCTGGCAGCGTCGCGGGCAAAGTAGGTGAGCACACCATCGGCCCCGGCGCGCTTGAACGCCAGCAAGCTTTCCATCATCACCGCGTCATGGTCGAGCCAGCCGTTTTGCGCGGCCGCCTTGAGCATGGCGTACTCGCCACTAACCTGGTAGGCGAAAGTCGGAACTTTGAACTCGTCCTTCACGCGGCGCACCACGTCCAGATAGGGCATGCCGGGCTTGACCATCACCATGTCAGCACCCTCGGCAATGTCCATCGCCACTTCACGCAGCGCTTCGTTGGTGTTGGCAGGGTCCATCTGGTAGACCTTCTTGTTGCTTTTACCCAGGTTGCTGGCCGAACCCACGGCATCGCGGAATGGTCCGTAGAAGGCGCTGGCGTACTTGGCGCTGTAGGCCATGATGCGGGTATGGATGTGCCCCTTGGCTTCCAGTGCCTTGCGGATGGCACCGATGCGCCCATCCATCATGTCACTGGGGGCCACGATATCCACGCCGGCATCGGCCTGCGTCATGGCCTGGTGCACCAGCACTTCCACTGTTTCGTCATTGAGGATATAGCCTTCGGACTCTGGTCGGGTGTCGGGTAAGCCATCCTGCCCGTGGCTGGTGAAGGGGTCCAGCGCCACATCGGTCATCACGCCCAGGCCGGGAAACTCCTTCTTCAGGGTGCGGACGACCCTTGGCACGAGACCATCGGGATTGGTTGCCTCCTTGCCATCGTACGTTTTGAGCGACTGGTCAATCACCGGGAACAACGCCATCACCGGAATCCCCAACTGAACGCATTCCTCGGCCACTGGCAATAACAGGTCCAGGCTCAAACGTTCTACACCCGGCATGGATGCGATGGGAACGCGCTGCTGCGCTCCATCAACAACAAACACCGGATAAATCAGGTCGTGCGCGGTCAGCGCGTTCTCGCGAACCAGGTTGCGGGTAAAGGCATCGCGGCGCAATCGGCGCGGACGTCCCATCGGAAAGGAAGCGAAAGGTGTGGATATGGTCATGGGGAAAATTGTGCCTGAAACTTCGATTCAATATATCCGTGCCCAAGACAGTAAATGTGCGACTCTTTGTAAAGTTGGCGATAGCTCGTCCAGGCATTTCGATGAAATCTGCACGAAAAAGGTTGCAGGGATGCAAAAGTATTGCTATATTTCCACCCGGGTAGCTTGCTACCTCCCGCTTTTCCTCCCTGAGCGGGGCCTTGATGTGTGACAGCAAATAGGCTTACCACCCCAGCCCTTGTGCTGGGGTTTTTTTTGGAATGCACAAAACCTCCGCTTCCCCCCTGGCCCTGGCTTATGTGGCGCTGATCGTGTACGCCAGTCTCTATCCGTTTTCGGGCTGGCGCGATCAGGGTTTGCTGCCTTGGGGATTTCTGTTTGCCCCCTGGCCGCGTTACTGGACCGGCTTTGACGTGACCATCAATCTGGCGGGATATGTACCACTGGGGGCGCTACTTGCGCTCAGCGTCTTGCGGGCCCGACGTCGCCACGCCGCATGGGTGGCGGTGCTGGTGTGCGGCGTGCTTTCCTTCACTCTGGAGGCGCTGCAAAGCTACTTGCCCTCGCGCGTGGCGTCACGCGAAGACCTGCTGCTCAACGCCGCGGGTGCAGCGATGGGCGCACTCGCCACCCTTTTGCTCGATCGCTGGGGAGTAATCCGGCGCTGGAGTCGCTTGCGCGCACGCTGGTTTGTCGAGCAATCGCGTGGCGGCATGGTGTTGCTGGCGACCTGGCCGGTGGCGTTGATGTTCCCGGCTGCTGTGCCATTTGGGTTGGGCCAGATCCAGTCCCGCTTGGAAGAAGTCCTGACACAGCAGTTGGCGGGAACCGGTTTTGCCTCGTGGCTGCCCCAACGTCTAACCCCCTTGACGCCGCTAGGCTCGGGTGCAGAACTGGTGTGTGTGTTTCTGGGGCTTCTGATTCCCTGCTTGTTGGGATTTTGCGTCGTGCGTTCCATGCGGCGGCGTCTGTGGCTGGTAGGCGTGATGACGCTGCTTGGCGTCGCGGCAACAGCGCTCTCGGCCGCGCTCAGCTGGGGGCCAGCCCACGCCTGGGCGTGGTTGGGGACGCCTGCCGTGCTGGGTATAGGCCTGTGCGTGGTGATTTCATTGGCGCTGTCGCTGGTTTCGTGGAGGTCAAGCGCAGCCCTGCTGTTGTTGGCATTGGGGGTGTACCTCAGTCTGCTCAATCAGGCACCCGAGAGTCCGTATTTCGCGCAGACATTGCAAGCCTGGGAGCAGGGCAGGTTTATCCGGTTTCACGGGCTGGCCCAGTGGTTGGGCTGGCTGTGGCCCTACGCCGCGCTCGTTTATGTACTGCTGCAGTTGGGGCGCTCAGATAGCAAAACTAGAATCGATACATGAATGCAACAACCAACAGTCCCAAGAGTTACTACACACGCCACATCTTTTTCTGCTTGAACGAACGTAAAGCCGGTGAAGAGTGTTGTGCACAGCAGCATGCGCAGGAGGGGTTTGACCGATGCAAGCAACGGGTCAAGGAGGCCGGACTATCGGGACCGGGGCAGGTACGGGTGAACAAGGCGGGTTGCTTGGACCGCTGTGCCGCGGGACCCGTTGCCGTGGTGTACCCGGAAGGCGTCTGGTACACCTATGTAGATAGCACTGATATCGACGAAATCGTGGACTCCCATCTCAAGAATGGCAAGGTTGTTGAGCGGTTGCTGGTGCCCGAGCATTTGGGGCGTTAAAAAGTCCGTCAGCCGAATAATGGTAAGCGTGAAGCGCTTCGCTTTTCATAGCAGCTACCGTGCACTCACAGATTTCTCGCGGGATAATTGCCCAGTTGCGTTGTCTGGTGGCGCGCCATCTGTACACCAACGCGGGCACCCTTCGCTAAACTGATCCTCCTTTGAATTCCGGTCGCCGGAATCTGTAGATTGACTTACATCCCATGAAACCATTTATTGCTGCCTTCGTAGCGTTCTTTTGCCTTACCCTTCATGCGCAAACTGTCCAGCCGCCCGAGGTGGCGGCGCGCGCCTACCTGCTGATGGATGTGACAGCCAACCAGATCCTGGCTTCCAAGGATGTGGACATGGCGGTCGAACCCGCCTCGCTGACGAAGTTGATGACTGCCTATCTTGTTTTCGATGCCCTGCGCAGCAAGAAACTGGACTTGAAACAGACCTTGCCGGTGAGCGAGCGCGCCTGGAAGATGCCGGGTTCGCGCATGTTTATCGATCCCAAGATGCAGGTGCCAGTGGAAGATTTGATCAAGGGCATGATTGTGCAAAGCGGCAATGACGCGACCATGGCGCTGGCCGAAGGCGTCGGGGGAACCGCAGCGCGGTTCGTCCAGATGATGAACGAGCAGGCCAAGGTGTTGGGCATGAAGTCGACTGGCTACAAAAACCCGGAAGGTTTGACCGAGGCCGGGCACACCACCACCGCGCGCGACCTGAGTATTCTGGCAACCCGACTCATGGCGGATTTCCCGGACTATGTGGGTTATTACGCAATCAAGAAGTACCGGTACCCCGGTACGCCTGCGGCCAACGATAGCAACCGCAATTTGCTGCTGTTTCGCGACCCGACGGTGGACGGACTGAAGACGGGCTATACAGAGGCGGCAGGATATTGCCTGGTGGCAACTGCACGGCGTGAGTTGGCCAATCTGGCTGCGTCAACGCCTGGCAGCAGCGCAGTGACAACGGGAGGAAGTCGCCGCCTTCTCTCCATTGTGTTGGGCGCAGCTAACGAAAATGCCCGCGCCAATGAGTCCCAAAAACTGCTGAATTGGGGTTTTACGGCCTTTGAGGCGGTCAAGCTCTTTGATGGTGGACAGGCGGTAACGACGTCCAGCGTCTGGAAGGGCGTGGCTTCGACGGTCAAAGTAGGGCGTGCGTTGCCGATCGTGGTAGCGGTTCCCAGCGGCAGTGCAGGCAAGCTCAAAACACAGATCGTTCGCACGGAGCCGCTGGTTGCGCCCATCGCCAAAGACCAGCAACTGGCTACTTTACAGGTGCTTTTTGGAGATCAAACCGTGGCTGAAGTGCCCTTGCTCGCGCTTGATGGTGTCGAGCAGGCGGGTATTTTTGGCCGCGCCTGGGACGCCGTGCGCTTGTGGATTCGCTGAATTTAGGCTTGCAAGTCGGTTTTCATTGCGGGAAAACCCAGGGTCTGGTACAGTAGAAGGCTTTTCGGAAATTCCGAAGGGAATCACGTTTTCGTACTAATTCCAAACGTTTAGGGACGTTTTATCAATGCCAACCATTAACCAGCTCGTGCGTCAAGGCCGTGAGGTCGAGACCATCAAGTCGAAGAGTCCTGCGATGCAGAACTCTCCGCAGCGTCGCGGTGTGTGTACCCGTGTGTACACCACGACTCCCAAGAAGCCCAATTCCGCTCTGCGTAAAGTTGCCAAAGTGCGCTTGACCAACGGTTTTGAAGTCATTTCCTACATCGGCGGAGAAGGCCACAACCTGCAGGAACACAGCGTGGTGCTGGTTCGTGGTGGTCGTGTCAAGGATTTGCCAGGTGTGCGTTACCACATCGTGCGCGGATCGCTTGATTTGCAAGGCGTGAAAGACCGCAAGCAGTCACGCTCCAAGTACGGAGCCAAGAGGCCCAAGGCTACCAAGTAATTTCTTTGGTAGTTGTGTGTTAGTCGGTGCTGTTTCCCGCGTGGCGCGGTGATGCAGCGTAGTGGCCCGAAGCCCGAGATTGTTTGGGTGGGTCGAGTAAGCCAAGTAACTCTCGCGGTACCTGCAAGGGTGCCAACTGAAGCAAAGAGGTGAAAAAATGCCACGTCGTCGCGAAGTCCCTAAACGTGAAATTCTGCCGGATCCCAAGTTCGGCAATGTAGAGCTGTCCAAATTCATGAACGTGATCATGGAAGGCGGCAAAAAAGCGGTTGCAGAGCGCATCATCTATGGTGCCCTGGAACTCATCGAGAAGAAACACCCCGATAAAGACCCGGTCGAGGCATTCAGCGTTGCGATCAACAACGTCAAGCCGATGGTCGAGGTGAAATCCCGCCGAGTCGGTGGTGCCAACTACCAGGTGCCGGTCGAGGTGCGTCCTGTGCGTCGACTGGCTTTGTCGATGCGCTGGATCAAGGAAGCCGCGCGCAAGCGTGGTGAGAAATCCATGGCGCAGCGCCTGGCAAATGAGTTGCTGGAAGCGACCGAAGGTCGTGGCGGAGCCATGAAAAAGCGTGATGAAGTTCACCGCATGGCTGAGGCCAACAAGGCGTTCTCGCACTTCCGCTTCTAAAGCGGACCCTGCGGCTTTCCTGTTTTGAGGCGGACCTGGCGGCGCGTGTGTGCCGTCACGAAAACCGCCTCACAGCAGAGGGTCGCTCGCCACGTCGCGTTGTGCGGGTGGCGTTTTATAGATAAAGACCAACCAAGGATCCATCATGGCTCGCACTACCCCCATTGAGCGCTATCGCAACATCGGTATCTCTGCGCACATCGACGCTGGAAAGACCACCACCACCGAGCGCATTCTTTTTTATACCGGCGTGAACCACAAGATTGGTGAAGTGCACGATGGCGCGGCCACCATGGACTGGATGGAGCAAGAGCAAGAGCGTGGCATCACCATCACTTCCGCTGCCACTACCTGCTTCTGGAAGGGAATGGACACCTCGTTCCCAGAGCACCGCATCAACATCATCGATACCCCTGGACACGTGGACTTCACCATTGAAGTGGAGCGCTCCATGCGTGTGCTCGACGGTGCCTGCATGGTGTACTGTGCCGTGGGTGGTGTGCAACCCCAGTCTGAGACCGTGTGGCGCCAGGCAACCAAGTACAAAGTGCCTCGCCTGGCCTTTGTAAACAAGATGGACCGTACCGGTGCCAACTTCTTTAAAGTGGTTGAACAGATGAAGTTGCGCCTGAAAGCCAACCCGGTGCCGATCGTGATTCCGATCGGTGCAGAAGAGAAATTCACGGGCGTGGTCGATCTGCGCAAGATGAAGGCCATCTACTGGGATGAAGCCTCCCAGGGCATGAAGTTCACATTTGAAGAGATTCCTGCAGAACTGCTTGAACAAGCCAAAGAGTGGCGCGAGAAGATGGTCGAAGCTGCGGCAGAGGCCTCCGAAGAACTGATGAACAAGTACCTGGAAGAGGGTGACTTGACCGAAGCCGAGATCACACATGGCCTGCGTGTGCGTACCATTGCCACCGAAATCCAGCCGATGCTGTGCGGCACGGCGTTCAAGAACAAGGGCGTACAGCGCATGCTCGACGCCGTGATCGAACTTATGCCCTCGCCACTGGACGTGCCACCCGTGCCGGGCTTTGATGAAGACGAAAAGGAAACCCAGCGCAAGGCCGACGACAGCGAGAAGTTCTCGGCACTGGCATTCAAGTTGATGACCGATCCGTTTGTGGGCCAGTTGACTTTTGTGCGCGTGTACTCTGGCGTGCTTAAGAAAGGCGACAGCGTCTACAACCCGGTGCGCGGCAAGAAAGAGCGTATCGGCCGTATCGTGCAAATGCACGCTAATAACCGCGAAGAAGTGGACGAGATCCGGGCCGGAGACATTGCTGCCTGCGTGGGACTGAAAGACGTAACCACCGGTGAAACCTTGTGTGATCCGACCGCCATCATTACGCTGGAACGCATGGTGTTTCCTGAGCCGGTGATTGCCCAGGCTGTGGAGCCCAAGACCAAGGCCGATCAGGAAAAAATGGGCATTGCCTTGAGCCGTCTGGCTCAGGAAGATCCATCGTTCCGCGTCAAAACCGACGAAGAGTCCGGTCAGACCATCATCGCCGGTATGGGCGAGTTGCACCTGGAAATTATTGTCGACCGCATGAAGCGTGAGTTTGGCGTGGAGGCCAATGTGGGCAAGCCACAGGTTGCCTACCGCGAAACGATCCGCAAAACGGTCGAAGACTCCGAAGGAAAGTTCGTGCGGCAGTCGGGCGGCAAGGGCCAGTACGGTCACGTAGTGCTCAAGATCGAGCCCAATGAAGCCGGCAAGGGCTTTGAATTTGTGGACGCGATCAAGGGTGGTGTGGTGCCACGCGAGTACATTCCTGCGGTGGAAAAAGGAGTGATTGAAGCCCTGAACCAGGGTGTTTTGGCAGGTTACCCTGTGGTCGATGTGAAGGTAACACTCCACTTCGGCTCGTACCACGATGTGGACTCTAACGAAAACGCGTTCAAGATGGCTGCCATCTTCGGTTTCAAGGAGGGTTGCCGCAAGGCGAGTCCCGTGATTCTGGAGCCCATGATGGCAGTGGAAGTGGAGACGCCCGAAGATTATGCTGGCAACGTGATGGGCGATTTATCCTCCCGCCGTGGCATGGTTCAGGGCATGGAAGACATGGTGGGTGGTGGAAAGGCGATCAAGGCCGAGGTGCCGTTGTCCGAAATGTTCGGCTACTCGACAACGCTGCGTTCCATGTCGCAAGGTCGCGCCACCTACTCGATGGAGTTCAAGCACTATTCGGAAGCGCCGCGTAATGTGTCTGAAGCCATCATGGCGGCGAGGGCAAAATAATGATCAGGTGCCGGACCAAGATTCGCTTGGCGAATTTGCTCGGGCGCCTCTGAGAGGAGTTCTCCGTCTGCGACGATGTGCCGCCCTGTTCCCGTGCGGGGCGAACCAGCAACATCGTGCAGACATTAAACCGATACACGGGATTAGCTCTTTGGAGATTTGAAAAATGGGAAAAGAAAAATTCGCACGTACCAAGCCCCACGTCAACGTGGGCACGATTGGGCACGTTGACCACGGCAAGACCACGCTGACGGCGG
>JFJP01020329.1_pt1 | contig 50261 bp, 44 predicted proteins | sample 431651 | NCBI WGS metagenome assembly JFJP01 (sample SAMN02602958, study PRJNA72255) | Microbial mat metagenome, whole genome shotgun sequencing project. | biome: fresh water; feature: sink hole; material: water; isolation source: purple microbial (photo- and chemosynthetic) mats found in... | reverse complement strand
CCTACAAGGTGGTCGGCGCCCGCGAGGAGCTGGTCAAGGTCGACGTGCGCGGCAAGCAGTACACGCCGCCCGAGATCAGCGCGATGATCCTACAGTTCCTCAAGAAGGCGGCTGAGGACTACCTCGGCGAGACGGTCACCGAGGCGGTGATCACCGTGCCGGCCTACTTCAACGACAGCCAGCGCCAGGCGACCAAGGATGCCGGCAAGATCGCCGGCCTGGACGTCAAGCGCATCATCAACGAACCGACCGCTGCGGCCCTCGCCTACCACATGGACAAGGGCAAGAGCGGCAAGATCGCCATCTTCGACCTTGGTGGCGGCACCTTCGACGTTTCCATTCTCGAAGTCGGCGACGGCGTGGTCGAGGTGTTGGCGACCAACGGCGACACCCATCTCGGCGGCGACGACTTCGACGACGCGATCATCGTGTGGATGGCTGACCGCTTCATGAAGGCGAACGGCGGCCTCGACCTGCGCAAGGACCCGATGGCCCACCAGCGCCTCAAGGAGGCCGCCGAGAAGGCCAAGAAGGAGCTGTCGCAGGTCACCAGCGCGCAGATCGCGCTGCCCTTCATCACCATGGTGAACGGCCAGCCGAAGCACCTCAACGAGACGCTGACCCGCGCCACCTTCGAGGAGATCACCCGCGCCCTGATCGACCGCTGCCGCAAGCCGTGCGAGCTGTGTCTCAAGGATGCCAAGCTGTCGGCCGCCGAGGTCGATGAGATCATCCTGGTCGGCGGCTCGACGCGCATGCCCAGCGCGCAGCGCGTGGCCAAGGAGATCTTCGGCAAGGATCCGAAGATGAACGTCAACCCCGACGAGGTGGTCGCCGCCGGCGCCGCCGTCCAGGGCGGCGTGCTGACCGGCGAGGTCAAGGACGTGCTGCTGCTCGACGTCACCCCGCTGTCGCTCGGCATCGAGACCGAGGGCGGCCTGATGACCGTGCTGATCGAGCGCAACACCACCATCCCGACCGAGAAGACCCAGGTCTTCTCGACTGCGGCCGACAACCAGCCGGCGGTGACCATCCAGGTCCACCAGGGCGAGCGGCGCATGGCGCGCGACAACCGCCAGCTCGGCAAGTTCGACCTCACCGGCATCGCCCCCGCCCCGCGCGGCATGCCGCAGATCGAGGTGACCTTCAAGCTCGACGCCAACGGCATCCTTGAGGTGAAGGCGCGCGACAAGGCCACCGGCAAGGAGCAGAAGATCTCGATCCAGGGCTCCTCCGGCATGAGCAAGGAGGACATCGCGCGCATGGTCGAGGAGGCCAAGGCCAACGAGGAGGCCGACAAGAAGCGCGAAGAGCAGGCCAAGGCGCGCAACAAGGCCGAGCAGCTCTGCCACCAGATGCGCCACATGCTGACCGAGCACAAGGACAAGCTGGAAGGCAGCGAGAAGTCCGACATCGAGGCCGCCATCGCCGCGGTCGAGAAGGTCAAGGACGGCGAGGACGCCGCCGCCATCGAGACGGCCGTCGCCGACCTCGAGAAGGCCGCCCAGGCCTTCGGCAAGCGCGTGTACAGTGCCCAGCAGGCCAGTCCCGAGGCGGCCGCCCAGGCCGCCGCCGGTGCGGCCGGCGGTGCCGGCCCGCAGCCCGGACCCTCAGGCAAGTCCGGCGGCGATGACATCAAAGACGCGGATTTCACCGTCCATAAATAGCCTTGAGCTTTGAGTCCGAGATTTCACGACACTTCAACCACCCAGCTTGGAACGAGAGCGGACGCATCGCAGGTGACTGCGGGCCCAAAGCTCAAAGCTCCAAGCTCCAAGCTACCCAGGAGTAGAACATGGCAGCAGCCCCCAAGTCCGCCCTTCAGCCCATCGGTTCGCACGTCATCGTGACGCGTTCCAGCGCCGCCGAGAAGAGCACCGGCGGCATCATCATCCCCGAGAAGGCCAAGGACAAGCCGAAGGAAGGCAAGGTCGTGGCCGTCGGCCCCGGCAAGGTCCTTGAGGACGGCAAGCGCCAGGCGATGCAGCTGAAGGCTGGCGACCGCGTGCTGTTCAGCAGCTACGCCGGCACCGAGGTCAAGGTCGGCGGCGAGGAATACCTCGTCATGGAAGAGACCGATATTTTCGCTGTGATTGAGTAAGGACTCGCGCAAGAACAACTGGCGCCTCAGGCACCCTGAGGGCTCAAAGCTTGAAGCTCAAAGCTCCAAGCTGGGCGAGCGTGCGTCGTGTTCCATCGCGTCAGTTATTGTTGCGCGAGCCCTAAGTCAGCTCTCGGTCTGTTCTGACCCACACAGGGCCCGTCGCATCACGACGGGCCCTGTGTGTTTCATACGCAGGTGAGGCACGGTTCGGCAAGTAGCCAGCGTTTGGAATTTGTATCCGTTTAACCACTATGCGATCGATCCTTCTTGTCTGTCTGGCCGCCGTGCTTGCTGCGGCCCAGGCCAAGGCGCCCGCCGGCCCACAGCCGCCTTACCTGGTGGCCAAGCCTGAACCGGTGGTGATCGCCAAACCTGACTGGACGATCAAACTGAAGGACGGCCAGCCGGACATTGCGCGCCTGCGCGAAGCCTTCGCCAGCGGCGGCAGCATAGTCTTCGACACCGGCGGCCAGCCGGTGACGCTGAAACTCGACGAGCAGCTCCTGATGTCGCAGCGCGCCACGCCGATCATCCTCGACGGCATGGGCCTGGTGACCATCGATGGCCAGGAGAAGACCCGCGCCATCGCCAAGGAGTGGAAGACAGATCTCACTGTCCAGCGCCTGCGCTTCATCAACTGCCGGGCGAAAGACACCGGGGCGGTGATTTGGAACACCAATTTCGACGGCAAAACGACGGTTATCGACTGCCAGTTCGAGAACTGCAAGACCACGCAGAAGGGGCCCGATGACGGCGGTGGGGCGATCGGCGTGCGCGGCCAGCGGCCATTGCTGGTCAGCAACTGCAGTTTCCTCGATTGCGATGCCAGCAACGGTGGCGCGATCAACACGATCCAGTGCGAGGTCTATCTCATCGACTGCTCGTTCGAGAAGTGCGACGCCTTCGGCCTCGGCGGCGGGGCCGACCAGGGTTCGGTCGGCCAGGGCGGCATCGGTGGGGCGGTGTATTGCGATGCGGTGAAGGACGGCAAGGATGGCTGGGAGTACTTCGTGTCCGGCTGTCTGTTCCGCGATAATACCGCCGGCGACCACGCGGCGGGCATGTTCGCCTACACCCAGACCGACAAGCAGGAGGGGCATGTCTTCCTCAACTGCCACTTCGAGCGCAATGTGGTCGGCAAGGATGCGCGGGTGAAGCACGCCGGAGCGCTCTACACCCAGCATTCTCGGCATCTGTGGATGGCCAACTGCTCATTCTGGGACAACTCCTGCCCGGGCCAGGGTGGCGCCATCTTCATGGCGTTGAATGTCAAAGAGGAGTTCATCAACTGCCAATTCGCCAACAATACTCCTGAGTTTAACAGGGAGGGCACCGGGCTGTCCTTCAAGAAGTCCTCGCCCCCACCCAGTGTCGCTGCGCTTGGCCGCGTACCCGGCCCGGTCGGAGCCTGGTTTTCGGTTGAACCGGCCAAGAAGGGCAAGGCCAAGCCGGCCAAGCCCGAGGCGAAGCCGGCCACACCGCCGGCAGCGGCCAAGCCGCGTGTCCAGCCCACGTCCGAAGCGCGGACGGCATTCACTGCCCAGCTGCAGACCCGCGCAATTGCGGCGGCAGGCACTGGCAAAGGCCCGGTGTTCTTGCTCGCCAGCATGCAGGCCCAGGCGACCATGGAGTCAGCCGACGCCCAGAGCATGGAACTGCGGATCGGCGGAACGGTGCTGAGCGTGGCGTGGAAGACCCTCGCCGATGCCGACCGCGCTGAGATGGCGTTGTATCTGACGCGCAGTGGAACGGCGGCGGATTGGGCTCAGGCAGCGTTCTGGTTGAAGGTTGTCGGTCGGGACGCCGAGTCGGCGACGGCCCTGTCCAAGGCCGGAACCGAGGCGGCGGCGGTCGAGGCGGCATTCAAGTAGGTCCGTCGGGGCGTTCTTCGTCCATGCAGGGCAGGCATGCTTGACCGTCTCCGCGCCTGGCACTACCTCTTGCGGTCGCCATCTGCTAGCCTCCTCGTATGCACGCTGCCGACCTGCGCCTCGTCTTCTGGGAAACCACCGCCGACTGCAATCTGACCTGCAAGCACTGCAGGCGGCTGGAGACGGCTGCGACCAACGATGAGCTGACCACCGCCGAGGCCGAACGGCTGATCGACGGCATCGCTGCGGTCGGCAAGCCGATCCTGGTGTTCAGCGGCGGCGAGCCGCTGATGCGCCCGGACCTGTGGCACCTGTGCGAGCATGCCAAGAAGGCTGGCCTGACCCTGGCCCTGGCGACCAACGGCACGGGCGTCGATGAGGCCGTCGCCGACCGCATCGCGGCGGCCGGTATCGCCCGTGTCTCGATCTCGCTCGACGGCTCTGACGCCGCCACGCACGATGCCTTCCGTGGGGTGAAGGGGGCGTTCGATGCCGCCCTGGCCGGACAGGCCCGCCTGCGCGCGCGTGGCGTCCCGACCCAGATCAACTGCACCGTCGCGCAGCATAACCGCGACCAGCTCCCCGCTCTGCGCGAGCGCTGCATCGCCATCGGCGCCGAAGCGCTGCATCTGTTCGTGGTCGTGCCGGTCGGCTGCGGCGTCGAACTGGACGACACCCAGCGCCTGGGCGCCGAGGAGGTCGAGCGGGTGCTGACCTGGTTGGCTGACCAGGCCGACGATCCGCGCCTGTTCGTCAAGGCGACCTGTGCTCCGCAGTTCGCGCGCATCGCGCGCCAGAAGGGCAAGCTGGGCGCGCTGCGCGGCCACGCGCACGGCAACAAAGCCGGGGTCAACGCGACAACGCGCGGCTGCCTGGCCGGTTCTGCGGTGTGCTTCGTCTCCGCCCGCGGCCAGGTGTTCCCGTGCGGCTACCTGCCGGTCGAGTGCGGCGACATCCGGCGCGAGCCGTTCGCGCAGATCTGGTCCGCGTCCGGCGTGTTCGCGCAGTTGCGCGACCCCAAGCTGTTGGGCGGCAAGTGCGGCGACTGCTCCTTCTCCGCCTCGTGCGGCGGCTGCCGCGCGCGCGCCTACGCCCTGACCGGTGATTATCTCGCCGAGGAACCGGATTGCTCGTGGACGGCCTGAGGCTGGTCTAGAGTCCTTGAGGGCAGTGACTTTGACCTGCCAAGTCAAAGTCGGGGGTGCGGGGGCACAGCCCCTGCAGCAACAGCCAGCTAGCGGGGCGACGCCCATAATCAGCCTCGGGCTGGGGCGGAGCCCCGCTAGCTTGGGATCCGCAGGGCGCTGGCGCGCAGCACGGCCAGGAGGTCCTGCGCGGTGCGCTCGACATCGTCATTGATCAGGAGGTAGTCGTAGTCGCGCCAGCGCGCGACCTCACGCTCGGCCTCGGCGAGGCGGCGTGCCACCACCTCGGGGGCGTCGGTGCCACGGCCGCGCAGACGATCCGCGACCTCGGTGGCCGAGGGGGGGACCAAGAAGATGTGCACGGCGCGCGGGAAGGTGGCGCGGATCTGCGCCGCGCCCTGCACATCGACGTCCTTGATCACGCTGCATCCGGCCGCCAACTGGTCCTCTACAAAGGCGCGCGGCGTGCCGTAGCTCGCCTTGCCGAAGACCACGGCGTGTTCCAGGAAGCCGCCTGCGGCCGCGCGCCGGTCGAATTCACCCTGGTCGAGGAAGAGGTAGTCCACGCCGTCCCGCTCGGTCCCGCGCGGGGCGCGCGTGGTGCAGCTCAGGCAGCGCACCAGGCTGGGTTCCAGGGCGCAGGCGCGGGCGATGACCGTGCTCTTGCCGGCACCACTGGGGCCGGAGATGACCAGGAATCGGGCGCTGGGGGGCAGGGTCGGCCAATCGGACATGGCGGCGCATGATGGGGCCCGGCCGCCGCCGGCCACTGGCATGGTCCACCCGGATGACACGGCCGATCCCCATGCGGCAGGGGGGCCTTGGCTGACGGGGCGGGAGGCCGACACACATGGCCATGTTCTGGGCCCTGCGCACCTACGCCTGGTTCGCGTTCCTCGTGGTCGGGGTATGCGCGGCGGCGGCGTGGCTGCCAAGCGCGCTCAATCGGGTGCAGGCGCCGCAGGACTACAGCGACCTGAGCGGCATCGAAGGCATGGAGGGCTACTGGCTTCAGCCGCCGCCCTATCTTGCCGGGCATCTGCTCGCCTACCGCATCGGGGACGGCCCCGACGACATCGGCTTCGGCCGCATCCTCGCGGTGCCGGGCGATGATCTGCAGGTTGTCGCCGGTCACCTGCAGGTCGGCGGGGCCAAGCTCGAGGGCGGGGCCGTCGCCGCCATCCTCCCCAACCTGCCGGAGATCGGCCCGCTGCGCATTCCGGCCGGGCAGTTCTTCGTGCTCAGCGACGGGCATGGGCGGGACAGCATCGCGCGCGGCCTGATCGGCCCCGATGTGATCCTGGGACGGGTGCGCGAATGAGCCCGGCCCAGCGCATGACGGTGGCGTTCTCGCTGATGGGCGCAGGGCTTCTCGCCGTGCTGCTCGCCGGACTGATCGCCTGGTCGGCGGTCGGGCGCTGGCAGGCGGTGTCCGAGTTGCGCGAAGCGCAGAGCCAGATGCGCCGCGACCGTCCTGCTGATGCCCGTCGCATCGCCGCCGCCGCGCAGGCGCGCATCCCCGAGGAACCGTCCGCAGCCCTGCTCGCCTGCGACCCCGCTGATCCCGAGGCGGTCGAGCGACTCGCAGCGCTGGCCCCCCGCCTGACCAGGCGGGAGGAACGCAACGCCGTGCTGGCGACGGTCGCGATCGCGCGTTTGCAGGCCGGCAAGCCGGCGGATGTCGATCTCGACGGCACCGGTGATGGCCGTCTGATCAGCGCGATGTCCGCCGCCCTTGCCGGCCGCACCCCGGGTCCGCTCTATGCCGCAGGCGAGGACCCGCCCCACCTGCAGGTGCAGCGTGTCGTCCTCACCACCCTGCTGCGCACGGCCTGGAGCGCCGGTCGGGTCGAGGAGGTGCGTCGCCACGCTGGAGCCTTGTGGTTGATGCGGCCGCGCGCCGCCGAGGCGCCAGCCTTGCGGGCGATCATCGCGGCGACTACCACCGAGGTCGCGGATGACGCTGTGGTCACCATGCTGCAGGAGGTCAAGACCGACCGCGAGCGCCTGGTCGCGGCGCTCGGCCGACTGGTGCCGGCCCGCCAGCCCGCCTTCGCCGTCCGCTGGCCGGCCGCGCCGGCCACTGGAGCCACGCCATGATCCCGTGCCAGGCCTGCGGCAACCAGAATCCGATCGGCACCCGTTTCTGCCGTTCTTGTGGTGAGCGCATCGCGGTGGTGAAGGTCGATCAACTCGCGGCCGCTGTCCGCGACGACCAGGTGACGGTCGCCTCGCATCGTCGGCTGGAGGGCGGCCGCTCGCTGCTGCTGGTCGGCCTGTTCCTGCTCGTCTGCGCCCTGGTGCTGCGCTACGCGGTCGTGCCGTCGCTGCCGGTCGCCGACGTCCCGCCCTTGCCGGCGGGTGAATTGCTGCCTCCCTAACGAGCTTCGCTAGCCGGCGGAATCAGCAGACGATCACGGCGATCCGCCAGCGGCAGGCCGTCGCCCCACGGCGGGGCGACTCCGTCGAGGATGAGCACGGCGCGTCCATCCGCCAGCCTGGCCGACAGCGCGATGGCCGGACCTGACGAGCGCAGGGCGCTGAAGCCATCCGGTCCGCTGGCCAGGCGGTGATCCCAGGTTACCGGCAGGTCCAGTCCGAGCCGGGCCAGCACGGCATTCGACCTCGGGTTGCCGATCAGCACCAGATTCCGTCCGGCAAGCTCGGCCGGTCCGGCCGTGTCCGGCAGCTCTGGGGCGAGAGCCTGGGCGTGGGCGGCCCAGGCCGTCCGGAAGGCATCGGCAAGCAGGCGGTTGGCGCGCCGGGCGGCTGCGTGTTCGCCGGTTCCGACCACCAGCGTGAATGGGGCGTCGGCGAAGGCGGCCAGGCCCGCATGCGCCACGGCACTCGATGGCTGGGCCTGGTCCACCACCTTCCGCCACCAGTCCGGCTGGGATCCGGCCGCGCTTGGCGGCTGGCGCGGGTAGGGTGTTCCGGCGGTCGGCACGGCGCAGATGGTCACGCCCCGGCTGGTATCGAGGCCGGAGATGCGACTGGCCTGGGCGAGGACCAGCGGGATGCGCCGCCAGGCGGCACCGTCCCAACGCCGGTCTCCGGCGGGGTGGATCTCGATCACTGCCATCCCGGCAGCCAGCGCATCAGCCAGCAGGCGTCCATCCCAGTCCGGCCAGCGCACCTTGGTCGGTGGCTGTTCCGGCGTGGCGAGGATCACGGCAAGCGGATGCGGCCCCGGTCCCGGGGGCAGGTGGAGCCGCCACGGATGGACCGAGTCGTCGATCGGATCGCGCACGGCCAGTTCACTGCGGCCGGTGGCTGGTGCTGCCGGGCGCCAGCCCTCTTGCCAGCGGCGCAACCGGTCGGCGATGGCCTCGACCTCGCTGGCGCTGGCGCTGCTTGCTCCGCCGGCCAGCAGTTCGGCAGCCTGTTCGGCCCACAGCCACGGCTGCGGGTCACGTTCCCCACTGCGCCGCAGTTGTTCGGCTGCGGCCACGGCTGCAGCCAGGACGGCATCCGGAGTGGCCACCGGGCAGCGCTGGCTGGTGATCAGCGGCGCGCCACCTGGTACTGGCTGGGTCAGCGTCACCAGCACCTGCATCGCCCCGTTGCCGGTGCGGGTCGGGGCCAGCACCAGGACGATGCCCCGGGTCAAGGCCGAGGCGTCGGCCAGTTCGGCACTGGCCTCGGCTGCCGTACCGCCAGCGTCCTGCAGTTCGGCGAGGATCTGCACCGGTTCGGCGGGCAGGCCGGCCTGGCTGACCGCGACGCGAAGCAGCCCCTCCTGGCGGGCCGGCCCCAGCACGCGGATCTCGGGGCCGTCGGCCGCGAGCAGGCTGGCGAGGATCAGCTCGCCGAACATGCCGCCAGGATCTCCGGATAGAGCTGCTGATAGGCGACGTAATCGCCGGCGATGCGGCCGATGCGCTCGCGGATCTCGGGGCCAAGCGGCTTGATCACCCGGCCGGGCACGCCGGCGACGAGATGACCGGGCGGCACCTGCATGCCTTCCGGTACGACCGCGCCGGCGGCGATCAGGCAGCCTTCGCCGACCACCGCCCCGTCGAGCACCTTCGAGCCCATGCCGACCAGCGTGCCGCGGCCGATGGTGCAGGCGTGGCAGATCGCCAGGTGGCCCATGCTGACCTCATCGTGCAGCACGCAGGGCAGCTTGCGCGAGACATGCAGCACGCAGTTGTCCTGCACATTGCAGCGCGCGCCGAGGATCACCGGGTTGATGTCGCCGCGCAGCACGGCGCCGAACCACACCGAGCAATCCGGCCCGAAGCGCACATCGCCGACAAGGCTGGCGGTCGGCGCGAGAAAGCGCGGGGTTTGCGGGGTGGCCGTGGTGGTCGGGAACAGGGGCATGACGCCGGCGAGGCTGGAGGCGCCTGCAAACGACGCAAGCCGCGCCAGGGGCGCGGCTTGCTGACCGTCAGCGACGCAGGGGTTCAGGCCTGGGCGGCAGCGGCGACGACATCGACGAAGCGGTTGCGGAAGCGCACGACGCCGTCCTGTACCGCGAAGATCGTGTAGTCCTTGCCCAGACCGACGCCCGAGCCCGGCTTGAAGCGCGAGCCGCACTGGCGGACGATGATCGAGCCGGCGGTGACGGTTTCGCCGCCGTAGGCCTTGATGCCGCGGCGCTTGGCGATCGAGTCGCGACCGTTCTGGGTCGAGCCGGTACCCATCTTGTGTGCCATAGAAGCCTCCAGTGCCCGACCGGGCGTACGTCAGTGGGGCGGGGAACATAGGGGGGACAGGACACTTGGCAAGAGGCGCTTCGGCAGGTCGCATGCAGGCCCGTCCGTCCCAGCATGGGGGTGCGATTGGCTGCCCCGAATCGTTCCCTATGGTGGCTAGCCTCCCGCCCCCCGCCCTCCGTCCCCCGCCCCTCGTGAACCGCCACCTCCAACTCGCCCTCTCGGTCCTCCTCGCCATCGGCGGTTTCGCCCTGCTGCTGACCCTGGTCGCCTACAAGGCATCGCAGGTCGGCATCCAGACGCCGGTCGAGGTGCATCCGTTCGGGCCCTTCGGCGCCTGGCTGGCCCATGCCCTGCTGCGCGGCTATGGCCTTGCCGCCTTCCTCGTCCCGCTGGTCGCGATCGGCTGGGCGGTCGCCCTGTGGCGCGACCGTGATCTGTCGCATCCATCGCGGCGCATCGCCGGGGCGATCATCCTGCTGCCGGCCATCTCCGGACTTCTCCATCTGCTGCCGCGTGGCACCGGCGATGGCGTGCTGACGCGCTGGGACCAGAGCAACCTCGATGGCCTGGGTGGCGCGATCGGCTACCTGTTGTGCGCACCGGCCGGCGGCTGGGCCTCGGCGGGCGGCAGCGGGGGCTTCCTGCGCCTGTGGCTCGACACGGCAGGCGCCGCCGTGCTGCTGGCGGGCATCGTGTTGTTCGCGGTCTGGCTGATGGATCTCGGCCTGCTCGCCTGGATCCGCCGCCTGTGGTATCTCGCCACCACGCGGCGCGAGCCGCTGGCAGGTCGCGACAGCGGGGTCTATCCGAGCGGGGTCTATCCCGGCGCTTCGGCCGAACCGGCGACACGCACCGCCCGCGCCACGACCAGCTTCCGCGAATTGAAGAAGCGGCTCACCGATGGCGGCGAACTGCCCGGTCCCAACGAGGCGGACGAGATCCTGGCCGCGATCCGCAAGCAGCGCGAAGCCCTTGCCGCACCGCCGGTGCAACAGGCGCACACGGCGCCCGTCAGCGACCAGCCGGCCTCCTCCGGCGACCTGCCTGCAGTGACCAGCGAACCGGCTGTCGCGGACAGTGATACGGCGGCGACCTCCAGCGAGCCACCGCCGGCCGCTGCCGGGGATCCGCCGGCCAAGCCCAAGCCGGCAGCCAAGCCCAAGCCGGTGCTTCAGATCAACGCCTCCAGCTACGCCCTGCCCTCGCCCGACCTGCTGCAGACTCCGAAAGAGCGCAGCACGGCGGCGCACGAGCAGGAAAAGCAGCAGACCGCCAAGGCGATCGAGACGGCCTTCGGCGCCTTCAACGTCAAGGTCAGCGTGGTCGGAGCGACGCGCGGCCCGACCGTCACGCAGTACGAACTGAAGCTGCTCGACGAGTCGATGCGCGTCAACAAGGTCGAGGGCTTCGAGCAGGATCTGTCGCTGAAGCTCGGCACCGAGGGCATCCGCATCGTCGCCCCGCTGCCCAACAAGACCACGGTCGGCGTCGAGGTGCCCAACCGCAGCAAGGACGCGGTGGTGATGCGTGACCTGGTCGATGAGATCGACCCGGCGGTGATGGCCCTGCCGGTGGTCCTCGGCCGCGATGCGGTGGGCAAGCCGCTGATCATGGACCTGGCCAAGGCCCCGCACCTGCTCGTCGCCGGTTCGACCGGCATGGGCAAGTCGGTGTGCATGAACGCGATGATCTGCTCGATCCTGCTGTTCCGCACCCCCGACGAGGTGCGCTTCATCATGGTCGATCCGAAGATGGTCGAGCTGTCCGGCTACGAGGACATCCCGCACCTGCTGACCCCGCCGATCACCGACATGACCAAGGCGCATGCCGCGCTCGACTGGGCCTGCCAGACCATGGACGAGCGCTACGAGGCGCTGCGCCAGTCGGGCTGCCGCTCGATCGCCGACTACAACGCCCTGGGCGAGCAGGAACTGCGCTTCCGGCTGGCCAAGAAGGAGGTCAGCCTCGAAGACCTCGGCACCGGCGTGCGCATGCCCTACATCGTCGTCCTGGTCGACGAGTACGCCGACCTGATGATGGTGAACAAGGAGGTCGAGAAGTCGATCGTGCGCCTGGCCGCGAAATCCCGCGCCTGCGGCATCCACGTCATCCTCACCACGCAGCGCCCGAGTGCCGATGTGGTCACGGGACTGATCAAGTCGAACCTGCCCAGCCGCGTGTGCTTCCGCGTGGTCGACCGCAACAACTCGCGCGTCGTGCTCGACACCAGCGGGGCCGAGAACCTGCTCGGCAAGGGCGACATGCTGTTCCTGCAGCCCGGCACCTCGTTGCCGGTGCGCGGCCAGGGCGTGTTCCTCAAGGACGCCGAGATCAACGCCATCGTCGAGCACGCGCGCGGCCAGGGCGCTCCGAGCTACGACGAGTCGATCGCCAAGGCCGGCGCGGTCGCGGTGCAGGGCGGCAAGGGCAGCGGCGAGGAGACCAGCGACGCGTGGAAGACCGATCGCAAGCTGCACGAGGCGGTGCAGGCGATGTACCGCTACGACAAGACCGGCGCCGACTTCTTCCGTCGCAAGATGGGCATCGGCTACAACAAGGCGACCGAGTACGTTGAGACGCTGGAAGACCTCGGCTTCCTCTCGCCCGCCGCCGGCACCGCGCCGCGCAAGCTGCTGAAGAGCTGGGACGACTGGCTGGATCTGCTGCGCGAGAACGGGGTCGAGATCCACGACGCCGACGAGATCTACCGGCCGCCGTTCAACACCTGACGCCGCCATGCAGGCGGCGGAACTGGGCGGCTGACATCCCCAGTGCGCTGCGCATCTGACGGCGCAGGTGCGCGGCATCGCAGAAGCCCAGGCGGTCAGCCACCGCATCCTCGGTCATATGCGGTTCCAGCAGCATCCCGGCCGCCGCCGCGCAGCGGGCATGCACGCGGTAGCGCGCCGGTGGCAGGCCGTAGCGGGTACGGAAGCGTTTGCGGAACAGCTCCCAGCCCATGCCGGCGGCGTCGGCGGCGGCGCGTGGGTCGAGTTTGCGCTCGAGCGCAGCGACCAGGGTGCGGCGTCCGCGTTCCAGCCCGTCGTCGTCCTCGTCGCCGGCCAGCGCCAGCAGCATACCGTGCAGGCGCAGTTGGGCGCGGCGCGGATCATGCAATCGGCCGTTCTCGATCTCGGCGATGAACTGAAGCAGCAGTTGCGCCACCGACGGGTCGGGCCGATGCAGCGGACGGCGGCGGTCCAGCACGCCTTGGCTTTCCAGCAGTCCCGGCAGCGGTCCGGCGGCATCGAGGAAGGCCTCGTGCCAGGTCTCGCCCGGACCGGGACCGTAGTCGTGACGCAGGCCCGGGAACAGCAGGATGAGATCGCCCGCCGTGACGCGGGCGCGGCGGCCCTCGCTGTCGCGGTAGGCACCCGAGCCAGAGACCAGCAGCAGGAGGCCGTGCATGCCGAGGTCACGGCCCTGTGGCCCCCAGGTGTGGGTGGGATCCTTGGTCGATCGGCCGGCCTCGATGCGCAGGCCGGGACCATGCACGAAGCTGCGCGAGAAGTGCGGCCAAGCCATGATTGGGATATACCATATCGTACCTATTCGACCATGGGATACCTGTCGAAACATGGTTCTTCTGCTAGAATGACGCCATGAATACGGATCCACAGCGTTCCCATCCAGGCATCATCCCCGGCCCGTACCGGCTGCTGCACGGCGGCGACTACAACCCCGAGCAGTGGCTACACCGGCCCGAGGTGCTGGAGGCCGACCCGGTCCTGATGCGCCAGGCCGGCGTCAACCAGGCGTCGGTCGGCATCTTCGCCTGGGCCGCCCTCGAACCTGAACGCGACCGCTTCACCTGGGACTGGCTCGACCGGGTGATGGACCGTCTGCACGCAGCTGGGGTCGGCGTGCTGCTGGCGACGCCCTCTGCCGCGCGGCCGCGCTGGCTGGCCGAGGCACACCCCGAGGTCATGCGCACGCGCCGTGACGGCCGGCCCATCCCGCCCGGCGAGATGCGTCATAACCACTGCTTGTCATCGCCGGTGCTGCGCGAGCGCATCGCTCTGGTGGACTGCAAGATTGCCGAGCGTTATGCCGGCCATCCGGCTCTGCTGGGCTGGCACATCTCCAACGAATTCGGTGGCGACGAGGATGGCGCCCGCTGCTACTGCGCGCGCTGCCTCGCCGGGTTCCGCGACTGGTTGCGGGTGCGCTACCATGACGACCTGGGGGCGCTGAACCTCGCGTGGTGGACCGGGTTCTGGAGTCACCAGTACGGTTCGTGGGATCAGATCAGACCGGGTGACGCCAGCATCGAGGCGCTCAACCTGAACTGGCAGCGCTATACCAGCGGTCTGGTCGCCGACTTCTGCGCCGCCGAGATCGCCGCCGTGCGCCGCCACAGCGCGTTGCCGGCAACCACCAATTTCCACGGCAATCTGGCCCACTACGACCACGGCGAGGTGGCGGCGCATCTCGACCTGATGTCCTACGACAGCTACCCGTCCATCGAAGGCGGACCCGGTGACATGGGTCAGGTCCACTGGCATGCCTGGGCGGTCGATGCGGTGCGCGGCCATGCCCCAGGCCGACCCTGGCTGCTGATGGAGAGCTGCCCGTCGTTGCCGCAATGGCATCGGACGCAGCGTCTGAAGCGGCCGGGCGTGCATCGTGCCCTGTCGTTGGCCATGGTCGGTCACGGCTCGGATGGCGTGTGCTACTTCCAGTGGCGGGCAGGGCGCGGCGGCATGGAGAAGCTGCACGGCGCAGTGCTGATGCAGGATGCGCCGCACGACACCCGTGTCTTCCGCGAGGTCGCGGCCCTCGGCGATGAACTGGCCCGGCTCGGCGCGGTGGCGGGTTCGGCGGTGCCAGCCGAGGCGGCGGTGCTGTGGGATGTCCACAGCGAGTGGGCGCGCGGCTGGAATTCGGGGCTGCGATCGCTGCCGTTCCCGGCCGAACTGTCGCAGGGCTGGCATCGTCCGCTGTGGCAGGCCGGCATCGGCGTCGATGTGGTCGATGGCACCCGCTCGCTGGCGGGCTATCGGCTGGTGATCGTACCTGGACTCTTCCTGCTGCGCCCGGGCCTGGTCGAGCGGTTGCAGCAGGCGGCGGCAGCCGGCGCGCAGATCCTTATCGACGGTCTGAGCGCTTGGGTCGATGACGATATGGCCTGCGTCGCCGGTGGCCGACCGGGTCCGCTGGCCGGTCCACTCGGTCTGCGCTGCGAGGAGTTCGACCAGTTGCGCAGCGACGAGAGCGTGGCGGTGGAGGATGGCGGCGGCTGGCTGTCTGCTGCCCCCCGCGTGCGGGGCTGGATCGACCGCGTGCATCCCGACGGCTGCGAGGTGCTGGTACGCGCGGTTGGCGGCTTCCACGACGGCTGGCCGGTGCTGACGCGCAAGGTCTGCGGGGCGGGGGCGATGTGGTATCTCGCCGCCGGCCTCGCTGCCGAGGACGCTGCCGCCCTGACCATCCGCCTGGCAGCGATCGCCCAGGTGCAACCGGCGCTGCCTGGGCTGCCGCGCGGGGTTATCGCGCGCGAACGCCGCCAGCCCGACTGTCGTTTCGTCTTCCTGATCAATCCCGGCGATGAACCGGCGACGGTCGAACTGCCTGGAGGCGGCTGGAGCGATGCCGCCAGCGGCGCTGTGATTGGCGCACGCCTGACCCTGGGGGCCTGGGATGCGCGGGTGGTCAGTCAGCGGTGTCCGCTGCCCTGATTCTCAACGCAGCAGTTCACACAGAGACCCAGAGTCACCAGAGTCGAGACAAGGGGTCAGGCCGCATTTTCGCTCACCAGATTGCTTCTCTGAGACTCGATGCCGGCTCTGGTTGCTCTGGTTCTCTGTGTGAAATGCACTCTCTCGGCAGAATCTAGCTACTTCGCCTGCAGCGTCTCCATGTCCACCGGCTTGCCGGCCACCGGCATGCCGGGGAAGAAGACTTTGGCCAGGTTGGTTGCCACGATGACATCGTTGGGCGCCAGGCCGCTGACTTCGCGCAGCGCGCCGTGCGCCTGTCCGACCTGCACCGGACGGAAGGCGGTGACGCCCTGCTCGCCGACGCTCAGGACGTAGCGCGTGGCGAGCTGGGCGAGGATCGCCTGCTCGTGCACCAGCAGCACCTGCCGGGCGGGCTCGGTCTCCAGCTCGACGCGCGCGTAGGCACCGGCAGTCAGCGCCCCCTCGGCTCCGCGGATCACAGCCCGCACGCGCATCGTCCCCGCGGTCGGGTCGATGTGATTGTCGGTGAAGACAACGCGGCCGGTGTAGGGCAGGCCGTCCTGGCCTGACACTCCGACCCGCACCGTCATCGGCTGTTCGCCGCGCACCGAGGCGGCGAGGCGCGGGGCGAGGCGATGATAGCTGGCCTCGTCGAGATCGAAGCCGACATAGACCGGATCGACGGTGATCAGCGAGGTGATCACGCTGGGTGGCATCCCGCCGCCGCCCTGGACCTGACTGCCGACCGCGATCGATAGCAGGCCGAGGCGGCCGGCGATCGGTGCGCGCACTGTCGTCCAGTCGAGATCCAGCTGGGCCGTGCCGAGGGCTGCACGGGCTGCGGCCAGCGCCGCCTCGGTCGCCTGCGCCTGGTTCACGCTGTCGTCGTGGACCTGCTGCGACACCAGCTTGTCGGCCAACAGCCGCTGGTTGCGCTCGCGCGCATCGACCGCCTGGCGCAGGCGGGCCTCGCTCTCGGCGACAGCTGCTGCGGCGCGTGCCACGGCGGCCTGGAAGGGGGCCGGGTCGAGTTCGAACAACGCCTGGCCGGGTTCGACCAGGGCGCCGCTGCGCGCCAGGATGCGCGACACCGTACCGCCGACCTTGGGCGAGATTTCAAGGATATCGATCGGCTCGATGCGGCCGGTCAGCAGCCGGGTTGCCGGCAGTTCGCGGGCGATGGGCGAGGCTACCCCGACCTCGGGCGGCGGCATCTGCTGCATCTGCGGAGGGGCGCCACAGGCGGCGAGGACGAGGATGCTGGCGAGGAGGGCTGGGCGACGCATGGCGCTGCGCAGACTGCCATGCGCAGCGGCGATACAACGCGGGGATGGCCAGACTCAGACCAGGATGCCGCCGGTGGCGCGCAGGCGCTCCTGCACCGCGCTGGCCGGCAGATCCTGCACCCGCAACCCACGCTGGGCGGCCAGGGCGGCACCGACCCCGGCCGCCTCGCCGATCGCCATCACCGAGGGCTGGACGCGCAGGCTGGCCATCGCTCCGGCGTCGGCCGAGATGCAGCGACCGGCCGCCAGCAGGCGCGCCGGACCGGCGGCGGGCACCAGTGAGCGCCACGGGATGTCGTAGTGGGCCCCTGCGGGCAGCGAGTTCATCGTCGTCTTGTCACTGCCGGGTTCGTGGATGTCGATGGGATAGTGGCACTGCGCGATGCAGTCGTCGAATTGTGTGGCGGCGAGGCATTCCTCGGCGGTCAGGCGGTGCTGGCCGACGATCTGATGGCTTTGGCGAACCCCGATCTGCCGCGCCATCGCCACCAGCCGGACCTGGGCGAAGCCGGGCAGACGACGACGGAAGAAAGCCAGCCCATCCTGCACCTGGGCCTCGCCTTGGGCGGTGGCTCTGGCCAACTGGGCGGGATCGGTCGGGTCGGTGACGAAGACGCGGCCAAAGTTCACCGTCGCATCGCCGGGGCAGCCGGGGACGCCGTGGATCACGGCGATGTGGTCACGCGGGATGGAGAGCAGCCCGGCCGCGCGGTCGGCCATCAGCATGGCATCGACGAAGGCGTTGTGACCGGTGTGGTAGAAATTGCGCTCGCCGGTATTCGGATCGATATACACCGGTCGGGTGTGACCGTTGCGATGATCGACGTGACGCGGCCAGCCGTGTGCGGCGGCATCGAGGTCGATGCCGGTCAGCCGGTAGCACATGGTCAGCGGCATGACCGCGCCATCGCTGTCTCGCCCCAGTCTGGTGGCGACGCCGGCGAGGCGGGCCAGGGTGGCGTCGCCGGTGGCGTCCACCGCGCCGTCGGCCATCACCGTGCTGCCATCGTCCAGCGTGACGGCCAGGTGTGCGCCATTCTCGCGCGCGGCGGTGATGCGACGGCCCTGGCGGCGTTCGATGCCGGCGCTGTCGAGCAGTTCGGCGAGCAGGCGGGCATAGGCCTCGGGCTCGTAGGGCTCCATGCACTCGGTCTCATACAAGGCCCGGCGCTTGATCAGTTCGCGCCGGATCTCACCGAAGATGCCGCCGATGATGAAGCGCTTCTCATCGTGGTGGGCGGGGCAGAAGTTGTTGACCAGGGCCGCCGTGCCCATGCCGCCGAGCATCGGGTGCGGCTCGACGATCAGCGCGCGGCAGCCAAGGCGGGCTGCTGCGAGGGCTGCGGCCACACCAGCGGCACCGCCGCCGGCGACGAGGATGAGGGGGGCTGCGGAGGGCGTGCTCATGGCCGCCATCCTAGCACACGGCGCTGCGTTGGGGTGGCGGCGGTTGCGCTTGCTGTTGCAAATATTGCGCCATGGATGCAACATCTGGCATGGCCGCGCCCTCTGAACCCGAGTTGGCGATCCGCACCTACGAGGCGCTGCACGGCCTGCTGGTGACGGTACACGATCTCGACGGACGGCTGCGCGAACAGCTCGATCCGCTGCGCCTGGCGCATCGCCACCCGCGCTGCCTGGCGGCCAAGGCCTCGGGCAAGGAACGCTGCCTGGCCTTCGACGTCACCCGCGTCGCGGCCGAGCTGCCCTCAGAGCCGCAAGGCCGGATGCAGCGCTGCCCCTTCGCGGTCGAGGAGGCGGTGGTGCCATGCCTGCGCGACGGCCGCCTGGCCTGGGTGCTGTTCGCCGGCCCGCTGACCCGTCGTCAGGACCTGGCGCTGGAGGCCCTGCGCCAGCTCGCCGCCCGGCTGCGCCTGTGGGAGGACGACCATCAGCAGTGGCCGAAGGGCGAGCGGGTCGAGCGCGGCGGAGGCGGCACGCCGGCCGACCGGCGGGCGCGCATCCTGCGTTGGCTGGAGGCGCACCACGCCGAGGCGGCCAGTCTCGACGATCTCGCTGCCCATCTCGGCCTGTCGCGCTTCCAGGCCAGCCGGGCGGTGCGCGCGGCGTGCGGGCGTGGTTTCCGCGACCTGCTGTCGGACCACCGGCTGGCCACCGCCCGGGCGATGCTGCGCCACACCACCCTGGCGATCGCCGACATCGCGGTGCGCTCGGGCTTCGGCGACCGCGCCAACTTCCACCGCGCCTTCCGCACGGCCTCCGGCTGCACGCCCGAGGCGTGGCGGACGGCTGGCGCGGCGACGCCGTGAGGCTGGCGGGAGGATGCGGGCGGGACAGGATGGCGGCATGCGCAGCCTGATCCTTCTCGCCATCCTTGTCCTGGTTTCCGGTTGCGGCGAGCGCATCCGCGAGTTGACCGGGAACAGTTCGCGTGTGCAGCCTGATCAGTGGGCGTGGCTCGAGGGCGTGGTCGAAGCCGACCTTGCCGAAGCGTCTCTGCCTGCCGGAGCGCGGGTCGCGGCCGGAGTGATCGTCGCGCGTGCCGATGGCGAGGTGATCAGTACCCGTCCGATCATGCAGGCCGCGATGCGCGGGGCGGTGGCGGCCGGCGCAGTGCAGGTCGAGTCGGCCGGCCAGGTTCAGGTCGAGTCGGGTGGCAAGGCAGGCTGGCTGATCACCGGCGAGATCAACGTCCAGTCCTACGAGGAGGGGCGGACGGCGATGAAACGCTATGTCTGTGAACTACGCCTGGTCTCGGTTGCCGATCGCAGTGTCGCATGGCGGCAGTCCTACGTCATCCGCAACCAGAGCGAGCAGACGCGCTGGAAGTAGCCCCGGGGAGCGCCAGCGGCGCGCGCGCCCGGGTTCGAGCTTACAGCTGCCCGAGGCGCGCCGCACGGCGGGCGTGCACGCGTAACGGCAGGGCCTGCAGGCGGATAAAGCCGGTCGCGTCGCCCTGGTCGTAGGCGCCGCCGTCGGCCTCCATCGAAGCGATCGCGGCGTCGTAGAGCGAGTGTTCGCTGGTGCGGCCGGTGACGATCACGTTGCCGCGGTACAGCTCCATGTTGACGCGGCCGGTGACGTGGCGCTGGCTCTGCTTGAGGAAGGCGTCGAGGGCCTCCATCTCTTCGCAGTACCAGAAGCCGAAGTAGGCCATCTGGGCGAAGCGCACGGCAAGCTGGTTCTTGGTGTGCAGCAGGTCGCGCGAGACGGTCAGCGCCTCGATGTCCTGGTGCGCGGACAGCAGGATGGTGCCGCCCGGGGTCTCGTACACGCCGCGGCTCTTCATGCCGACGAAGCGGCTCTCGACCATGTCGATGCGGCCGATGCCGTGCTTGCAGCCGATGGTGTTGAGGTGGTCGAGGAGATCAGCGGGTTTCATCTTCTTCCCGTTGACCGCCACTGGCACGCCTTGCACAAAATCGACCGAGATCTTCTGGCGCTTGGCCGTCACCTGGTCGAGGGGCAGGGTCTTCTCCCACATGCGGTCGAGCGGGCGGACACCCGGATCCTCCAGCATGCCGGCTTCGAAGCTGATGTGCAGCAGGTTGTCATCCGACGACCACGGATCCTTCTTCGACGCCTTGACCGGGATGCCCCACTTGTTGGCGTAGTCGATGGCCTGTTCGCGGCCGGGGATCAGGTCGCGGAACTCCTTGTCGCGCCAGGGGGCGATGATCTTCACGCCCGGGTAGAGGGCGTAGGCGGTCAGCTCGAAGCGGACCTGGTCGTTGCCTTTGCCGGTCGCGCCGTGGGCGATGTACTGCGCCTTCTCCTTTTTGGCGATGTCGACCATCGCCTTGGCGATGATCGGACGGGCCAGGCTGGTGCCGAGCAGGTAGCGGCCCTCGTACTTGGCGTTCCAGGCGATCGCCGGGAACACGAAGTCGCGCACGAACTCCTCGCGCAGGTCCTTGATGTAGCACTTCACCGCACCGGAGTTCAGGGCCTTCTTTTCGAGGTCCTTGTACTTCTCCTTCTGGCCGACGTTGGCGCAGTAGCAGATGACTTCGTAGCCCTTCTGCTCGAGATAGCGGACGATCACCGAGGTGTCGAGACCACCGGAGTAGGCGAGGACGACGCGTTCTTTCTTCGGGGCGGGCATGGAAGCTCCTTGAGTGCGGGCGGGATGGTGCGGGGGTCGCAAGCCATGCAAGCCTTGCGCCGTCTGCTCAGGGGTTTCACCCCTACGGCCTTTGGCCTACCGGCGCAACGCTGTCGCGTTGCGTCTCGTCGGGTCGCAGGCCCCACTGGGGCCTGCTCTCGCTACGCTCGACCCGCCTCGCCCCCGGGCTTTGTCGCAGTTCGGTTCCGTCGCATCCGCTCCGGAACCGTGGCGGCATCGGCTGCGCCGATTGTATGCCGCCACCACTGCTCGGCGCCCGCCCCATCGGCAAGCGATGGGGCCCCACCTGCACAGCTACGCCTTGCGCTTGAGACGACAGACGCTGCGCAGATGATTCGTTCATGATCCTGACTGTTCTCCGGCATGGGAAGGCGGTCGAGCGCGAGGCGTGGCACGGCGACGATGCCGATCGTCCGCTGACTCGCGAAGGGGTGGCACAGTGCCGCGCGGCGTTGCGTGGCCTGGGTGGCGTCCTCACTGCCGATGAGGTGTGGACCAGTCCGTGGCGGCGTGCCCGCCAGACCGCCGACCTGGCGGCCGAGATCCTCGACCTGCCGCTCACCGAGTGCGCCTGGATGGCTGGCGAGGCGACCGAGATCCCGGATTGGACACGTCACCTGCGTGGCGCTGGCGAGGTCGTGCTGGTCGGCCATGAACCGGATCTTGGCCGCTTCATCGGCCTGATGATAGGTGGCCGCCCGATGCCGCTCAAGAAGGGTGGAGTGGCGGTGCTCGAAGGCATGCCGCGTCCCGGCCAGATGGAACTGCGCCTGCTGATCGGCCCGAAGCAGGTCGCGGCCATCGTCGAGGCGTGAAGGCAGTGCCACTGTTCGGCGTTCGGCGTTCGACGTGCGGCGTTGCGCAGGCCCTGCAGAAATCCGTTGGGCTGTCGTCCGCATGACCGGCTTGCATCTCGGAACGCCGAACGCCGAACGCCGAACGCCGAACCGTCTGCCTGGTTCCGCGTGAGCCGCCTCGCCGACCTCCTCGCCCGCCTTGCCCCGTGGCTGGCCCTTGCCACCGCACTGGTGGCGGCGACGCGCTTCTTCGGCGACGCGATCTGGCCCTGTCCGGTGTCGTGCCAGGGCGGCGGCCATTATCAGCGACTGTTCGGAGTGCCGGTGCATATCCCGGCAGTGGCGGCGCTGGTCGTGATTGCCGGGTTGGCGTGGTGGCGGCGGGCCTGGGCGGGCTATACCGCCTGGGCGGCGGCTGGGGCTTCTCTCTACTTCCTGTGGATCGCCTGGCGTCTCGATCTGACCTGTGCCTACTGCTTCACCGTCCATGCCGGGGTCCTGCTGACGGCAGCCTGCTGCCTGTCGGGAGGCTGGCTGGGCCGGATGATGGTCGCGAGCCTGGTGTTCCTCGGTTTGCATCTCGCCTTCCACCCCGGAGTGGTCGTGGACGGGCCGGCTGCACCACCGCCAGCGCAGACGCCGGAGGTCGGCGGCTTCTTCACCCCGCGTCCAACCGCTACGACTGCGACCATCCCCGCCGACCTCGACCGCCTGCGTCGACAAGGCGGGGAGCTAGCTGCGTATGTTCTGGAGGTGGCGGTCGATCTGCATTGTCCGCACTGCGCCGCCAGCGCCGGCCCGCTGTCCACCGCCCTGCGCGACCACCTCGCCGCCGGCCGGGTCGAGGTGGTGACCCGCTTCCTCACCCGCGCTTCGGCCCCGAGCGGTCGCGAACTGGCCGCGCATGTCCTGGGCGCGGCCAATCCGGTCCAGACCGATCTGCTGATACGCATGCTGCTTGGCACCCCCGAAGGGCGCGGCTGGAGCCAGGTGCGCAGCCGGATCGCCGAACTCGCCGACCCGGCCGCGCTTGAAGCGCGTCAGGTCGAGCGGCAGGCCGGCATCGCCGCTCTGCTGGACGGCGACGCGCAGCGCCTGCGGACGCTGAAGGCGCGCACCACGCCCTTTGCTGCCCTGTCGCATCGCGGTTCCGAACCTTTCTTGCGCTGGGAGGGGGCCGCGTTCGACCCGGCCGCCATAGCGCGTGAGATTCCGGCCGACTAGATAGCCTCCGGCGCATGCGCGTGGTCGTCGGTATGAGCGGTGGGGTGGACTCCAGCCTGGCGGCGACCCTGCTTGCCGAGCAGGGCCATGAGGTCGTCGGCGTGACGCTCAAGCTGTGGCCCTGCGCCGAGCTGGACGGCGGCTTCACCAAACCCGACGCCTGCTGCAGCCCGACCGAGACGCGCGATGCCCGCGCCGTGGCGGTCGGACGCGGCATCGCGCATTACGTCGTCGATGCCGAGGACGCATTCCGTGCCGCCGTGGTCGAGGACTTCCTTGACGGCTACGCGCGCGGCGAGACGCCCAGCCCGTGCGTGCGCTGCAACGAGACGGTCAAGTTCGGCACCCTGTGGGAGCACGCCCGGGCGCTGGGCGCCGAGCGCGTCGGCACCGGCCACTACGCCCGGATCGCGCGCGTCGGCGAGCGGATAGCCCTGCGCCGCTCTGCCGATGCGGCCAAGGACCAGACCTGGTTCCTGTGCACGCTCAGCCAGGAGCAGCTCGCCGTGGCGGAATTCCCGGTTGGCGCGATGTCCAAGGACGAGGTGCGCGCCGCCGCGCGGACGCGTGGCCTGTCCACCGCCGACAAGGACGAGAGCATGGACCTGTGCTTTCTCGGTACCGGCGGGGTCGGCGAGCTGCTGCGCCGCGAGCGGCCCGAGGCCTTCCGTCCCGGTGTGATCCGCCACCTCGATGGCCGGGTGGTCGGCGAGCACCGCGGTCTCGGGGCCCACACCGTCGGCCAGCGCAAGGGCCTGGGCATCGCCGGTGCCGGCGAGCCGCTGTTCGTCGCTGCGATCGATCGCGAGCGCAACGAACTGCTGGTCGGCCCGCGTGCCGCCCTGGAGATCCGCCAGCTCCGACTGCGTGCCTGTACCTGGCACCTGGCACCGCCTGGGCCAGAGGGCTTGCGCTGCGTGGTGCGTCCGCGCCACCGCAGCGCGCCCTTGCCTGCTCAGGTGCAGCGCGACGGCGAAGACGCCGTACTGCTTCTCGACCGGCCGGTGCTGCGCCCGGCGCCGGGCCAGGTGTGTGCCATCTACGACCCTGCTGACGACCTGTGTCTGGGAGGCGGTTGGATCGGGTAGCAGGGAATGCCAAATGCCTGCATGATGGAATGTTTTTTTTTCAGTTCTGTCCAGCGCCCGTTAGGCCGATCTTCTGACACTCCAGCATTCCGGCATTGCCTGTGACTCACCACACGAGGCAGACAGTGCCCCCCGTCCGGTTGCCTTGAGCCCGGCACCCCGGCATGCTGCCAACGTGCCGCGCTTGCGCATCCTCACCGGACCGCGCCAGGACGAGATGATTTCCATCCCGTCCAGCGGGATCATGCGCTTCGGTCGCTCGCCGGCCTGCGAGGTGCATCTGCCGGATGATCGCGCCAGCCGCGAACATGCCCAGCTCACCCTGCGTGAAGATGGTGCGTGGATCGAGGATCTCGGCTCCAGCAACGGCACCTGGGTGAACGGGCAGCGTCAGCAGCGCGCCAGCGTACGCAGCGGGGATGTGTTGATGGTCGGCGGCACGGCAATGCGTCTGGAGGACGAGGCCGGCAAAGGCGATGCGACGCTGGTCCAATGCCTGCTGGAGATCCAGCGCCTGCTTGGCAGCGACGATGAACGCATGATCGAGCGCAGCCTTGAGACCCTCTTCCTGATCCTGCCCGCCAGCCGCCTGTCGCTGTTCGCCGTCGATGCCGAGGGCGCCCTGAGCCAGGGCTTCACCACCTCCCGGCGGGCCGGTGCCGCCGAGCACATGAGTCACAGCTTCGCCAAGCGCGTGCTGGCCAGTGGCAAGGCGGTGCTGACCGAGACCGGTTCCGACTCCGAGGCGTTCAACGTCACGATGCAGCAGCAGCATGTGCGGACGGCGCTTGGCGTGCCGGTGCGCCTGGCCGGCCGGGCGGTCGGAGTGCTGCTGTGCGACAATCTCGAGGAGCCGGGGCGCCTCGACGCCTCGCACCTCCGCTACATGGAGTTCGCCGCCGAAGCCCTGTCGCACGTCTTCCAGCGCCAGGAACTGCACCGCCTGTCGGCCGAGCAGTCGCGTGCGGCCCAGGAATTCCTTGCCGCGCGGCGTGTCCAGGAGCAGATCTTCACCAAGGATCCGGCGGCTCTGCCAGGTCCGATGCGCTGGTCCGCATTGTACCAGGCGGCACTCGAACTGGGCGGTGATTTCTACGACTTTCATCACGACGCCCAGGGCACGATGTGGGTCGTGGCCGACGTCTCGGGCAAGGGCGTGCCAGCAGCGCTGGTGGTCAGCATGCTCAAAGCCTTCTGCAAGTCGCTGTACCCGCGTGGACTTGGGCCGCGCGACCTGATCCTGGAACTCGACCATCTGCTGCGCGGCGAGATGCCCTCGACCATGTTCCTGACCATCGCGGTCATCCGGATCGCGCCGGACGGGGCCCTGACCGTCAGCGGGGTCGGCCATCCCGCGGTGCTGGTTGCGCGCCACGATGGTGAAGTCCACGATTTCGAGACGACGCCGGGCATGCTCGGCCTCTGGCCGCGTGAACTGCTCGTGCAGCGCGTCACGGAATCCATGGCTCAGGTCGGCCCGGGCGACCGCGTGTTCATCTGCACCGACGGTCTGACCGAGGCGATGGATCCAGGCAGTGACATGTACGGCATCGAGCGGGTGCGCTCGAACCTTGCCGCAGGTCGCAACCTTGAACCGGCAGCCTGCCTGCGCCATATGCTTGATAGCGTTTCGTCCTTCGTGGCTGGGGCTCCGTGGTCGGATGACCTGACCATGATCGTCGGTGGTCGCTGAACCCCAACCTGCTACCAGGCTAGCAGGACTTCATTGCCACGGCGTTCCCGGATGATGGAATGCTACGCGATGAGCAGCCCGATCGACGCCGTCACCGAACTGATCGCCCGTCACCAGCGCGCCCAGAAGTGCGAGGACGAGATGCTGGTGTTCCTCGCCGAGTCACTCGTCGAGATCCAGTACGTGCTGAAAAGCGACGAGTACGACGCTGAGAAGCTGGCGACCATCGAGGTGCATGTGCGCGACATGCTGCGCCGTATAGCGCACGCCGCTGAGGGCTGATTTGCTTGGGGGTTTCACCCCCACGGCCTTGCGGCCTGCCCCCCGGCCTTTGTCGCAGCTCGGTTTCCTCGCTTCGCTCCGAAACCGTGGCGGCATCGGCTGCGCCGATTATATGCCGCCACCGCTGCTCGGCGGCCGATCCTCGCCTGCGGCTGCGGCCAGGGCTTTGCCCTGGACCCTTTTACTGCAGCAACGCTTTGACGCGGGCGAGGCCGGCTTCGGCGTCTTTCGCGGCCAGGGCGTCTGGCCAGCGCTTGAGGATGGTCTGGTAGGCGGTCAGGACGTCCTGCAGCTTGCCCTTGGTACGACCGGCCTTGGCCTCGGGGGCGGGCAGGGCGGTCAGGCGTTCACTGCCAGCAACCGTCTCCAGCCGGCGGTAGCGCTGCGCCAGATCCGCTTCCGCATCAGCCAGGGCGATGGCGGCGACGCACCACAGGAGGGACAGTTCGGCGCCCTGCTTGCCTTTGGCGACCACCGGCGACTGCAGCAGGGCGTCGGCTTGGGCGGCGCGCTCGGCGATGGATTCCAGGGCGGTGATCTTGGCCACGCGTTCGACCAGGCCGTCCTGCGCTGCCTTGGCTTCTTCGGCGTTCATCTTGGGGTGGCCATAACGCTGGTATTCCAGCATCCAGTCAAGCATGGCGACCTGATCGTCGCGCGGCATGCCATCGGGGCCCAGTCGTCATTCTTCGAATCGTTGATGCCGATGATCAGGACACCCTGCCGTTCAGCAAAGTTCTCGAACCCCCAGAATCCTGGATTGCAGCCAGCGTTGCTGATCTACAGGGCGGGGAATTTCTCCTGAGGCCGTTCGGCGTAGGCCTTCGGGATATAGACATCCCAGGTCAGTTGCGGTGCGGTTTCGCAGTTATGCGCCCCAGGACTGAGTTCCTCTGCGCCAAGGCCGAGCACGCAGGCGAGCATGGCGGACCATGTCAGCCTCCGAGCGCGCGCGCGATCGAGGCGAAGCCGTCGAGCCACAGGCCGAGGCCGACGCTGGCGATGGCGCAGACCAGCACCACCGCCACCAGTCCGGGAGCCAGGCGGGCAGCGCGCGGCTGCTCGGGGGCGGGCTGCAGTACCGCGGCCCGCACGATCAGCAGGTAGGACCACGCCGACACCGCCGTGCTCGCCAGCAGGATGAGGGCGGCGACGGTCATGTGCTCGCGCCCGGCCTCGCCCAGGCCGACGCGCAGCGCCTCGCGCAGGACGCCCCACTTGGCGAGGAAGCCGGCCAGGGGGGGGATGCCTGCCAGCGAGAACAGGAACAGGCACAACGCGGCGGTCAGCCAGGGGCGCTGGCGCATCGCGCCGGGCAGCGCGTCGAGGGCGGCCGAGCCGCGCTCGCGCTCGAACACCGCCAGGCAGACCAGGGCGCCGATGTTGGCCACCGTGTAGGCGGCGAGGTAGAACGCCGCTGCTGCCACCGGCATGATGCCCGGCATGCAGGCGAGGGCGAGGATGACGGTGCCGGCATGGCCGATGGCGCTGAAGGCGACGATGCGCTTGGCATCGCGCGAGGCGACGGCGGTGAAGGCCGAGACCAGCAGGCTGGCGATGGCGGCGAGAGCCAGGGCGAGACCGAAGGCGGTTGGCGGTACCAGGGTGTCTGGCACGGTCAGCGAGATGGCGCGCACCAGCACGGCGACGGCGGCGATCTTGGGGATGGTACCCAGCGCCGCGACGGCGAGGGCGGGCGCACCCTGGTACACATCAGGGGCGTAGAAGTGGAAGGGGACGATGGCCAGCTTGTAGGCGATGCCGGCCCCGGCGAGGATCAGGGCGGCGAGTACCGGCAGCGGCATGTCGGTGGCCAAGGCCGCACCGATGCCGGCGAAATCGAGATGGCCGGTGAGGCCGTAGATATGGCTCATGCCGAACAGCATCAGACCCGAGGCGGCGCCACCGAACAGGACATACTTCATGCCCGCCTCGGCGCTGCGCCGGTCGCCGGCCTTCCAGCCGGCCAGGGCGTAGCCGGCCAGGGACATCACTTCGAGGCCGAGATACAAGGAGACCAGATTGGTCGAGCCGGCGGTGACCAGCGCCCCGAGGGCGAGCGCCAGCATGAGCGCGACCCACGCGGCATGGCCATCGTCGCGCCCATCAGCGGCGCGTCCGGCGACCAGCACCAGGATGGTTGCGAGCAGTACGCCGGGCCGCGCCAACTGCGCCAGCGCGTCGAGGGCGAGCATGTCCGAGACGCTGCCGCGCTGGCTGACCGCAGCAGCCAGCAGGGCGCCGAAGCACACGACGACGCCGAGCAATCCGGCCGACGCCTTGCGCCCGGCGGGCAGCAGCATGTCGGCGACCAGCACCAGCAGAACGCCGACGGCGAGGGTGGCCTCGGGCAGGAGGTGGCTCAATTCCCCAGTCATGGCAGGGCGCTCCTGACATGCGCGACGAGGTTTTCACAGGCCGGGCGCAGCGCATCGACCAACGGGGCCGGCCACACGCCGACCACGATGATCAGCACGACCAGCGGCACGGTGGCGGCCAGTTCACGCGCGTCGAGATCGGTGTAGGCGGCGTGCTCGGGGTGGGCGAGGGGGCCGTAGGCGACACGCTTGACCGTCCACAGCATGTAGGCGGCCGAAAGGATGACCGACAGCGCAGCCAGGGCGCCCAGCCACGGGAAGGGGCCGCCGGCGGTGAAGCTGCCGAACAGAGCCATCGCCTCGCCGACGAAGCCGGCCAGGCCGGGCAGGCCGGCGCCGGCCAGGGCGGCGATGAGCAGGATCCAGGCATAGCGCGGCATTGGCGTGGCGAGGCCGCCGAAGCCATCGACATTGCGGTGGTGGGCGCGGTCGTAGATCACGCCGACCAACAGGAAGAGCAGCGACGAGCCGAGCCCGTGCGTGACCGCCTGGACCATGCCGCCGGTGGCTCCGGCGGCGGTCAGGCCGGCCAGGCCAAGCAGGCAGAAGCCCATGTGGCTGACCGACGAATAGGCGACCAGGCGCTTGAGGTCGCGCTGGCCGAGGGCGACCCACGCGCCCCACAGGATGCCGATCACGCCGATCACGCCGATCAGCCAGCCCCAGTGCAGGGCCTGGGCCGGGAACAGGGGCCAGGCCAGGCGGTAGAGGGCATAGACGCCGAGTTTCAGCAGGATGCCTGCCAGCAGCACGCTGATCGCGGTCGGCGCCTGCACATGCGCGTGCGGCAGCCAGGTGTGCAGCGGCACCGCCGGCACCTTGACCAGCGCCGCCAGCAGCACGGCGAGGAAGCCGAAGGCGGCCAGCGACATGCCGAGCACGCGTTCGCCCTCCCAGGTGCGCCACTGCAGTTGCAGATGCCGCAGATCGAAGCCGCGCGGCACGGTGACGCTGACGCTGCCGTCGCTGAAACGCTCGACCGGCAGGCCGTGCAACGTCGCGCCGCCGTCGTGGCTGTGGGCCTGGATCTCGATCGCCTGCACCGCCACGGTGCGGCCGCCGGCCGGCGTGCGGTTCCACAGCATGATCAGCATGGCGAGCATCAGCACGCTGCCGGCCAGGGTGTAGACGAAGAATTTGAGCGCCGCGTAGCGCCGCTGCTCGCCGCCCCACACGCCGATCAGGGCGAGCATCGGCACCAGCATGACCTCCCAGCAGACGTAGAAGACCAGCAGATCGAGGGTGACGAAGACGCCGTTCATCGCCGCCAGCAGCAGCATGACCAGGGCGTGATAGACGCGTGGGTTGCGTGTCTCGTTCCAGGCGCTGATCGTGGCGATGGCGGCGACCAGGCCGGACAGGGCGAGCATCGCCGCGCCGATGCCATCGACGCCCACCGTCCAGCCGGCACCGACCGACGCCGCCCACGGATAGGATTCGACGAGGCGGAAGTCGGCACCGGGATGGCGTGCGAAGTCGCCCAGTGCGGCCAGTCCGACGGCCAGCGGCACCAGTGCGCCGAACAGCGCGAACCAGCGCGCGGCGCGCCCAGGCAGCAGGCACAGGGCGCCGCAGGCCAGCGGGGCGACGACACTCCAGGTCAACGCACCGATCATGGTTGCGCTTCCTGGTGCATTGCAGCCTCCAGCCTCCAGCCTCCAGCTTCCAGCCTCATAGCAGCACTCCCAGCAGCAGGATCGCCGCACCAATGACCGCCGCGAGGCCAATGTAGGCGCCGAGGCGGCCGTCATGCCAGGCGGCGCTGCTCAGGCCGATCTGGCGGCAGGTGCGGCCGATGCCATCGATCAACCCGTCGAGGGACAGCGCATCGCTGAGCTTGGATGGCGCGGCGCCTTCCAGGCTGGCGAGGCGGTCGCGGGTGCCGAGGTCGAGGACGGCGCTGACCCGGGCCAGCCCGGCGCCGAGGCCGCGCGTGAACAGCACATCCCACAGCCGGTCGATGCCCCACAGTTCGCCGCAGGCATTGTGCAGCGGGCGCAGGGCGCGGGCCGCGGCGGCGGCGATCGCATCCTTCCACCAGAAGGCCAGCACCGCGAATCCGCCACCGACCAACAGCAGGCCGCTGGCCACCAGCATGGCGCTATGGTGGGCGTGCGCGTGCGCTTCAGAGTGCGGCGCGCCGAGGGCGTGGCCGAGCCAGGGGCTCCACACGAACATGACCGTGAAGGGCGCCAGGACGATCAGCACGGCGCTGGCGTACCAGGCGGGATCGTGCGCGTGGTGGCACACCGCGTGGTCGCGTTCGTGACCGGCGAAGATGCGGATCCACCAGCGCAGCATGTAGCCGGCGGTCAGCAGCGAACCGGCGCAGGCGAGCAGGAAGGGACCCCAGGCCGCGCCGCCGGCGGTCTGGCCGTGCAGCAGGGCGGCGGCCAGCACCGCGTCCTTCGACCAGAAGCCGCTGAAGAAGGGGGCGCCGATGATCGCCAGCACCGCCACCCCGGCGCAGGCGGCGGTGATCGGCATGCGCCGCATCAGCCCGCCCATGCGGTGCAGGTCCTGATGCCCGGCGCAGGCGTGGATGACCGAGCCGGCGCAGAGGAACAGCAGGCACTTGAACAGCGCGTGGGTGAAGAGGTGGCCGATGCCGGCCGCCTGGCCGCCGGCCGCCGCACCGGCGCCGAGGGCGACGAACATCAGGCCGAGCTGGCTGACCGTCGAGTAGGCCAGCACCGCCTTGAGATCCCACTGCACGCAGGCGATCGAGGCGGCCAGCAGGCAGGTGATGCCACCTATCCAGCCGACCACGGCTAGCGCGTCGGGGGTGAACAGCGGGTAGCAGCGCGCGACCAGGAAGACGCCGGCCGCCACCATGGTCGCGGCGTGGATGATCGACGAGGCGGTGGTCGGGCCCTGCATCGCGTCCGGCAGCCAGGTGTGCAGCGGGAACTGCGCGCTCTTGCCGACCGCGCCGCAGAAGATGCCGAGGCAGGCCAGGGTCAGCAGTTCGCTGCCGCTGAGTCCCAGGAAGGTGCCGGGCAGGGCGCCGCCCTGGGCGATCAGCGCGAGGTTGCTCCAGGTCAGCGGCTCGCGGACGCCGCTGGCGACACCGGCCGCCAGCAGCGCGCCGATGCCGATGAGGAAGCCGGCGTCGCCGACCCGGTTCATCACGAAGGCCTTGAGCTGGGCGTGGGCCGGGCTCAGGCGGTCTTCGAGGATGCCGCGCGCCCCGGCTCCCTTCATCTGCTGGTAGAAGGCGTCGTCCTTCACCGCCGGCTTGGCGAACCAGAAGCCGATCAATAAATAGCTGCCCAGGCCGACCAGTTCCCAGCCGACGAAGGACATGAACAGGTTGTCGGCCAGCACGACGGTCAGCATGGCGAAGACGAAGAGGCTGAACTGCCACGGGAAGCGACCCGCCAGCTCGTCATCGTGCATGTACCAGGCGTTGTAGATCAGGACCAGGGTCGCGAGCAGGCCGACAATCACGGCCATGATCGCACCCATCGGATCGACGAAGGTGCCGACGCCCAGGACCAGGCCGCCAAGATCGAGCCACGGCAGGTGCGGTCCCTGATAGGCCACGCCGCCCGGCACGATCAGCGTGGCGAGCCATACGGCCAGGGCGGTGCAGCCGGCCATCACGCCGGCGGCGAGGCCGTGCGCCAGGGCAGGGCGCGAACGCGGCACCAGCAGCGTCAGCACGGCGGCGGCGAGCGGGGCGAGCAGGATCGCGGAGGAGAGCCAGGCGGGAATCATGGCGTGGCCTTTGGCCACGCGGCTGGAGGCTGGAGGCTGGAGGCTGGAGGCACCGAGTACGTCGGCTGGACTTGCGGGCTTCCAGCTTCCAGCTTCCAGCTTCCAGCCCTGGCAATGCCCCTCATGACCGCAGCTCCCGGGTCTGCTCCAGATCCACATCCTTGCTGGTGCGGTACACTGCAAACAGCAGCGCGAGGGCGACGGCTGCCTCGGCGGCGGCGACGACGATGACGAACACGGCGGCGGTCTGGCCCTGGGGGTCGAGGCCGTCGGCGCGGAAACGGCCGTAGGCGGCGAACTGCAATGCCGCGGCGTTGAGCATCAGTTCGAGGCCGAGCAGCACGCCGATGGCGTTGCGCCTGGTGGCCATCGCCAGCACGCCGGCCGAGAACAGCACGGCGGCGACGCCGAGGTAGGCGCTGAGCGAATCGGGGCCGGGAATGCTCACGGCTTCCTCCGGTAGCGCGTCACGATGGCCACCGCGCCGACCAGGGCGGCAGTCAGCAACATCGCGGCGACGAGGAAAGGTACCAGCCAGGGACCGACCAGTAGGTCGCCAATCGCGCGCGTGCCGTCGATGACATCGGGCAGTTGACCGGGTTGCGACCGTGTGCGGTCGAGGTTGGCGGCATGCGCGATGGCGATCTGCGCCAGGCGACCGGCGACCAGCGCGGCGAGGCCGGCCCCGACCAGGCCGGAGAGGCGCAGCCACAGCGGCGTGCGCTGCACCGCGCCCTTGATGTCGCTGCTGAACAGGGTGGCGAAGAGCACCAGCACGAGGATGCCGCCGATGTAGACGATGACCTGGATGCACGCTAGGTAGCTGGCTTCCAGGAACAGGTAGAGCCCGGCGACACCGGCCAGGCACAGACCGAGCATCAGCGCAGCATGGAACAGGTTGCGCATCGTCGCCGCGCCGATCGCGCCGGTGACGGTGACCAGGCAGCAGGTCCAGAAGAGGAGGTTCTCGATCATGCGCCGGCCTCGGGCTTCGCGACCGCAGCGGCGGCTTCCTTCTCGGCCAGGGCCTTCTCGGCGGCCGCCTTCTCCAGCGCGGCCTTGGCCGCCTTCGCTGCCGCGGCAGCAGCCTCCTTCTCCTTCTTCTTGCGCTCGCGTTCGGCGTCGGCCTTGGCCTTCTGCTCGGGCGTGAAGTAACCCATGCCGTACATGCCGATGAGGTGCTCGCCGGCCGGATTGACGATGCCGTCGAGCCAGGCGCGGTCGTCGGCCGCCAGGCCCTCACGCGGCTGGTTGGCGAGGCGGGCCATGCGCACGACATCCGGTTCGTCGAGATGCTTGTCGAGCTGGTCGGACGAGCGGCGGAAGAGGTAGCGCGCCGCGTCCTGGTGCGGATCGACCTCGAAGCCGGTGGTCATCGACAGCGAGTCGGTCGGGCAGGCGCGTACGCACAGGCCGCAGTAGATGCACTTCGACAGATCGATGTCGAAGCGCGAGGCGCGCATCTTGTTGTTCTCGTCGCGCTCGCCATCCATCACGAAGCAATCGACCGGGCAGGCCTTGTCGCAGGCATGGCAGACGATGCAGATCTCGGCTTTGTTGAACAGGTGGCCACGCACGCGATTGCCGACCACCACGGCCGGCTCTTGCGGGTACTGGCGGGTGACGGCGGTGGCGCCACCCTGGCCGCGCAGGTTCTCGACCAGGAAGCGCGCGGTGAGGCGCATGCCGCCAATGAACGAATCGACGCCTTCGTAGATGCCGTTGACCCAGGCGAGGATCATGGGATTGCCCCTGGCTGGAAGCTGGAAGCTGGAAGCTGGAAGCTGCCGAGGTGGTCGCTGGCGATCCGCACGGCTACGCCTGCGGGCCTCCAGCCTCCAGCCTCCAGCCTCCAGCTTTGGACGGTGGTCACGAAGCACCTCCCGTCAGCTCACGTAGCGCCGGATGCATCTGGCCATACTTGCGGCGGGCGAGGACGATCAGGACCACGGCGACCGCGACCGGGATGGCCCAGGCGAGCAGGTAGCCGACCGGTCCGAGGGCGAGGTGTTGCATGGCGGGCAGACGGCCGAAGGCGGCGCCAGTCACGGTGCCATTGGCCAGCAGCATGGTCAGGGCGAGGCCGAACAGGCAGACCAGGCAGAGCGGCACCAGGGTCAGCCAGCACAGACGCATCACCTGATCGACGCGGAAGCGCGGCAGTGTCCAGCGGATCCACACCATCAGCACGACGAAGGCGGTGAACTTGGCGGCGAAGATGCCGACATGCAGGATGGTCTGCAGCCACGGTGCCAGGGTGATGATCCAGTTCTCGCCGATCGGCGACTGGTAGCCGCCGAGGAACAAGGTGCTGACCAGGCAGCCGACCAGGATCATCTCGGTGTATTCGGCCATCGCGAACATGCCCCAGCGCAGGCCCGAGTACTCGGTGTTGAAGCCGCTGACCAGTTCGCTCTCCGCCTCGGCCATGTCGAAGGGGGTACGCTGGCACTCTGCGAGGCCGCCGAAGAACAGGATGCAGGCGAGCAGGAACAGGAAGGGGCTCTGCACGATGTTCCAGCCGAGGAAGCTGTACCACTCCCCGTTGTACTGGTGGGCGACGATCTGGTGCAGATCCATCGTGCCGCACCACAGCACCACGCCGGCGATGGCCAGGCCGACCGGGATCTCATAGGAGATGACCTGGGCCACGGCGCGCATGCCGCCGAGCAGCGAGAACTTGTTGCCGCTGCCCCAGCCGGCCATCAGCAGGGCGATCACGGTGACACCGCTGACCGCCAGGGCGTAGAGCGCCGCGACCGGCACTTCCAGGGCGACGAGATCCTGGGCGAAGGGGATGACGGCGAAGGGCAGGAAGGCGCCGGTCAGTGCGAGATAGGGCGCGGCGCGGAAGATCAGTCCGTCGGTGCCGGCCGGGATGAAGTCCTCTTTGCCGATCATCTTCACGCCATCGGCGGCGAGCTGGCCGAGGCCGAGGACTTTCAGCAGGCCGAGACCGGGCAGGGCGCAGATGCGCTCGACCAGGCGGTCCTGGCTGGCGCGCGGCAGGAAGAAGCCGCCGAGGCGCACCACCAGGCGGACGATGCCATCGATGCCGACGGTGTTCGGGCCGTGCCGGCGCTGCATCGCCGCCGCGACCTTGCGCTCGATGATCTGGCCGATCGCCGCGACCGGGAAGACCACGGCCAGGACAGGCAGGACCCACACGGCAACGATCGCCGCACCGACCGCCCACCACGCCGGGTCGGGGCCGGATAGCCACTGGGCCAGGGCATCAACTGCGGGGCCGAGGGTCATGGGACCTCCACCAAGGCGGAAGGCGGAAGGCGGAAGGCGGAAGAGATGCTCGCAGGCGCGGATGTACGGGCGTGTCGGCCTGCGCGCGTCAGCGCGCCGCAATCCTTCCGCCTTCCGCCTTCCGCCTTCCGCCTTTCCTTCATCGGTCTATCTCCGGCACCACGATGTCGAACGACCCGATCACGGTGACGATGTCGGCCAAGAAGATGCCCTTCATCAGCTTGTTGAAGATGCTGCAGGCGGTGAACGAGCCGGTGCGGCAGCGCACGCGGTAGGGTGTCTTGGTACCATCACTGACGATCACATAGCCCATCTCGCCGCGCGGCGCCTCGGTGCGCACGCGGATCTCGCCCTTGGGCGGCTTGCGCAGCGCCTTGGCGACATCGGCCTGGAAGCCGCCGACCGGATCAGCCGGTTTCTCGGCAGCGGGCGGCAGCAGCTTGAGCGCGGCGCGGATCAGGCGCACCGACTCGTTGATCTCCAGCAGGCGGACGATGAAGCGGTCGTAGCAGTCGCCGACCTTGCCGGTGCGGCCGGCATAGCCCTGCCCGACCGGCACGCGCACGCCGAGTTCACCGTAGATGCCGTAGGGCTCGTCACGGCGGATATCCCAGTCCACTCCGCTGCCGCGCAGGTTGGGGCCGACCAGGCCGTAGGCCACCGCTTCGGCAGCGCTGATCACAGCGATGCCGGCGCAGCGGTCGCGGAAGATCGTGTTGGTGGTGATCAGCTTGTTGAAGCGGATCATTTCCTTTTCAAACTGCGCCAGGAACGACTCGATCTCCTCGACCGCTCCGGTGTGCAGGTCGAAGCCGACGCCGCCGATGGTGATGTAGTTGTAGGTCAGGCGCTGGCCGCACAGCTTCTCGAAGATGTCGTTCACTCCCTCGCGCTGCGCGATGCCGTGCAGGAAGGGGGTGTAGGCGCCGAGGTCCATCGACATGGCGCCGACCGCGACCAGGTGCGACGAGATGCGGTTCAGTTCGGCGACGATGACGCGGATGACTTCGGCGCGGCGCGGCACCTGCACTGCTGTCGTCTTGTCGGTCGCCAGCAGCTTCTCGACCGCCACGCAGTAGGCGAGGTTGGCGTTCATCGCGCAGACGTAGTCCACGCGGTCGGTGTAGGGCACGAACATCGGCCATTCGACGCACTCGCCGATCTTCTCGATCGAGCGGTGCAGGTAGCCGTGGTCGGGGGTGGCCGAACTGACGATCTCGCCGTCGCACTCGACGATCAGGCGCAGCACCCCGTGCGTCGCCGGGTGGTGCGGCCCCATGTTGATGCGCATGCGCTCGCCGCCGGCGGACTCGATCGCGAGGTCGCTGCTCATGGGGCGGCGGCTCCGCCGCCGCTGGCGGGGGGCGGGGGGCGGGGGGCGGGGGGAGCGGCAGGGGGCGCAGCGGCAGCCGGCTTCGGCGCGGGCGGGGGTTCGAAGCGCTGGCCCTCGCGCAGGTGGGCGACGCCGTTGTAGGACTGCGGGTAGGCGTAGTCCTTGCGCAGCGGGTGCCCGATCCAGTCGTCCGGGGTCATGATGCGCTTGAGGTTGGGATGTTCCGCGAAGCGCACGCCGAGCAGGTCCCATACCTCGCGTTCGAAGTAGTTGGCCACCGCCCAGACGCCGCTGACGGTGGGCACCTCGGCGGCTTCGCGTGGCACTTGCACCTTGACGGTCAGGTGGTGGCGGTGGGCCAGGCTGTGCAGGAAGTAGGCGACAACGAGATCGCTGGACGGTGGGGTGGCGGGGTACTTCGACAGATCCCAGCCGGTCAGGTCCATCAGCGAGTCGAAGCGCAGAGCCGCATCATCACGCAGCAGGGTGGCGACACGCACGATCTCGGCCGGCGGCACCAGCAGGTAGGGTTGACCGTTGTCGGACGACCTCGCCGCCACGGTGGGGTGGGCGGCGATGACGCGCTCGGCGATGGCGGCGTTGTCGAGCTTTGAGCTTGGAGCTTGAAGCTCTGAGCCCGCAGGTGCGGCCGAGGTCATGCCTTGGGCCCTTGCGGGCTCGAAGCTCCAAGCTCCAAGCTTGAAGCTTTGCCTGGATGCGATCCGAACGCGCAATCCGCGCCCTGCACCACATGCGGATCCTTGTCGCGGATGCCGACGGTGCGGTACTTGCGCACGCGTTCGCGCAGCGCCATCACGCCGTCGATCAGCGCCTCGGGGCGCGGCGGGCAGCCCGGGATGTACACATCGACCGGGATGTATTTGTCCACCCCGTTGAGCACCGAGTAGCTGTATTTGCTGAACGGACCGCCGCTGTTCGCGCACGAGCCCATCGACACGACCCAGCGCGGCTCGGTCATCTGCTCCCACAGGGTCCGCACGCGGCTGGCCATCTTGTGGGTGATGGTGCCGGCGATGATCATCAGGTCTGCCTGGCGCGGCGTGGCGCGCGGGATCATGCCGAGGCGGTCCACATCGTAGCGCGGGCCGCCGGTCTGCATCAGTTCGATGCCGCAGCAGGCGGTGGCGAAGAGCAGGTAGAACAGCGAGTTCTCCTTGCCCCAGGCGAGGAATTCATCAACCGTGGTGGTAAACACCTGCTCGTCGTTGCCGGGCTTGATGATCTCAGTCATCGGACACCTTGCGGTCCCAGATGAATCCGCCGCCAGCCGCCACCCACGCCAGGCCAATGGCCAGGCTGCCGGCGAAGGCGGTGATCTCGATGAAAGCCGCCAGCGCCTGTCCGTTGCCGACCCAGTCGAGGCAGCGCGGCAGGATCGGCCAGAGCAGGGCCAGTTCGACATCGAAGATCAGGAAGGTCAGGGCGACGGTGGTGAAGCGGTTGTTGAAGCGGAACCACGCCGAGCCGACCGGGGCCTCGCCGCACTCGTAGGTGCTCAGGCGCTGCTTCGAGTCGGTGATGCGATCCACCACGCGCGTGACCAGACGAACTGCAACGAGGGCTCCGCCGACCACCGCCACGGCCAGCAGGCCGATGACCAGGACGCTGAGCCAGGCGCCGTAAGCGCTTGCGGTCGGGGCTGCGAGGGGGAGTTGGGGGTCCATACGAGTTGGGAAGGTGGCAGCGTAGAGGACATGCGCAGTCTGCAATACCCCCGGGGGGTGCTTGCCGAAAGTCCGTCAGACTGACATACATAAAGCGTATAGCAGGTCGAACTATGCAGATCGTTGCACGGATCGGGTGTTGTCCGATGCGTGTATGACATAAAGACTAAAGGACCTAGAAATCCTTTTGTCCACGAGGGGGCTCGCAGTCAGGCTGCGCGCGGACACCCGCAAGGAGCCGCCCATGGCCGCAGCCGCCGGACCAGCTGATCTCGCAACCATAGCCAAGAAGTGGAAGGACAAGCGTGGCAGCCTGATCATGGCGCTGCACGACCTCCAGGGCCGCTACGGCTACGTGCCGCGCGACGCCGCGCAGGAACTGGGCAAGCACCTCGACGTGCCCCTCGCACGCATTTACGAGGTCATCACCTTCTACAACTACTTCAAACTCGAAGCTCCGGGCAAGCACATCATCTCGGTGTGCATGGGTACCGCCTGCTACCTCAAGGGCGCGCCCGAGATCATCGCCAAGCTCTCCGACAAGCTCGGGGTGAAGGCCGGCGAGACCACCCCGGACAAGCAGTTCCATCTCCAGCAGGTCCGCTGCATCGGTTGCTGCGGCCTCGCCCCTGTCGTCACCGTCAATGAGAAGGTGCTGGCCAAGGTCAAGGCGGCTGACGTCGTCGACCAGGTCTACGCCTGCACCAAGGGAGCCTGACCCATGCCCAAGTTCACCCCCGCCGATCTCGACGCCCACAAGGCGAAGCTGCTCGCCGCCACGGCCAAGAAGGCGATCATCAAGGTCGGCCTCAACACCTGCGGTGATGCCGCCGGGGCCCAGCCGGTGATGGCCGCGATCAAGGAAGAGGTCGCCAAGGCCGGCCTCGACGCCCAGATTGTCAAGACCGGTTGCTCGGGCATGTGCGCCCTGGAGCCGCTGGTCGAGGTCAGTGTCGGCGGTGCCGCCCCGACCCAGTATGGCCGCGTCACCGTCGAAGCTGCGCGCGAGATCGTCGAGAAGCACGTCAAGGGCGGCCGCGTGGTCGAAGCCTTCAAGGTGCCCTCGGTCGGCGAGATGAGTTCCGAGAAGCCGGTGCCCGGCAAGCAGTACCGCATCGTGCTGCGCAACTGCGGCGTGATCGACCCTGAGAGCCTCGACGAGTACATCGCCCGCGACGGCTACCAGGCCACCAAGCAGGCGCTGACCGCGATGACGCCTGAGCAGGTGATCAGCGAGCTCGAGACCTCTGGCCTGCGCGGCCGCGGCGGCGCCGGCTTCCCCACCTTCATGAAGTGGAAGCTGACCCGTGCCAGCCGGCCCGGCGAGCAGAAGTACATCATCTGCAACGGTGACGAAGGGGACCCGGGCGCCTATATGGACCGCTCGGTCCTCGAAGGCGACCCGCATGCCGTGATCGAAGGCATGATCATCGGCGGCTGGGTCATCGGCGCCTCGCAGGGTATCTTCTACATCCGTGCTGAATACCCCCTCGCCATCGAGCGCATCGAGAAGGCGATCAAGCAGGCGCGCGCCAACGGCCTGCTCGGCAAGAACATCCTCGGCACCGGCTTCGACTTCGACTGTGAGATCCGCCTCGGCGCCGGCGCCTTCGTGTGCGGCGAGGAGACCGCGCTGATCGCCTCGATCGAAGGTCTGCGTGGCACGCCACGTCCGCGTCCGCCCTACCCGGCCCAGAAGGGCCTGTGGGACCAGCCCTCGATGGTCAACAACGTCGAGACCCTGGCCAACATCGCGCAGATCGTGCTGCGCGGCGGCGCCTGGTTCGGCGCCATCGGCGTCGGCCGCAGCAAGGGCACCAAGGTCTTCGCCGTCACCGGCAAGGTCAAGGTCTCCGGCCTGATCGAGATCCCGATGGGAACCACGCTGCGCCAGGTGGTGATGGACATCTGCGGCGGCACCTCGTCGGGCAAGCCGATCAAGGCGGTGCAGACCGGCGGACCGTCCGGCGGTCTCATCCCCGAGAACCTGCTCGACACGCCGATCACCTACGAAGACCTGGGCAAGCTCGGCTCGATCATGGGCTCGGGCGGCATGATCGTGATGGACGAAAGCGACAACACGGTCGAGCTGTCACGCTTCTATCTCGACTTCTCGGTCGATGAGAGCTGCGGCAAGTGCGCACCCTGCCGCATCGGCGGCACGCAGATGCTGCGCACGATCGACAAGATCGTGGCGCGCAAGGGCACCGCTGCGGACATCGCCAAGATCCGCCGCATCGCCCTGACCATGCAGCGCGGCTCGTTGTGCGCGCTGGGCCAGACGACGCCCAACCCGGTGCTGTCGGCGCTGCGCTACTTCGAGTCCGAGTGGACCGAGCGCCTCGTCCCGGCGACCAAGAAGTAACCCAAAGCGAACCCTAAGGAAACCGACCATGACGGTCAAAGCCATCATCAACGGCATCCCGATCGAAGTCGCCGAGGGCACCTCGATCCTCGAAGCGGCCAAGAAGGTGTCGATCAAGATCCCGGCGCTGTGCAAGCACCCGGATCTCGACCACACCGCCGCGTGCGGCATCTGCATCGTGCGCATCAAGGCCACCGGCCGGACGCTGCGCGCCTGCTGCACGCCGCTCGAAAACGGCATGGACATCGTGACCCACGATCCCGAGATCGTGAACGTGCGGCGTGGCATCGTCGAGATGATCATGTCGAAGCACCCGAACGAGTGCGTCACGTGTTCGCGCAACCAGAACTGCGAACTGCAGACGATGTGCGCCGACTTCAACATCGAGAGATCGGATCTCGACAACATCGTACCCGACCTGCCGCTCGATGAGACCACCCGTGCGGTCACCCTCGATCCACGCAAGTGCATCTCCTGCGGTCGCTGCATCCAGGTCTGTCAGAAGGACCAGAACGTCTGGGCCCTGACCTTCATGGAACGCGGCATCGAGACGCGCATCGCCCCGGCTGGCGACATCAGTCTGGCCGAGAGCCCGTGCGTGAAGTGTGGCCAGTGCAGCGCGCATTGCCCGACCGGCGCGATCGTCGAATACGACGAGGGTCCGGATGTATGGCAGAAGCTGATGGACCCCGAACTGCACTGCGTGGTGCAGATCGCACCCGCCGTACGCGTGGCGATCGGCGAAGCCTTCGGCTTCAAGCCGGGCACCAACCTGACCGGCAAGATCTACGCGGCCCTGCGCCGCATGGGCTTCAAGGCGGTGTTCGACACCAACTTCGGCGCCGACCTCACCATCCTCGAGGAAGGCACCGAGTTCGTCGAGCGCTTCGCGCACGGCAAGGGCGAACTGCCGCTGATCACCAGCTGCTGCCCGGCCTGGGTGGACTTCATGGAGAAGTACTCGGCGCCCTGTCGAAGACCTACTACGCCGAGAAGATCAAGACCGACGCCAAGAAGATCTACATGGTCTCGGTCATGCCGTGCACGGCCAAAAAGTATGAGATCCAGCGCAACGACGACATGAAGTCGTCGGGCTACCAGGATGTCGATGTGTCGATCACGACGCGCGAACTGGCGCGCATGATCAAGCAGGCTGGCATCGACATGCAGTCGATCCCTGAGGAGCAGCCTGATCACATCCTCGGTGCCTACTCCGGCGCCGGCACCATCTTCGGCGCCACCGGCGGCGTGATGGAGGCGGCGATCCGCACTGCCTTGAAGCTGGTCACTGGCACCACTCCGCCGCGTGTTGATTTCGAAGTCACGCGTGGCCTCAAGGGGGTCAAGGAAGGCGTCCTCGAAGTGGCTGGCAAGCAGGTGCGCATCGCGGTCGCCCACGGCCTCGGAAATGTCGAGTACGTGATCAACAAGGTGCGCGAGGCGAAGCAGAAGGGTTTGCCGCCTCCCTGGCACTTCATCGAGGTGATGGCCTGCCCCGGCGGCTGCGTCGGCGGCGGTGGCCAGCCCTACGGTGTGACCGACGAGCTGCGCATCGCTCGGGCCAAGGGTCTGTACCAGGAGGACGTCGCGGGTCTGTGGCGCTGCAGCCACGACAATCCGTACATCCAGAAGCTCTACGACGAGTACCTGGGCAAGCCGCTGTCGGAGAAGAGCCACCACCTCCTGCACACGCACTACACCCCGCGGCCGAAGTACCAGCGCTGACGCGCTGGTACGGCTGGATGCTGGAAGCTGGAGGCTGGAAGCGGCCCGCCGCATTGACCAGGATCTGGCTGACGCATCCGCATCACGGCCGGCGCTACCCCGCTGGCCGTGATGCTTTTCACAGATACTCCTGCCTGCAGCCAGCCTCCAGCCTCCAGCCTCCAGCTTCCAGCCTCCAGCCCCATCGGAGTCCCCCATGCCCACGATCCTCGTCGCTCCCGCCGGCCGCAGTGTAGGCCTGACCTCGGTCTGCCTGGGTCTGGTGCATGCCTTCGAGCGGACCGGTCGCAGGGTGGCCTTCGTCAAGCCGATCGCGCAGCCGGCCGACGGTACGCCGGACCGCTCGCGCGCGCTGATCACCGCCGGAACGAACCTGCGCCCGCCCGAACCGATCGCCCGCGTTGAAGCCGACGAGATGCTCGGCGACAGCCGCGACCAGGATCTCATGGAAATGGTCGTCGCGCTGTGCCAGAAGGCGGCCAAGGGTGCGGACATCCTGGTGGTTGAAGGCATGGTGCCGGATGCCGGCATGGTGCATGCGACGCGCGTGAACAGCCTGATGGCCAAGGCGCTGGATGCCGAACTCGTCCTGGTGTGCGCACCTGGCGGCCTGCCTCCTGCGACCGTGGTCGAAGGCGTGCATATCGCTGCCAACGGTTTCGGCCTCGACCGGCCGGCGGCCCTCATCGTCAACCGGGTCGGCGACACTGGACGCGGCCTGCTGCATGAGCCGCACCGCGAGGATGAGCGTGAGGACCTGGCTCCGCTGCATCAACGGTATCGTGAACTGGCAGTCGAGGCTGGCCTGAAGCTGGTCGGCTTCATCCCTGCCGACGAGGACTGCGCCCTGCCGCGCATCGCCGATGTCGCCGACGCCATCGGTGCCTCGTTCATGGCGGTGGGCGAAGCTGGCCGCCGCGTGCGCCATGTCGCGCTGTGCGGCATGACCGTGCCGTTCGCCCTCGACCTGTTCCGCCCCGAGACCCTGGTCATCGTGCCGGCCGGTCGCGACGACATCCTCATGGCGGCCAGCCTCGCCGCGGTCGATGGCGTCAAGCTCGCCGGCCTGCTGCTGTGCGGCGGCGGTGACCTCGAGGAACGCATCCTCAAGCTGTGTCGCCCGGCCCTGTCCACCGAACTGCCGGTCCTGCGCACCGCGGTCGGTGCCTTCGACACCGCCCTGGCGATCGGCCGCTCGAATCTGGAGATCCCGGTCGATGACCGCGAGCGCCTGCAGAACACCATGGGCAATGTCGCGGGCGGCATCGACCAGACCTGGCTCGATCAGGTCGCTGGCGCCAAACGCGAGACGCGCCTCTCGCCGCCAGCCTTCCGCTACGCCCTGATCGAACGTGCCCGCGCCGCGCACAAGCGCATAGTCCTGCCCGAAGGCACCGAACCGCGCACCCTGAAGGCCGCAGCGATCTGCCATGACAAGGGCATCGCGCGTTGCGTGCTGCTCGGCGTGCCCGACGAGGTGCGCGCTGCCGCCGACAAGGCCGGTGTCAAGCTGCCCGGTTCGATCGAGATTGTCGATCACCGCTCGCTGATGGACGAGTTCATCCCCATCCTGTGCGAGATGCGCAAGAAGAAGGGCCTGACTCCCGACCAGGCGCGCGAGGCGCTGGCCGACACGATCATGCCCGGCACGCTGATGGTGAAGCTTGGCAAGGCCGACGGCCTGGTCTCTGGCGCCGTGCATACGACCGCGCATACCATCAGTCCGGCCCTGCAGATCATCAAGTGCGCCCCGGGCATGACCCTGGCCTCGTCGTGCTTCTTTATGTGCCTGCCCGACCAGGTGGTGGTCTTCGCCGACTGCGCGGTGAACCCCGATCCCAACGCCGAGCAGCTGGCCGATATCGCCATCCAGTCGGCCGACAGCGCCCTGGCCTTCGGCATCCCGGCACGCGTCGCCATGCTCTCCTACTCGACCGGCGCCTCGGGCACCGGCGCTGATGTCGAGAAGGTGGTGCAGGCGACCAAGCTCGCCCAGACGCGTCGTCCCGACCTGCTCATCGACGGCCCGTTGCAGTACGACGCCGCGGTGATGGCCGACGTCGCCAAGTCGAAGGCGCCGAAGTCGCTGGTCGCCGGCAAGGCGACGGTGTTCATCTTCCCCGACCTCAACACCGGCAACGTCAGCTACAAGGCGGTGCAGCGCAGCGCCAACGCCGTCGCTATCGGTCCGATGATGCAGGGTCTCGACATGCCGGTGAACGACCTGTCGCGCGGCTGCCTGGTCGATGACATCGTCTACACCATCGCGCTGACCGCCATCCAGGCCGAGCAGGCGGCGGCGCGCCGGGCCACGCTCGCAGCCAAGGGTTGATCTCGTAGGTTTTTGTCCTGTCGTAAGTTGCATTCCTCCGTCGGATGCATGCATACGCATGCGTCCGGTGCAGGGCTCGGGCCGATCAGAGGAACGCCCTGGTCATTCGGATGAGGATATCTATTATTCCCATACGAGGAGACGGACGCATGCGGACGGTTGATGCCGGAATGGATAACGCCGCGCTGCGTGGCTGGCTGACCGAAGAGGACCCCCGCCAGCTCGATCGCCTGTTCGCCGCCGCTGATGCAGCGCGTGCCGCCACCGTCGGTCCCGAGGTCCACCTGCGCGGCCTGATCGAGCTGTCCAACGCCTGCGCCCGCGCCTGCGCCTACTGCGGCATCAGCGTCCACAACAAGGACATCCAGCGCTATCGCATGCCGCGCGACGAGATCCTCGACTGCGCGCGGCGCGCCAAGGAACTCGGCTACGGCACGGTGGTGATGCAGGCCGGCGAGGACGCGCAGCTGACCCGCGACCTGATCGCTGATCTGGTGCGCACGATCAAGCGCGAGACCGGCCTCGCCGTCACCCTGTCGCTCGGTGAGCGTTGTCGCGATGACCTGATCGCCTGGCGCGACGCCGGCGCCGACCGTTACCTGCTGCGTTTCGAGACCAGTAACCCTGTCCTCTACGCGCGCATCCATCCGGAAGCGTTCGGAACGCCGAACGTCGAACGTCGAACGCCGAACGAGGTGCCCCGCATCGCCATGTTGCGTCAGCTCCAATCCCTCGGCTACCAGGCCGGCACCGGGGTCATGGTCGGCATCCCCGGGCAGACCTGGGATGATCTGGTGCGTGATCTGCGGACCTTCCAGGCCCTCGACATCGAGATGATCGGGGTCGGGCCCTACATCCCGCATCCCGCGACGCCGCTGGCGCACGATTTCGACGGCGCCGCCGAGCACGGCCTGCAGGTGCCCAACACGGTCGCCGTGGCGCTGAAAATGGTCGCCTTGGCGCGCCTGCTCGTTCCTGATGCGAACATCCCGGCGACGACGGCGGTGGCGACGTTGAACAAGGACACCGGCCGCGAGGATGCCCTGAAAGCGGGCGCCAATGTGGTGATGCCCAACCTGACGCCGCCCGCATATCGAGCACTCTACGAGATCTATCCCGACAAGGCCTGTGTGAACGAGACCGCCGAGCAATGCCACACATGCCTCACCGCGCGCATCGAGAGTGTCGGCCGGTGCATAGGTGCAGGCCCCGGGGCGGCTCCCAAGCGCCTGCGGACCCTTTCCGATAGGATCCCCGCGTGAGCAAGCTACCCGCACTCGAACCCTCGCCGACCGCCGAGGACTTCATCGATGACGCCGCGATCGAGGCGACCCTGACCCGGGCGCGCGGCGCCGACGCCACCTGGGTGCGCGAGCTGATCGCCAAGGCGTTGGACAAGCAGCCCCTCGCGCCGGCCGAGACCGCGGTGTTGCTCGGCTGCGAGGACAAGGACCTGCAGCAGGAGATGTTCGCCGCCGCGCGCCAGCTCAAGGAGACGGTGTACGGCAACCGCATCGTGCTGTTCGCGCCGCTCTACATCGGCAACAAGTGCGTCAACGACTGCACCTACTGCGGTTTCCGCTCGTCCAACGACGAAGCGATCCGCCGCGAGCTGGAGCAGGCGCAGATCGCGCAGCAGGTCCAGGCGCTGGAGGCCAAGGGCCACAAGCGCCTGATCGTGGTCTTCGGCGAGCACCCCGACTACGACCCGCACTTCATGGCCGACAGCATCCGCTCGGTCTATGGCGCGGGCGACATCCGCCGCGTCAACGTCAACGCCGCGCCCCTTGATGTCGCCGGCTACAAGATCGTCAAAGAGGCGAAGATCGGCACCTTCCAGATCTTCCAGGAGACCTACCACCACCAGACCTACGCGCAGGTGCACAACCCCCGCACGCGCAAGGGCGACTACATGTGGCGTCTCGATGGCCTGTCGCGCGCCTTCGAAGCCGGCATTGACGACATGGGCATCGGCGCCCTGTTCGGCCTCTACGACTGGAAGTTCGAGGTCATGGGCCTGGTCAGCCACGCCGCCTACTTCATGAAGCGGCACGGCGTCGGCCCGCACACCATCAGCTTCCCGCGCCTCAAGCCCGCCCAGGGCGTCAACTTCGATCCCAAGTGGCTGGTCAAGGACGAGGAGTTCCTGCGCCTGGTCGCGATCCTGCGCCTGTCGGTGCCCTACACCGGCATGATCTGCACCGCGCGCGAGCCAGCGCACATCCGCGACACCGTGCTGAGCTTCGGCGTCAGCCAGATCGACGCCGGCACCAACATCGCGCTCGGTGGCTATGCCGAGCAGGGCGACGCGACGGTGGTCGAGCAGAAGAAACTCGATTCCGCGCAATTCGCGCTGGGCGACACGCGCTCGCTCGATGAGATGGTCGGCAAGCTGGTCGATCAGGGCTACATCCCGTCCTTCTGCACTTCGTGCTACCGCCAGGGCCGCACCGGCGAGGTGTTCATGGAGTACGCCATCCCCGGCTTCATCCAGAAGCTGTGCACGCCCAATGCGATCACCACCTTCCAGGAATACCTCTGCGACCACGCCAGTCCGGCGGTGCGCGTGCAGGGCGAGGCGAAGATCGCCGACGAGGTGGCGAAGATCGCCGATCCAGGCGTGAAGAAGGTGGTTCAGGAGCGCCTGCACCAGATCCGCCACCAGGGCAAGCGGGACCTGTATCTATGAAGGCGGAAGGCGGAAGGCGGAAGGCGGAAGGATCGCGGCGCGCTGACGCGCGCAGGTCGCTGGCGGACGCCAGCGCGCTTCGCCATGACGACGCTTGCGCGCATCTCTTCCGCCTTCCGCCTTCCGCCTTCCGCCTTTCGTCCAGCGGGGGAATCCCATGAACGAGTCCGGTCTGCGGATTGAGCATGACCTGCTCGGCGAGGTCGCCGTGCCCGCTGACGCCCTGCCCGGCATCCACGCCGCGCGCGCCTCGGCCAACTTCGACCTCGCCGGACGCCCGGTGCACGGCGAGCTGCTGCGCGCCTTCGGCGCGGTGAAACGCGCCGCGGCGCGTGCTGCGCATCATGCCGGGACGCTTGACGCCGTGCGTTTGGCCGCGATCGAGCAGGCCGCCGCCGAGGTGATGGAGGGCCGCTGGGATGCCGCCCTGGCCACCGATGCGCTGCAGGGGGGCGCTGGCACCTCGACCAACATGGTGGTCAACGAACTGATCGCCAACCGCGCCTGCCAGCTGATGGGCGGCCAGCCCGGCGATCGTTCCCTGGTCAGTCCGCACGACCATGTGAACATCCACCAGTCGACCAACGACGCTTATCCGACGGCGCTCAAGGTTGCGGCGATCCGCGGCTGCAAGGCGTTGGAGGACGCGGTGGTGCGCCTGCAGGAGTCATGCCAGGCGCGCGAGCGCGACTTCGCCAGCGTGGTCTGCCTCGGCCGCACCGAGCTGATGGACGCGGTGCTGATGACCATGGGCCGGCGCTTCGGCGCCTATGCCGACGCCCTCGGTCGCGACCGCTGGCGCATCAGCAAGTGCGAGGAGCGCCTGCGCGTGGTCAATCTCGGCGGCACCGCCACCGGCACCGCACTGGGCGCGCCGCGTGCCTACATCTTCCGCGCCACTGACGAGCTGCGTGCGATCACCGGTCTGCCCCTGGCGCGGGCCGAGAACCTGATCGACGCCACCGCCAATAACGACGCCTTTGCCGAGGTCGCCGGCATCCTCGGCGCCCTGGCCGTCAACCTGATCAAGATGAGCGACGATCTGCGTTTGCTCGCCAGCGGCCCGCAGGGCGGCATCGGCGAGTTGATCCTGCCGGCGCGGCAGGAGGGCAGTTCGCTGATGCCGGGCAAGATCAACCCGGTCATCCCCGAGTCGGTGGTGCAGGCCGGTCTCGCCGTGCTCGGCGACCAGCAGGTGATCAACCAGGCCTGCGCGCGCGGCTGCCTGGAGATCAACCCCTACCTGCCGCTGGTCGCCGACCGTCTGCTGAACGGCCTCGACCTGCTGCGCCGCGCCTGCGGTGCGCTGGCGACCAAGTGCATCGACGGCATCGCCATCGACGCCAACCGCTGCGCCGCCCACGCCAGCGCGATCACCGCGCAGGCCACCGCGATCAGCGGCAAGCTCGGCCACCACCGCGCCGGTGAACTCGCGCGCCAGGCCCTCGCCACCGGCCGCACGGTGCGCGACCTGGCGATCGATGCGGGACTGCTGACGGGTGAGGAGTTCGACGCCCTCACCTCGCCGGCGGCCGTGATGAGGCTCGGAGCATGAACATGGCAAGGCGGAAGGCGGAAGGCGGAAGGCGGAAGGGATGCGGCGCGCTGGCGCGCGCATGCCGAGATACGTTCGTCGTCACGCCTGCGAGCGATTCTTCCGCCTTCCGCCTTCCGCCTTCCTCCTTTGGATTGGGGGGCAATCCATGAACACCGCCCCCCGTGGTTCACGCCTGCACATCGCGGTCTTCGGCCGTCGCAACGCCGGCAAGAGTTCGCTGCTCAACGCCCTGACCGGCCAGCAGGTGTCGATCGTCAGCCCGGTCGCTGGCACCACCACCGATCCGGTCGAGAAGGCGATGGAGCTGCTGCCGATCGGGCCGGTGCTGCTCATCGACACCGCCGGCCTCGATGACGAGGGGGATCTCGGCGCGATGCGCGTCGCCAAGACCCTGGCGGTCAAGGATCGCACCGACATCGCCGTGATCGTCGCGCCGGCCGACGCCTGGGGCGAAGCCGAGGACGCGCTGTGCGCCGAGTTCCAGGCCGCCAAGGTCGCTGTCGTCGCGGTGCTCAGCCAGTGCGACCGCGTGCGCCCCGGTCGTCGGCCGACCGTGAAGCAGGTGGTCGAGACCAGTGCCGCGACCGGCACCGGCCTTGATCTGCTGCGCGCAGCGCTGGTCGCGTCGGTGCCGGACGGCTGGCTCGATCCTCCTGCCATCGTCAGCGACCTGCTGCCGCCGGGCGGGCTGTGTGTGCTGGTCGTGCCGATCGACAAGGAGGCGCCCAAGGGCCGCCTGATCCTGCCGCAGGTGCAGACCATCCGTGACCTGCTCGACGGCGACCAGACCGCCATCGTGGTCAAGGAACGCGAACTGGCGACCACGCTCAAGCGCCTGGGCCAGAAGCCGGATCTCGTCGTCACCGACTCGCAGGCCTTTCTCAAGGTGTGCGCCGACGTGCCGGAGGGGGTGCCCGTCACCTCGTTCAGCATCCTCTTCGCCCGCTACAAGGGCGACCTTGACGCCTTCGTCGCTGGCGCCCAGGCGATCGACCGCCTGCGCCCTGGAGATCGTGTACTGATTGCGGAAAGCTGCACCCACCACGCGATCAGCGATGACATCGGACGGGTGAAGATCCCGCGCTGGCTTACCCAATATCTGGGCTTCGAGGTCCGGATATCCACCTTCAGCGGCCACGATTTCCCTGCCGATCTCGCGGATTACCGCCTGGCGATCCACTGCGGCAGTTGCACCACCAATCGCCGTGAGGTGCTGGCGCGCATCCTGCGCTGCCGCGCCGCCGGCGTGCCGATCACCAACTACGGCGTCGCCATCGCCAAGGTCCAGGGCCTGCT
>JFJP01015217.1_pt1 | contig 50397 bp, 44 predicted proteins | sample 431651 | NCBI WGS metagenome assembly JFJP01 (sample SAMN02602958, study PRJNA72255) | Microbial mat metagenome, whole genome shotgun sequencing project. | biome: fresh water; feature: sink hole; material: water; isolation source: purple microbial (photo- and chemosynthetic) mats found in... | reverse complement strand
AGAAGTAGCTATAAAATCAGAAATCTCTTCACACTTCTGCCTAGAAAGATCATAGGTGTATGTTTCTAATATTACTGGAGTAACAGAAGGCTTACGGCGAACTATTCTAGGTCTTTGTTTGACAATCCATTCACTAATAAATTCGTAATTGCTCAACCTAGTAAAATCAACACAAAAAGTGTCAAAAAGTGCTAAAGTAAGAGAATGAAAGAACTTCCTAATCTCAATCAGCTAACAGAAGAGGCGAAAGATGCCTTAATAATGGAACTATGGGAAAAAGTACAAAAATTAGAGAAACAGTTAGAAAAGAAACCAAAGAAAACATCGCGAAACTCAAGCTTACCGCCAGCACAGGGATTTAAAGCTGAAATAAAAAGTGAAGAGAAAGGGGATAACGAACAACGTGTTAGTAGCGTAGGGAGAGAAGGTGGCGGTCGTCCATTGAGTGAAACACCAGACCAAATCATCAAAGCAACCGTAAAAAGTTGCGCTGGATGCGGCAAAGAGATAGCAGAGTCAATGCAAATATTACTGGAAAGGTATGACAAGATCGATATTCCACCGATTAAACCAATTGTGACCAGAGTGGAAAGATATGGATGTAAATGTGAAGGCTGCGGACAACAACAGATAGCCGATGTACCAGTTGGCATGGAATCAGGTAGTCCTTTTGGAGATCGCATCGCCGCATTAGTAACAACGATGCGATACAGTCACGGAATTAGCTATAACCGAATGCAGAAAATGATGTCAGAAGTATTCGGTTTGGAGATCTCGGAAGGGGCGATCGCCAACCTATTGACGAGAGTAAAAGGACAACTTGAAAGTGATGTAGAAAATATTTTGCAAGCTGTCAGAAGCGCTCGATTAGTATGCAGTGATGAAACGAGTGCGCGAGTAAATGGTAAAAATCAATGGGAATGGGTATTTCAAAATGATGAAGTATGTTTCCATATCATTCGCCCATCCAGAGGCGGCGATGTCATCCAAGAAGTGATGAAAGAACACCAGCCCGAAGTATGGGTGTCAGACTTATATAGCTCACAGAAGACGCATCCAGCCGCAGCATGGCAAGTATGTCTTGCCCACCAACTCAGAGATTGTCAGTATGGAATCGAAGCAGGAGATGAGATTTTCTCTGGTCGCATGAAAAAACTGTTATTACGATCTTTGATACTACGAAGGCGTTGGCATGACTTAGCTGAAAGCACTCGTTATCAATATCGATGTCGATTGGATCGAGACCTTGAGGCAGTTTTAGCTTTGTTACCCATCCATGAAGATGGCATTAGATTACAAAACCGTTATCGTGATTTAAGAGAAAACTTATTTCTGTTCTTGGATGACCCGACCATACCACCAACCAATAATGCCAGTGAGCAAGCGCTAAGGTGGAGTGTCATATTTAGGAAAATCACTAATGGATTTCGCTCTGATTGGGGGCGTGATTTATTTGCGATGATTCGCTCTATTGTTAATACTGGAAAAAGACATGGTTTATCTACTTTTGAGTCGATTCTTGCTGCTTTGAATCCCCTCAAGTCTTTATTTGTTATAAGTTGAGCAATTACATTTGTTATAAGTTGAGCAATTACCTTTATTAAGTCGTAAGTCCCTTAGGACTACCTCCGTTTCAAAGTGATTTTTAATAGAGCTTTACTATTTTGTGATGGATTAATCGAATTCAAATTATCTAAACTCACAGACTGAATAACATTCAACTGCTGTTTAGGAATTTGCCATTTTGATGCTAAATATGTAGCGATCGCCTGAAAGTAAGATTTTTTTAAATCATTATTTTCGAGATCCCGCAAGCTGATCGTAACCGATAAATTCAGTTGGGGATAAAGCTGTAGCAATTTCCCAATCTGGTCAAGATTGGCATTAGCATTTGTAGGAATTGTGGCAGTATTCTCATCAAATATAATTTCACTAACTGCTGTACTGATGTAGTCGAAACTGACCTTGGCCTCACTCACCCCTAGTCGTTTCTGGATATCCCGCATTACCAATGCTTGAGCATCTTCACTGAAAGGACGATCGCTTAAATAGGCGATATTAATTAAAAAAGCCTGCGAATTGCCAATACTGACCGCATAATCCACTAATTGCATATTTGGTGGGAAAGAAACATCAGCGATCGCCTTATTTAGAGATTGCAAAAGATTAATCTGCAATTCATTGAGGCTAGGAGGCAGTGGAACAGTCGGCTGAATCACTTCTTCCTTTTTAACTAAAAGCTCATTAGTGGCGGTGGGAATTTCCGTCAAAGTAAATTGAATTTGCTGAGGAACTTTGTCTATTTTGTTGGCAAGCTGCTGTATATATTGTTCTTTTTCCGCATCAGAATAAAGTTTACTGGTGAAAACGTTCAATTTGACCGTGACCAATTTATCTTTTTCGGTAATGGATAACCTTTCAATGGATGAGCGGATCTGCTTATTGGGAAAATTACTAAATCGATCTTGCCAAATACTAATGGCATTGCGGCGTAGAGCATTTTGTTGCTGTTTAAGAGATACTTCTTGACCCAATTTAGCAAAGGAACTACTAAGAGGAACTAAAAGCGCCAATATTGCTAAAAATCCTACTAGCAATCGACTGGGTAAACTACCAATTGGGCGCAACTTTTGCAAAAATTTATAACTACCTAAAAAGTTCTGCACTGCTAAACTTTCATGATCGCTAGATTCCCATAACTTGGCTCTTTGACGCACGTTTTCTGTATCAATGTTTAGCCCCAAAAATACTAGTGTGGAAGCAAAGGCGATCGCCACAAGGTTAGTCAAAAATAATAACCCCCCACCCTTGGAAATCTGCAATCCTTCGGCTAAATTGAGGCTAAATCCCATGCCGATACCAAAGCCAACTACGCATAGGGGTGGCATCAGGGCAACGGCGATCGATACTCCAGGAATCGAGGTAATTACACCTTTGATTGGTCGGCAAGTTGCGAGCGCCCCAATTGCTCCTGAAAACAAAGCAATTCCTAAATCAAGCGTATTAGGGGTTGTTCTCGCTAAAATTTCACTAGTGGCTTCCTTAAATGGCAGGGTAAAAATTAACAAAATGGCAAAACTGATGGCAACCAAACAGCTAATCGTGAGATTGGCGATCGCCCTAACTAGCAGCACAAAGTCACCCGTAGCCAACGCTAAACCCAACGACAGAATTGGTCCCATCAGAGGCGAAATCAACATTGCGCCGATAATTACCGCAGGACTACTTAACACCAACCCAATCGTGGCAATCCCCGCCGCAAAAACCAACTGAAACCAATAGGCTGCATCGGTTAAAGTCGCCGCTTGAGAGATTTCTAGATAGACATCAGTTTTGCGTTCTTCATCCACGCCCATTTGCGTGGCAAGCCAATCCCGATATATTTGCCAGCTAGAAGTATTCTTTGCCATTTTTGTGATTAACTCGATAAAAATTTAGCGCCAATTCAAATACAAAATGCAATGCCATTATTTAAGCACTGAAATTTAAGCACTGAAATACTTAGCCACAGGATGATGCACAATTAACGCAGTGGTTGACTGTTCAGGATAGAGTTGTTCGCTCTCATCCATTTCTAACCCAACCCGCTTCGCATCGAGCAAATCGAGAAGCTTGTACTGATCCTGCATATTTGGACAGGCGGGATAGCCAAAACTATAGCGAGAGCCATGATAGCGCTGGGCGAGGATATCGCGAATATTATCAGGATCTTCGCCGCCAAAGCCTAGCTCTTGGCGAATGCGCGTATGTGACCACTCCGCGATCGCCTCTGCTATCTGTACCGCTAAGCCGTGAAAATAGAGGTAATCGGTATATTGATTCGCTTTGAATAACTCTTGAGCGAAATCCGTGGCAATATGTCCAACGGTGACGGCTTGCAATGGCAAGACATCAATAATTCCCGACTCTTTGGGAGAGAAGAAATCGGCAATACAGAGACGACGTTGAGACTTTTGACGAGGGAACACAATAGAATTGATTGGCTCAGCGTTCTTAATGTTATCGATATCTTGAGGATCATACACATAGACCGTATTTCCTTCCGCAAGGACGGGGAAATAGCCATATACTAGCGTTGGTTCTAGTAATTTTTCCTTAATTACCCGTTCTTTCCATATCTCCAGAATTGGATAAACGGTTTCTTGCAGGAAGACATCGTACTCCTCACGAGACTGTCCTTGAGGCTTGCGGAATTGCCATTGACCCGCAAATAGGGCTTGCAAATCCAGATTCCAGAATAGTTCTTCAATGGGAATGTCTGCACCTTGGAGAATCTTGGTTCCCCAGTAGGGAGGATTAGGACGGGGGATATTGGTATCTACCGAATCCGATCGCCCAATATCTAAATAGCGCTCTGCAAGCGCCGCTTCTTTTTTAGCTTTATCCTCAGCCGCAGTCGTTACGTCTTTCTCAGAAGTATCAATAACAACGGCTAATTCTTCATCTAGGAAACCTTTGGCATTTTCCCATTTACCCTCAGCCTTAGCGGGCATATATTTGTCCATGAAGTTCAGGTCAGAGAAGGCATCTTTACCATAGATTACTTTACCATTATAGACATTCTGACAATCGGTATAGACAAATTTAGGAGTCAGCGCCGCGCCGCCGAGAATCACGGGAACGCTGATACCGCGATGATTAAATTCCTGCAAGTTATCCTTCATGAAGGCTGTGGATTTGACCAATAATCCACTCATGGCAATGCAATCAGCCTTGCACTCTTCATAGGCTTTGATGATATTCTCCACCGATTGCTTGATGCCAATATTTACGACTTTGTAGCCATTGTTAGAGAGAATGATATCGACAAGATTTTTACCAATATCATGGACATCGCCTTTGACAGTGGCAATCAGGAATACGCCTTTATTTGCACCCTCTTCCTTTTCCATAAACTTCTCAAGAAAAGCAACGGCAGATTTCATGGTTTCAGCAGATTGCAACACAAAGGGAAGCTGCATCTGTCCAGAGCCAAAGAGTTCGCCAACTACTTTCATGCCATCAAGGAGGAATTGGTTAATGATGATCAGTGGTTCATGGGTTTTGAGTGCCTCGGTGAGTGCGTCATCTAAACCAATGCGATCGCCATCAATAATATGATTTTTAAGTTGCTCTTCAATCGGAGTATCAGCTTTATCAACCTTGATGCGCTTCGCCGAGACACCTTCAAATATTTTGGTAAATTCGCCAAGGGGATCGTAGGTACAAATATCACCATCAAACTGGCGCTCATCATAGATAAGCTGTCTTGCCACTTCTTTTTCGCGATCGCCAATCCGATTTAGAGGTACGATCTTGCTAGCATTCACGATCGATGAATCCATTCCCACTTGCATTGCTTCATGGAGAAATACTGAGTTAAGAACTACTCGCGAAGCAGGGTTTAGTCCAAAGGAAACGTTAGAAACACCAAGCAATACATGGGTTTCGGGCATGGCTTCCTTAATGCGACGAATTGATTCGATGGTTGCCGCCGCGTTTTGACGATCCTCTTCAATCCCTGTGGAAATTGGCAAAGCCAACGTATCAAAGAAGATTTCACTAGCTGGCATTCCTAATTCTTCGGTGGCTTGTTTGTAAGCACGGGAAGCAATTTCAAACTTTTTATCAGCAGTTCGCGCCATCCCATCTTCATCAATTGTACCAATAACGATCCCTGCTCCATATTGCTTGGCGAGGCTTACAACCTTACAGAAGCGCTCTTCACCATCCTCATAGTTAGTGGAATTGAGAATACATTTACCACCCGCAACTTTTAGCCCTGCTTCCATCTTTTCCCATTCGGTGGAGTCCAACATCAAAGGCAAAGTCACGTTAGTGACGAGGCGCGATACCAGTTCATGCATATCGCGCACGCCATCACGTCCCACATAGTCCACATTTACATCAAGGATATGTGCGCCTTCTTTTACTTGCGATCGCGCGATCGCCACTAGTCCATCCCAATCCTCAGCATTGAGCAAATCGCGGGTTTTTTTAGACCCACTGGCATTTAATCTCTCACCGACAATCAGGAAAGAATTATCTTGAATATAGGGTTGAGAACTATAAATGGAAGCCGCCGAAGGCACGACTAACGGTTCGCGTTTTTTCGGCTTGAGGGTCTTAGCAGCATCGGCTAAAGCCTTGATGTGCGCTGGTCTTGTGCCACAACAACCACCAATCACCTGCACGCCTAAATCTTCAACAAAATGCGCTAGATGTCCTTTCAGATCTTCAGGGGTAAGGCGGTAAAATGCCTGTCCACCCACGTTTTCAGGCAACCCAGCATTAGGGACACAGGAAACCACAAAGGGCGAATGGGCGCTCAAATACTGCATATGCTCCTTCATCAGGTCAGGACCTGTGGCGCAGTTCAAACCTAAAATATCAATGGGATAGGGTTCGAGAATGGTCACGACTGCGGAAATGTCAGAGCCGACCAGCATTGTGCCAGTGGTTTCCATCGTTACCGAAACCATCACAGGAATGCGCGGTTTTCCCTGTGCGGATATCTTAGTAAAAAATTCGGCGATCGCATTTAACGCGACCTTAATTTGCAGCACATCCTGACAGGTTTCAATTAACAGCAAGTCCGCGCCGCCATCATATAGCCCCTCGATCTGCTCGATAAAGGACTGCTTCATCGTGTCGAAATCAATATGCAGCAAAGTCGGTAACTTGGTTGTCGGACCGATCGATCCCGCCACAAAGCGCGGTTTCTCTGGGGTGGAAAATTCGGCAGCAACTGATTTCGCCAACTCTGTGGCTTTTTTACTAAGCTCATAGGCCATGTGACCAAGGTCATACTCAGCTAGGACGATCGACGTACCGCCAAAGGTGTCTGTTTCGATCACATCCGCCCCTGCTTCCAAAAAGTCGCGATGCACTTTGGCGACTGCTTCAGGTTTCGTTATCACCAGATACTCATTGCAACCCTCGTACTCCGCGCCGCCAAAGTCTGCGGTGGTCAGGTTTTGGACTTGCAAATTTGTACCCATCGCACCATCAAAAACAATGACGGGGCGATCGCTGCTGTGAAGACGTTCCAGAAACAGGCTCATGTGATGTATACCCTAGGCTAATTAAGCTACTCTACCAAAAAAGCAGGTAGCGATTTTGGCGATCGCTCTGCCCTTAACTCTACCTATAGCAAGATATAGCGATCGCTAATATCGCGTACCAAAAGATGTCACCAAATATCTGTTAGATTTATATATGTTTACAAACTTATTTTAATAAAAAAAATTTTATGAGCTTACTGATCGTAGGTGCGACAGGTACACTAGGTCGTCAAATCACCCGTCATGCACTAGATCGGGGGCTAAAAGTTAAATGTTTTGTGCGGTATCCGAAAAAGGCTGGCTTTCTTAGAGAATGGGGGGCTGAACTAGTTGCAGGCAATCTTATGCAACCTGACAGCATTGATGATGCTCTAGAAGGTGTTACTCAAGTAATTGATGCTGCTACCACCCGCGCCACTGGCTCTCTCAGAATTAAAGAGGTTGATTGGCAAGGCAAAGTAGCGCTGATCCAAGCGGCTGAACGCGCCAATATTGAACGCTTTGTATTTTTCTCGATTCTCAATGCTGAAAAATATCCTAACGTCCCCCTGATGGACATCAAATACTGTACTGAAAAATTTTTAGAATCTACAAATCTCAACTACACCATTCTCAAGCCCTGTGGCTTTTTCCAAAACTTGATTGGTGAATATGCGATCCCCATCCTTGAAAATCAAACTATCTGGCTCGGCGGTGAAGCTTCACCGATCGCCTATATGAATACTCAAGATATTGCCAAGTTTGCCATTCGGGCGCTAGAAGTCAAGGAAACCGAGCGTCAATCCTTTGCGATCGCAGGGCCGAAAGCATGGCAACCCAGCGAAATCATCAAACTCTGCGAAAGAATGTCAGGGCGCACTCGCAAAACCGCAAACATGCCCCTCGGTTTATTGCGCTTTGCTCGCAAAGTTGCCCTCGGATTTGAATGGGGCTGGAGCTTTGCCGAGCGCATGACCTATGCCGAAGTCCTCGCTAGTGGGATTCCCCTCGATGCTGACATGACCGAGACTTACAAAATCTTTGGATTGCAAGAAGAAGAGATGACTACCCTTGAATCCTATATGCAGGAATACTTTAGCCGCATTCTCAAGAAGCTCAAGGAACTAGACTACAAAGAGCCAAAAATCAAAGCTCCTTTTTAATTTACCCAGCAGGTTTGATTCTGCCCACGGCAGAATCAAACCTGCTATAAGTAGCTAGGCGCAATCAAACATAAAACCCTAAAACCTGTGGCGCGCGCGCAGCGTGCGCCACAGGTTTTAGGTCTTGGTTTTTAATTAGGCTCGGCTACTTAGAAACTCTTGTGTGTTTACCACACCTTCTAATTTCTGACTTTATTGCTATATTTTTAAGTAGCAATTAGAGAAACAGCTTCCAAGCGGATTTCAATTGACGAGTGGTAACTAATAGTTAAATCTAACACCTAATAATTTAGATTCATATAGATCCAATAATTAAAATTATGAGCAAAACTCCATTAGACGCTTTCTTTATTGGTAGAGCCACTGCTGAGGCTGTGATCGATCGCGTTGAACATACTGTAACCGATGCCCTGAGCGCTTTAGGTAAATTTGATGCTGAGCAGAAGGAACAAATCCGAATTTTCGTTGAAACAGTTCTTGAAAAAGCTGAGCAACAAAAGGGAAATGTGGTGACAGAAGATAGTGACATCGCCGCCGATGAGCTACAAGAAACTATTGATAATCTTCGTGCTGAAATTGCCCAGCTTAAAGCTGAATTACAGCAATATCGCGATCGCTAAACAACAAAAAAAAGGAGCGCTAAGCGCTCCTTTTTTTTAGAAAAAAGCCTCGCATTGCGAGACTTTTTTGTTTTTAGCGTAATGAAGGTGACGCTTTAGGTGAAGGTGACAAGCTAGGTGAGGGCTTAGCACTGTTAGTTGGTGAAACATTGGGTGAAATATTAGGTGAAATGCTTGGTGACAAGCTGGGCGAAGTTGTTGCTTCGGGTTTAACTTGTACTGGTTCAGCCTTTTTCTTCTCTCCCAAAATACTAGGGCTACCATCGTCAAACACACCAGCAATACAAGAAATCATCAGGGTTGCTAATGTACCGACAAACAAAGCCTTCCAACCTAGCTCAGAAATATCACGACGACGGGAGGGGATCAAAGCGATCGTGCCGCCCACGAAAATACCAACCGATGCAAGGTGAGCAAATCCCGATAGGGCATAGCTAACAATAATTACGGTGCGATCGCTAATCAACCCATCCTTAGCCGCTTGAGCCAAAGCCTGATAAGGCGGGATCGCTGTCTCCAACAAGCGCCGACCAATAATTACGGAAGCCGTCCAAGAGTCATCTAGTGATACACCTGTTAACAAAGTCAAAGGATAAAATAATGCTCCTTGGATATTAGGCAGATTAATTATTTTGAAAATATCGCTGACTGTGGCTAGTTGAGCAAAAATCTGGTTAATCAAATCAACCAAACCGACGATCAAGATCAAAATTGCGGCGATCGAAGCCGCCATCTTCAAACCGTCCAACGCGCCAATAATTGTGGCATCCATCGGACTCATGCGCTTCATGGTTTCGCCGCCCACATTTTCTAATTCGCCATCATCCTTAGACTTTGACGACTTATTCTCCTTAGGAATACCGCCCAGTGTTAGAGGTACGCCTGTCTCAGGCACAAGAATTTTGGATAAGACAAAACAAGCAGGGATCGCAATAATCGAAGCAGAAACTAAGTGTCCTAAAATATTTGGAAAAACTGGCTTTAAAAAACTTGTATAAATTGCCAAGGTCGAAGAAGCCGCCGTCCCAAAACAACAAGCCAAAATCGCACATAACTCACTGCGAGTCATTTTCGGCAAATAAGGCTTAACCACGATCGCTGCTTCAATACCCACAAAAATATTAGCTGCACCACTTAAAGCCTCTGCACCACTCAAACGCATTGTCCAGAAAAATAGCTTGGCAAACACATCAACAATGATCTGAATGATCCCCAGATTTTCCAACAACGCCATAAATCCTGAGAAGAAAATCACCGCAGGCAAAGCCCGAAAAGCAAACACATAGGCTAAACGATTAGTCGTACAGTACTTGGCGGCAGCATTAGCTGCACTGGTGAGATCATCTAATAAGACTTGCCCTGGAGCGCAAGTACCATCAGGTCTAATCGGGAGCAACGCATAGGGTTCTTGTCCCGTTGGTGGTACAAGCAAGCGTCCAAAGACAAACCTTGCTCCAGTATCAGCCGAATCAAATAAAACATTCAACAAATCGCTAAATTTCTGCAACCACTCTCTAGTCACGGGTAGCTGAAACACAAAAAATCCTAGAACTAATTGTAAGCCGATGCCCCAGATAATGACGCGCCAAGGAATGACTCGACGATCTTCAGAAAAGATCCAAGCCACAAAGCACAAGCCAAAAATGCCGAAAAAAGAAACAAAATTCAGATAGGTCATTGGCGTTTGAGGGAGAGATTAGTCAAAGATCAAAAAAAGATTAAAAAGTAAATTGGTTTTATACTTGCAAAATCTAATCAAAATGTTACGATGATAAATGCTTTAAACCATGTCATTTCGCTAAAGGAATAAACTGTGGCAAACATCAAGTCCGCAAAAAAGCGTATTCAGATCGCTGAGCGTAACCGTCTGCATAATAGATCATATAAGTCAGCCGTCAAGACCCTAATTAAAAGCTATTTAGAAGCGGTCGATACTTACAAGGCGAATCCTACACCTGAGGGTTTAGAATCGGTAAGTGCAAAACAGTCTCTTGCCTATAGTAAAATTGATCGCGCCGTCAAGCGTGGGGTTTTACATGGCAATACAGGCGCACGCCGTAAAGCAAGACTAGCAGTCGCTTTCAACAAGGCTACTACTGCTAAATAAGCCCAGCTAATTAGCCTACAAATCATGATTAAGCACCAATAATTACTGCCCAAAAAGCAATTACTGCCCAAAAAGCATTGATGCAGTGCAAATAAGTAGTCTAGAACTCTAGACTCTTGATGTGAGTTTGCTATGGTTAACTTAAGTAATGATTTGAGACTGATTAACTTAGATGATGGTCTGATAACATTTTGTTAAAGACCTGCGTACTCGGGCAGGTTGCAGAATAATCGCTTTTCCCCACATCTGCATCCGTCTGCGATCTTGAGATCTTCTCAGCCTGTCCCGCTTACACCTATTGGCTAAATGTCCATGTCTAACACTGACAAAGATCGTTTTTTTAACTCCATACCTAGCTACAGAGGCGAATTTTCTCCAGAAAATTTAGTTTTTAATGCTAACCTACAAGAATTCACTAATCGTGTCTCAATCATATGTGCGTTGGAAACAGGTGGTAAGATATCACCAGGCGAAGCTTACAAACAGATTAAAGATCTCTGGACAGAATTAGAGCAATCTAAACAAAATCTTTTAGCTGACGACTGATTTTAGCTTGAGCTATAGTCTAGGTAGAGACTATAGAAAATAGTAAACCTCTACCATAGGTATAAATCCTTGAAAAGATTGTTTACAATCTTTAACATAGGTTTATACTAAAAATAATTAACTTCATTTTGCTTACTTCTCCCATTGCATGACTATCCAAAGCAATCTTAATCTTTGGAAGCTGAGGTTTTCATAAAAAAGCTTTTTTTAAACTGCTTAAAATCTAGGGCAGAGATGTCCTTCGGCTTTGTTAGTGATTGTTTATCGCGTGCGATTGGCAGAATAGGCGAACTGTTCTTAGAACAAATTTGCTGCAAATCTTAGGATCATCCATGCCCTCATCTTTTATTTCTCTCGGTATTTCGGAAGCACGAGTTGCTAAGCTCGAATCAATTGGCTTTACAGAGCCTACTGCCATTCAAGAACAAGCAATTCCACAACTGCTCGCAGGGGCAGATGTACTAGGTCAAGCCCAGACTGGTACTGGTAAAACTGCTGCTTTTGCGCTCCCAATTTTGGAGCGTTTGGATCTAAATGACGATTCTTTACAAGCCCTGATTTTGACCCCTACTCGCGAATTAGCGATTCAAGTCGGACAGGCTCTACGCAGCTTTAATACTAAACCTGGTGCAAAAATTCTTACTGTTTATGGCGGATCTGATATCAGTCGCCAAATGGTTCAGTTGGAGCGAGGTGTTCATGTTGTGGTCGGTACTCCAGGTCGTGTCATCGATTTAATGGAGCGCGGTAAGCTGAAACTAGAAAAACTAGCTTGGTTCGTTCTTGATGAAGCTGATGAAATGCTTAATATGGGCTTCATTCAGGATGTAGAGAGAATTTTGATCACTACTCCTTCCACTAAGCAAAGCACTTTCTTCTCCGCAACGATGCCACCTGCGGTCAAGCGTTTGGTTAAGAATTTCTTGAAATCTCCTGTAACTGTTAAGGTGGAAACTCAAGATTCGACACCTACTCGCATTGATCAACAAATCTATTTGGTTCCTTATCACTTGACTAAGGAAGAAGCTCTATTGCCTGTTTTGGAATATGAAGCTCCTACTTCGGCAATTATCTTTGTACGCACCAAAGATTCTGCAAGCCGCTTAACTGAGGTTCTGCAATCTTCGGGGCATAGTGTTGACGAATATCATGGCAATCTTTCTCAGTCTCAGCGCGAAAATCTATTACGTCGCTTCCGTAATCAACAGGTGCGTTGGGTAGTTGCAACTGATATCGCTGCTCGTGGTTTGGATATCGATGGTTTAACCCATGTATTTAACCTTGACATTCCTGATGATCCTGAGCGTTATGTTCACCGTATTGGTCGGACTGGACGTGCTGGTAAAAAGGGAATTGCGATTACCTTGATTTCTGGAAAGGAGCGTTACAAGTTGCGTCAATTGGAACAGCAAGTTGGTATGCCTCTTCCTCCTCAACCCTTGCCTAATGTTGCTCAGATTCAAGAACGTCGGATTGGTCGCTTTACGGAGCAAATCTTAGAAGCTTTGACTGGTGAGCGTTTAGCTTCGTTCTTACCTTTAGTATCGCAATTGGTTGAGGATTATGATCCCCAAGCGATCGCGGCGGCGGCGTTGCAACTTGCTTATACTCAATTGCAATCTGATAAGGCTGAGCAAGCTGCATTGCAAGTATTGGCTAAGCAACCCCATAGTCCTTCTGGACGCGATCGCGGCGATCGCGATGGCGGTGGTTCTTACAACAGTGGTAGACCCATTAAGCGTGGTCAAAGCGGTTATCGCGGTGATGGCGGCGGCGGCGGCGGTGGTCGTTCTGGCGGCGGTGGTCGTGAGGGCGGCTATGATTCCCGTCGTCCTTCCCGCGATCGCGATCGTTCCTCTGCTCCTGTTAAGTATTAAGTAGCTAGGTATAGAAGCGTGGGTCGCCCGCGTAGCGGGCGACCCACGCTTCTTAGCTTTGGGGAAGTAATTCACCCGATCGCTTGATAGTACTAATCAAGAATTTGCGAAATAATTCTAATTAAGTAATCTCAGCCCAAGCCATTTGGAAAAAGTTCTTTGAAGAGAGAACTCTATCAAGTGGCTTGGGTTCTATATTTTATTGGTCATATTGGGATCATGCAGTCCTTAACTACTTTTTATAGTCTTGAAATTCAGCTTCGCAAAAATCTGACTGCGATTTTTTGGGCTGGACTATTTTTCTGGTCAAGCATGGCATCACAATTGCCGACCTTACCTTTATATATCCGTACCTTAACGCAGTCCTTTGATGAAATTGGTATCATTATGGGTTCCTTTGCGATCGGGCTACTTGTTTGTCGTTCCTATTTAGGGCGGCTTTCCGATCGCAAGGGTAGACGCTACACCATGAGAATCGGGCTGATGATCGCGGCGATAGTTCCCCTATGCTATGCATCGTTGCCATCTATTCCTTTTTTAATCTTTTTTAGAGCAGTACATGGGATCAGTATTGCCGCCTTTGCGTCAAGTTATAGTGCCTTAGTTGCTGACCTCGCACCTGTTGAGAAACGCGGTGAAGTGATTGGCTATATGAGTTTGGTAAATCCTTTAGGCTTGGCTTTTGGTCCTGCCTTGGGTGGTTTAGTCCAAGAGGCTTGGGGATATCAGCCATTATTTATGATGGCCTCATTACTGGCAGTTGTAGGGCTATGGCTGACCTTCCAGATTGAGACGGAGGAGAATGTTAATGATCGTCAAGGTAATGCTACCGCGAACAAACCTAAATTTTGGCAAACATTCCTGAATCCTAGGGTCAGAGTACCTTCTACAGTTCTATTACTGGTTGGATTGTCCTTCGGTACGCTCAGCGCTTTTATGCCTATTTTGATGCAGCAGAAAAATATTGCTCTCAATGCAGGGCTGTTTTATATGGCCGCCGCCTTGTCTGGATTTATCATTCGATTTCCTGTGGGAAGACTGAGTGATACATGGGGACGCGGTATTTTTATTTCCGTCGGCATCTTCTTTTATGCGTTATCGATGGGAATCATCTATTTTGCGGGGCATAACTATGAATTTCTGCTGTCGGGAATTGCGGAAGGAATTGGGTCAGGAATTGTGATTCCTGCGATCATTGCTTTGCTTGCCGATCGCACAGCGCCTCAAGAGCGCGGCTATGTGTTTGGGATCACATGGATTGGCTTTGATTTAGGTATTGCCATTGCGGGACCTGTGATGGGTAAGTTGATCGGGGTTATGGGGATCACAAATATTTTTGCGATCGCTACAGGGCTTTGTTTATTAGGAATTCTAATTTTTGCTACGCAGTCCAATCAAACTGTTGCCGAGTCGCTGAAATTTGCGATCGGCAAAACCAGCGATCGCTATGCCATCAAAAGCATCAGCCCTGTAACAAATTAAGTTGTAAAACTGATATTGTTGGGTCGCTCGCTACGCGAGCGACCCAACAATATCTTACTGAAATTGAGGCATTTCTAGGGAAACGGGAGCAAATTCTAGCTGTAACGTCGATTGTCGGACTTTGGCGGCAAAGGCGAGAGGATCGAGGTCGAACTGCTCAAATAGCTCACGCCCACGCACACAGCGTAATTCAGGATTTTCCGATGCGCCGCTTACGACCCACAGCACAAAATTTCTATTGCTGCGAGCATTTTCAATCTCGATCGCCGAAATCGCAAAGGACTCGCGATCGCTAGTAAAGCTTTTGATAATTACGGCTTCACGCAGATCATCCTTCGTGCATTCGAGATCATAGCCAAATTGCGATTTGTCAACCGATTTCACCATCCAGCCGTCACGCATATACTGCGCCATCACCGAGATCATCGCCAGCTTTTCGGCAGTGCTAGGATCTTCAATGGAGAAGGGAACGGGCTTCTCAACGACGCGATCCACAAATCTTTCGACAACGCGATCGACTAGCTTCTCGACTTCCACAATTTTTTCAATTTCGACTAACTTCTCAATTTCGACTAACTTCTCAATTTCGACTAACTTCTCAATTTCGACGATTTTCTCAACCTCAACGATCTTCTCGACTTCGATTAGTTTTTCGACTTCAACAATCTTTTCAACTACTTTCTCGATTTCGACAATTTGAGCAGGTTTTGATTGATCGGATATTTCAGGATCTTTACTAGAAGAAACGGCGATCGCTGCTTCGTTGGTAATTAATTCAGAAACAGTGATCGCAATTGGTTGCTCATCGGGTTGCACTTCTACAATTAGCTCACTAGTTTCCTCGTCATCGTCAACGGGAATTGATAGGGGAATTGATTTGGAAGTAATTGGCGCAATAGTTGGCTCCTCGGTCGGCTCAGTTTCCGAAGAAGCGATCGCATAGCTACTTCTGGGCTTTGCCTTGGGTAGCGAATCGATCGCTAAGGTTTCTAGAAATTCCTTAGCTTTTCTGGCTTTGTCGGGTTTGCCTTGGGTTTGATACAAAACGATCGCCTTGCGTAGATCGTCACCTGCGAGGGTTTCATCGGCGATGCTGGGCTGGGAATAGGTCAAGCCGCGATAGTAATAAGCATCGACATTGCTAGGCTGCAACTCGATCGCATGGCTAAAGTCGCGTAAGGCTTCGGGGTATTCCTTGAGGATGTAATGGCAGCGTCCGCGCCGAAATACTGCCAAGTCACGACTGGGATCTAAATCAAGGGTGCAGCTATAGGAAGCGATCGCCTGTTCATAGCTTTTGAGCTTTAAATAGGTATTACCTAAGGAAAAATGGGCTTCGATATAACTGGGATCAATGGCGATCGCCGCTTGAAAATCCGCCAATGCTTGCTGAAACTGATTTAATAAGAAATTAATTTCGCCCCGTTTGTAATAGGCTAAACGCGCCTTATCAGGACGCATGGAAATCGCCTTGCCATAGTCGCCGACCGCCTTGGCATATTCGCGCAAATTCACATGGGCATCACCTAAACCGAGATACGCCTTAATAAAATTGGGATTCAGCTTGAGAGCTTGACGAAAAGATTCCAGCGCATCCTGTGGAAAACCTTGCTGGATATCCTCTAAGCCCCATCGATAATAAACATCAATTAAACTAACGCCCTTACCAGCCCTGATCGCCTTTTGGGTTTGACGCTCCCACTCGCGATCGAGCATCCTCACATATTCTTCGCGAAATACCCCTGCATCGGTTTGTGGTTCGAGGGGCATCCCCTGAAAATGGGGCAACTGACGTAAATAATCAGTTCTCAAGGGTTCATCAAAAGTTACACAACTATCCCAAGCTACCCATACCCGAAAATTATTCGCCTGCGAGTCGATGTCGTAGGCTTCACTGAGTTCGCGGTAACGCGCCGATCGCAGTTTGAGTTGATATTCCCGATCCGCAGGCACAACTGTCCCTGACGCAAAATAGCCCTGATTGGCACTGCCGATCCGTTTGAAATAGGCGCGATCGCCAACCTTGAGGGTTTGGATATTGCCGCAGTTCCAAGTAACGATATACTGCTCCCCCTCTGAGATCTCAGCGATCGCTTCACGAATGAAATCGCGAATCTCTGGCTCTGTTTGCTCGTTACACAGGAAAATTCTTGTGACCATAGGGGCTATATATCTTACGTTTGCACTGATTGTATCTAGAAAATAGAGGGAGCATTTGGCACTCCCTTTATTTTTTCAAATATTTTTTATTTCTTCAAATTTGAGCATAAACGAGATCAGGGCGTAGATCTCGCGCTTTATTCAAGTAAATATGCTTAATCTGATGTTGTTCAAGGAGGGTATTCACATGAATTAAGACACGAATACAGCGTTCTAGGCTGCCCTCGACATACATTTGCTGCACATCTAAAAGTGGCACATGCTCCCAATGCGATCGCGATCGGGCGATTTTGGCAGGAAAAACCACATCAATATCTGTTGTTACCGAAAAGGTAGCACTAACTATTTCACGCGGATCGATATCATTTTGAGCTTCGATCTCCTCCATAAGCTCTAGCACAGCCCTTTCTAAAGCTGTGTATGTATTTGATTCAACTGTGGTTGCACCACGAACGCCACGTACACGCCAACCCACGTTTTACACCATCCGTACTGTATGTAAGTTTTCTCGATTGTTAATCATATCGATCATTTAATCGATCATTTATCAGATTACCCCTAAAGAACAATGTTAATTTAATTGCGATCGATTAAGTAAGTAGCTGGGCGCAATTAAATATAAAACCCAAAAACCTGTGGCTCACGCGCAGCGTGCGCCACAGGTTTTTGCTCTGGTTTTTAATAAATTTAAAGCCCAAATTTTTGTACCGACCGCGTAGCAGGCGGTACAAAAATTTGGGCTTTACGATTTTAGGCGCAGCTATGGCAGTCTTTCACCAATTTGCGTGAGGTCTATGGCATAGCCACCAGTGACCAGATAAACAGCATCGGCGATCGCGCCAATTTTGCGACTGAGACCACCAAGGCGATCGCGAAATATTCGTCCTAATTTATATTCTGGAACAATTCCCCAACCAACTTCTTCGGACACAAAGGTAATATCTACTTCACAGTCTTGAATTGCGGCTAATAGTTCATTTTCAATTTTATTCCAATTCTCATCATTCTCTTCTAAGAGATTCGCTAACCAAGTGCCAAGAGAATCTACCAGAATATAAGCAGAATCATTTTTAATCTCTAAATTAATCTCTAAAATAGTTTTCGATAATTCAGTGGGAACTTCCCGCGTTTGCCAACTTTCAGGGCGGCGATCGCGATGTTTTTGTAATCTCGCTTCCCATTCCGCATCATCAGGATAACGGGTTGCTGTGGCGATATAAATTACATTTTTTTTGATATTTTTTTTGATATGTTTTTGCGATCGCATAGCTAGATGTTCCGCCCATTCACTTTTGCCTGAGCGAGTCGCGCCCGTTACTAAACTAATCATGCTCGCAAATTCTATAGATTAAGGGATTTCACAGATTTTAAGATTTTACAGCGCTATGTAATGCGGATGAGTCTATGAGTCTATGGATTACAAAAAATTAAAATTTGTGCAATCTCATAAATTGATTACTCCCTTCCCAGTGAATTCGCCGCGCACGCCTAATTATTCACTTTGTAACGCCTAATTAAACCCCAGAAATATTTCTGTACTACTCAAAGCCTCAATGGGCTGTAATGTATTATTTTTGTGCTAAAACACATAGTATAAGAAACTCAAAACCATGCTAGTTCTTGAAGCAAGGGACTTGCGACTTAATAAAGTACCAAATATAAAACCAGAATCGGTGGGGCAGCGAAGCGCCCCACTGATTCTGGAAAATCTGGATTGGTATTTTATTTTCTCGTAAGTCCGCAAAGTTGAATATCTTAGCTATTGGTTTAAATAGGGTAGGGCATATCCAAATTCACGCCTCTGGAGAGTTCGGATCTCTGCCAAGTTGATGCAAGTCTGCTTGGTAGGTTGTCTCGCTGAATCAGGAATCCTCACGTCTTCATGCTGAGGAGTGTCAAAACTAAAAGATAATGATCGGTGGCGCGAAGCGCTGCCTATCCCTTAAAGAAATTGGGAGATGAGGATCGGTGTTAGAAATCAATAATCTTAGCGTTAACTATGGCGGGATTCAGGCTTTACAAGATGTAAGCTTGTCGGTTAGTGAGGGCGAAGTTGTCACCTTAATTGGAGCAAATGGTGCGGGTAAAACGACAACTTTACGCACTATTTCGCGATTAGTATCACCGCGATCGGGACAGATTATTTATAACGGTAAAAATATTACCAACCTAAGACCAGACCAAATCGTGCAAGTTGGCATTGCCCATAGCCCAGAAGGAAGGCGTGTATTAGCAAGACAAACGGTATTAGATAATTTGGAACTTGGTGCTTTTTTACGCAGCGATCGCTGGGGGATTAAAGCCGATATCGAAAAGCAATTTCAGATTTTTCCGCGCCTCGGTGAGCGCCGCGATCAACTCGCTGGAACCCTCAGTGGTGGTGAGCAACAAATGCTGGCGATCGCCCGTGCGGTGATGAGTCGTCCGAAATTATTATTACTTGATGAACCGAGCTTAGGCTTAGCGCCGCAAATTGTCCGCGAAATTTTTAAAACAATTGTGGAGCTAAATAAATCAGGTGTCACGATTTTATTAGTTGAACAAAATGCCACCTTAGCCCTGCAAAATGCCAATCGTGGCTATGTGATGGAGTCGGGGCTAATTACAATTGAAGGAAACGCATCGGATCTATTAGTTGATGAGAGAGTGCGCCAAGCCTATTTAGGATAAATCGGACATTTTTTGAAGGCGTTTGTGATACCTTAACAAACAAGATGGTTAAAAACTTTTTCAGGATTTCTGTTTTAACCAACGCTTTCATAGCACAATTCTAATTAGATACCTAGTGTGTTACCTTGTTTCGTATGATTGAGACCCTCAGCAAACTGCCCCGTTGGTTTTCCCTTGGCTTAACCTTTCCGTTAATTTTTCTCAACGGTTGGTTATTACTATTGTTATGCCGAGAACTGCAACCATTAGTCAGTATTCTGATTACCGCAACCCTAATTTCATTCTTGCTAGACTATCCGATCCGCTTTCTGATCAAATTGGGCGTGAAACGGGGGCTTGCTGCGGGGGTAGTGATTTTAATATTCTTAATGTTATTAGGAACATTAGCCATCTTCCTTGTGCCGTTGATTTTGGCGCAGGCCAATGAATTGATCGTCCGTTTGCCTGATTGGATTAAGTCAGGTCAGCAACAACTGCAAACCATCCAAACTTGGGCGATCGCCCAGCAGTATCCGATCGATATCAGTGGGACATTTAACCAACTAATCGAAAAGCTCACAGGTGTCCTGCGATCAATAACCAGTCAACTTTTTGGGATTGTATTTGGGGCGATCGGTAGCCTTGTAAATGTGTTTTTGACCCTAGTATTTTCTATCTTTTTAGTTCTGCGTGGTCAAGATCTTTGGAATGGATTACTAAGCTGGCTACCTCAAAAATGGAATGATCAGGTCAGAAATATGCTGCCGCGCAATTTTGAGCGTTTCATTGTTGGGCAGGTGACTTTAGCCACGATTCTTGGTGTTTCCCAAACCACAGCTCTGCTCATTTTGGGGGTTCCCCTCGCTCAACTTTTTGGTTTTGGTATCGGTATTGCCAGCTTGATTCCCCTTGGTGGTTCGACTTCGATCATTACGATTAGCCTTTTGATTGCCCTCCAAAATTTCTGGCTAGGCGTAAAGGTTCTATTGGTAGCTGTTGCTGTGATTCAGGTGGTTGAAAACTTTTTAGGACCTCGGATTGTTGGCGAGTTAACGGGGCTAAATCCTGTGTGGATGCTAATTTCACTCGATATTGGCTTTAAGTTAAATGGGGTTTTGGGTCTTCTAGTTGCTGTCCCGATCGCAGGTTTTATCAATGGCACTCTGGCAACAATTCGCGGCACAAATAATGACTCTAAGCCAACTATAGCGGCGGAGGCGATCGCTGAAGTTTCTTCTATAAAATCCTAAAAAAATAATAGCGGCGCGATGCGCCGCTATTATTTTTTTAGGATTTTATATAGAGCTTTCTCTTTGAAAGATCTCAAAAATCATATAAATTATACTTGCATGTATTTTTATTATCAAAATAAAGTTAGTATTATTTTTTAGAGGGGAATATCTATTAATTATCTAGCGATATTCTAAAAATCATGTTCGATTTATTGTTAAGCGCAGCAATTACCACGAGCCAAGCTCCAATCATTGCTCAAGCTCAAGCTGCAACCGTCTATTTACCTATCTCAACCACCCAATCCAGTCGTCAGAACTGCGTCACTTATAAAGCTACAAATGCCACCAGTCGAGCCGTAAAAGATGTAAATGTCAATCGTCGTAATAGCGCAGGTAAAATTTACAAGTATTCTTTGAGTTCATTCCTCGCTTATGGAACTTTAGGTTCTGGGGAATCTGTAAATTTTGATTTGTGCGATAACTCTTTTGTAAATGTTGAAGCAAAACAGTAAATAAAAAGCAGCGCAAATCGCTACTTTTTGGTTAGTTTAAGTTTTTGTAACTTATGCCCCAATTTGTCTACATCCTGTTAATCTGATTAGAAGAAACATGAGCAGCCCTCAAGTGCTACTCATGTTTTCTGTTTATAGACCCACTGGCAACTTGTGCATATGAAGCGTTTTCGGGATGAATGGATTGACGAATGGTGTCAAGAGAATGGCTGGACTGACCTATTTGTAGAGCGTTGTTGTAATTATTGGGCTTTTCCCCCAAGCTCTGTCATGCCATTACCGATCCCTGATGCCACCCTTCGAGCGATTAAAGCCGAAAAAGGGATGAGTGATGATGAAAAGTTTTGGACATTTGCCGCGATCGCAATTTCCTGTATTGCGTCAATCTTTAGTTTTATTTTAAAAAATCCATTACCCATCACCTGTGCCTTTGGTTGTGTTGCCTTTATTGTCGGACAGTTAGAAATAGAAGAATTTTAACAAAAAAAAGGGTAGCGTCCTGAAGGATATGAAGAGAGAGGAATGGGATCAAGCTAAAGCAACGTAACATCAGTTAATAAACATAAATCACATCGTGTCCAATATTTTTTAAAAGATGTTGAGCGTGATATACCGATTGATTTATAAGAATTGCTGCTACCAAAAAGCTGCCATCTTTAACCGCATTTTCAAACTTTAGAACATCGCGAATATCTACTCCAAATCCTATGAGAATTTCTAATAAATTTCCATCCTTAGTAACATATTCCCAGTTAATTGAGTTTTCATATTCTTGGTAGTTTTGAGTGATAACGATAATCTGAGAGGAAGATAAACCTTGGCGACGCAATTCCGATATAGCGTTTTTAATTTCTGCTCTAGAAGGAAATACATCAATCACAGTCAATATATTTTCTAATGGAAAGAGATGATTCTCATTTTTGGCAAATCTTTTTGCTGTGATTACATCGTTATCCAGTAATCTGGGTTCTAGAAATTGTGGACTACTTCTAACTTGGGTCTGCATCAACATGTCTCTTCAGGTATCTACAAATAAATATTCTTTTGCCAGCTTATACAGCGCTTTCTTAAAAATCAGATAAACTTTCAAAAAGCTCGCTTTGCGAGCTTTTTGAAAGTTTATCTGGTCATACACAAAATTTAGTTCTCTTCGAGAGAATGCCCAGCTTTTTCTAGAACGTGCTGTACTTGACTAGCTTCACGATCGCTGCCGACTTCGATAATTAAAAACTTGCCATTGTCGATCGCTTCGATAAACCTTGCGATCGCATGATCACTGATTCCTAGCCTTGTTAGAACCGAAGCCAAACCACCTTCGGCATTAATATTTTCGCAATTTATAGCGCTTTGAGAGTTCTTGTAGTTCTTGGCAACAATGGAAATGTGGGAAACGCGCAGCCCTTTTGCCTCTATTTCCAATACGGCTTGTTGAGCCTCTTCTTCAGAATCAAAAATATCGACAACAGTTACTCTATTGGTCAATTCAGATAAAGAAACACCCTGTTCTACATACATTTCTGGCTCGATCGCATAGTTATTGAGCAAGCCTTCACCATCGACGGTGTGACCATGAGCCTTGTTGATTTCGTCAGAATATACTGTTTGCTCGGTTAATCTAGTCATTTATGCTCTCCTATGGATCTATTTACTTATCTTGCTAGAGCAATGATTGACTTGATAAATGAGATCAGTTACTTGATTGATCTTGTTGCAAAGTTTAATACGGTCGTAGTCACCTGTATTAGGACAAATCAAAGCCCGAATAGTGAGAGGCGGCGCACTGCGCCGCCTCTCACTATTCGGGATTCTTAGTGCGTACATGGTAGCCTTTGCAAGGGGATGCTGGGGGGATCTAAACCTTGAAATGGTACTATTTAACCCCATTCGCGCTTTTCCAGTTCTTGTTGCGGTAGTAACAAGGTTGCTTCTATTTCTTCGCGAATACTGGCGGTAACTTCGCAATTGCTATTCAGACAATCAAGCAGCAGTTGATTGGCATCGTAATAATGTTGTAAGGCTTGTTCTTGAGGAATACTAAATTTCCACTTGTTGCCGACATTGCGATGCTCATCGATCACCTCCTGTAGCTTGACTACCCAAGTTGCATAATTTTTTTTGCACCAATTATCAAAGCTTACCTTCGTATGATTGCTATCTGGGAGTTGATCGCTGAGTTGCTGAAGTGATTTATGAAAGCCAATATCAACGACAATACCTAAGATATTGCTCAGAGCGTCGCCGCAAGCATGGACATAAGCAAAATCCTTACTATTTTCGAGGACGGATTCGCGTAGTAGGTCATCGAGAGCCGCATCTAAAAATTCACCCTGATCCAAAGTGCAAGCTAGAGCCAGATCTGGGGCAAGATTGGGCGCTCGGATTAGAGCCAGATAAAAAGCCCGACCTGTCGCCGACTTCGTTTCTAATGGATTGGATTGAGATTTTTGACTTGCCCAAGCTAAAAAATCTTGCAGATATGGGTCTTCAGAAACAAGCGCATCAATTTCTTGCTTCATCAACTCCACCAAGCCATCGGCACTGCGGAGCATACTCGCCGTTAGCAAAAAGATTTCGCGCCAATGGGGATCGGTAATATGGTTTACCAACCCCTGTAGAGACTGTCCTAGGGATTGGAGATTATGGTTAGCAACGATCTTACGCGCGGTGAAATATTCTTGTAATGCAAGATAGGAGAAAGAGAAGATCCCTCTCGCTCGCTCCGCTAACAGTCCATGTTGAGACTCGATCGCCCTTAACACCCCTTCACTTGCCTCCTGAATTTCTTCAGGATCGTTACTAGCATCGGGAAGACTTTCCAGATAATCACCGATATATTGCTCAACAACCCCTTGTTCAAAAAAATATTGCCCCTGCTCAAAGGTTGCCGAGGCAATTTGGCTTAACAGCTTCAGCTTTTGGGGCAGCAAAAATCCGCGATAGATTTGATCGCGTTCAATACCCTCCGCTTCATCCCATTTGCCGAGCAGAAGATCCATCCCTTGCTTATAAAACTCAGCTTGCTTAATCGGAAATTTGCCTTGACGGTGAAATATGGAACAGGCAAGATGCAGAAATAAGGGCGTTGTAATCATGCGGCGAAATCGCCAATTTTCGGGCAGTTCCAATTTGTGTATAAATAGCTGTGCATTGGTAACTCCCTTATCAGCATCTTTGCTAAAGGCAACAAACCATTTTTGCGAAAAATCAGCAATTTGCTTTTGGGTAAATGGGGCAATTTCCACATCCGTAAAACTTTGCAAAGCTAACCTTTGAGAAGCCGTGCGGCAGGTGGCGACAAATTGATTCTTGTGATATTTGTCAGCAAATCGCCGAATTTCATTGAGGATTGCACCCTCTTCTTCATGGGTTACTTCATCCATTCCATCGATTAATAGTAAAACTCTCCCTGCTTGTAGTAACTTTTTGATCACGGATAGTTGCGAAATTTCAGAAGTTAGAAATTCCTGATGGATAAATTCTAAAAAATCAATTTGCTCTTGTTCTCTACGACTCTCCGCAAAATCTCGAAGTTTAATAAAAATGGGAATTCGGCTGCCCACAAATTGCTCGCGATTGCATTCAATGGCAAGGTGCTTGAGAAATGTTGATTTCCCAGAACCTGGTCTTCCCAATACCCTGAGCTTGTTATACTTAGCGACAGCCTGCATCCCTGGAATTTGGCTTTCAACGATTTTACCCAAGCCATAGCGATCAACATCTTGAGGCATAAGGCTATTGACCGCCGCAATTTCTAGCCATTGTTGACTGGCTATTTGTTCGAGGATATTGACATCGATATAAATCTGTTCGATTTTAATAGGTCGATTAACATCCAATAATTTCAAGATGCCGCATTGGTGATTAATTTTATCGTGGCGTTGCGATCGCACAGTTTGGACAAGCGCATCTATTCCTAATTCAGTAAAATCCCTAGTTCCATCATTATTGTTAGCAATATATTCGATGGGAGGATCAAGGGCAATCTCTCGCCAATCCAGATCTAATCTTGTACAAATTTCAAAAAATGTATAACGTTCGATCGCATGTCCAGCAAAAAATCGCCAAATCGGTTGTCTAGTTTTGATTCCAACTTCATTCGCTAGATATTCTTGTGTCCAACCCTTAAGAGTAAATTGCTGTTTAGCCTTTTTTATTCCCATTGGTGATGCTTGTAACGATCGCTTTGCCATAGAATAAAAAGCTCATATATATTTGCGAATGTCTCGAGTATTTAACTGATGTTACATGGAAGTTTCTAAAGCCCTCACCCCTAGCCCCTCTCCCGCAGGCTACGGTGTACACACAAGTTGTCAGCTATAGCGCGAGTTACTAATGATCTCCCTTTTTAAGGGGGGGGGCTGGGGGGATCTAAACCCTGAAACGTAGATAGAGAGACTTGTGTGTACACGGTAGCTCCCGCAGGAGAGGGGGACAAGAGAAATATAGGTTTTGCCCCCTTTCTCCTGCGGGAGAGGGGGGATGAGGGTTCCAAGTAACATCAGTATCTAAATAAAAAGTAAAAGATCTAAGCTTTTAACATCAATATTTGTAATTAAATCAATCAAAGCATAACAGTACTCTCATAGGTATTTTTTACCATAACAATTTATTTATATCTTAGAATCGCAAACTAAATAACATATGAGAGTCGGGGCGGGTTTAGTCAATCATTTGACAATGCACTATACAGCGCTTTGCGCTCAAATCCAAACTAGGAAAAAATTTAAAAGTGTTGCGAAGCAACGCCTTTAATTTTTTTGCTGTGGTTCGTTTGATCGAAAATTGCTGTAAGAAAGTCCAAAGCGCTGTATTTGGATAAATCAATCAAAATCAATTAAATCAATCAATTTTATTCATTGATTTTGATTGATTTTAGGACTTACGCAAACCAACCAAGAACTAAGGGACTTGCGAGAAAATAAAGTACCAATCCAGATTTTCCAGAATCGGTAGGGCGGCGAAGCCGCCCTACCGATTCTGGTTTTATATTTGGTACTTTATTAAGTCACAAGTCCCTTATCTATCTAGCGATAAAATCTTTTGTAAAACTTTGTTATTTAATAAATCAAGTCAATCAAATCACGCAACAAATTAAACAGTTTACCGTCACGGTAGTGATATTGAGGAATTTAGGATTTCCCAAGGTCACTATAAATTTTGAGGAAACATATGTCTAAAAATGTATGGAAAAAGACTAATCCTATTTTAGAATTTGGAATTGGCGTAATTATCGCTTCATGTTTAGCTATAGCCTTACAACAGTTTGGAATACTTGACTTAATTTATGACATTGGATTTACTAAGGCTGTAACTGTTAATAAAACAAACAAATAAGAGTGATTTTATAGAATATTTGCAAAACAATATAGCGTCTTTCAATCAAGTGAGGTGCATAGAATTGTTTACCTGCCTTCGGTGGAGAAATAAACTTATATTCTACTGGAATGATTGCTTTGATTTTGACGAAATTATAGTCATTTTATTATAAATATTATAAAGATTTGTTGGATTCTTATACAATTTATAGATCTTACACATGATCTCAATCAACAGAATTTTATGCTGATACTGTGACATTGTAAATACTATGTTAGGGAAAATCCAACCATCTCTCATTTGTAAAATAAAAATCAATTGCAGTAAAGGTTTTGAGTTTTCAATTTATCGTAGGCAAAATGAAAGGCGCTATAAGCGTAGAAAAGAATATATACACCAAAATCATGACGAATACAGACGATCTGGCTATATTAGAAGGCAATGAAGAAAGTTCTCTTGGATTTATTCTTGAGCAAAGTAAGGATATCAAAGAAAAGGTCAAGGAAGCTGCTGAACAAATGAATTCTGTAAATGCTGTTCTGAAACAAGAAGAAAAAAGCAGTTATCCATACTCAACCATGGAAGAAGCGATCGCCCAGAATCAAGAAGCTGAGCAGAAAGTAACTAAAGCTGTAGAAGATTTGCATGAGGTAAACGCTGAACTCGCCAAGCATGTTGCTGAAAGAATTGATATTGAATTAGAACTCAAACAAACAAAGAGCGATCTATTTGACATACGCGCTGATTTATCAAAATCCCAATTAAAAGAAAAAGATGCACTATATATAGCCCTGCATGACTCATTAACAGGACTTCCCAACCGTTTGCTCTTAGAGCAGCGTCTTAATCATGGATTAACTCAAGCTAGAAGGTATGGTTGGAAGTTGGCAATCTTATTCATCGACCTAGATAAATTTAAGAACATTAATGATTCCTATGGACACGATATTGGTGATAGGTTATTGATCACTGTAGGAGACCGTTTGCAAGCTTCTGTACGCAGTGAAGATATGGTCAGTCGATGGGGCGGTGACGAATTTATATGTGTGCTGTTGAATGTCAATCACGAAGCAGATGTGATTAGCCTCGCCAATAAAATGGTTGATCAGATTTCTCAGGAATGTAATTTTGATGGAACTGTGGTTTCTATCACTGCCACAATTGGGATCGCCCTATGCCCTAGGGATGGAGAAACGGCTGAAATTCTCTTTAAACAGGTTGATCGGGCTATGTATAAATCTAAAGGAACACATCAGCGAGTGATGTTGTTTAATGAAGATACTTTAGATATTTGATGATGGGTGGTGTATTAGAAACAAATTTTTAATATTTCAAAAAGATTACAAAGTAATCTTTTTGAAATATTAAAAATTTGTTTGGATTTTAATAATTTTCATGGACAAATAGTAAAGGAATAATTGCAACTAAACGGAGAATTGCAGAAAGAAAAAATACCCCAAAAATTCCTTCGTAATGGGCATATTGGGCTAAAGTTCCGCCTAAGGTTGTGCCTAAGGCACTGCTAACACCCGCGATCGCTGAGACAATCGCAAAGAAGGTTGCATGATGTTTTATAGGGGCAATCCCGATCTGAATATTATTAGTCCCTAAGTCGATCGCTGCCCAAGTTCCGCCTAAAAAGAGATGGAAAATAATTAGATATAGCCACAATTGTTCTCGTACTTGCGATATACCAGTCAACAACCAAAATAGAGGTGTAATAGCGATCGCTATACCCACAAATATTAATAAAGGACGATTGCCAATGCGATCGCTTAATCTTCCCCACACCAATAGCATCAGCATATTTGCGCCACTGGATAGACTACTAAATAGAGTTACCCAAGTGATATCGACCCCTAAATTCTCTAGCATATAAAGATTAAAAAAGGGCGTACTAAGATTAATAGCAAATCCCCAAATAGCAATATAAATTAGAAAAAAGATCAGGTTACGATCTTGAAATGGAGCAATCAGATTATTAGATAAATTATTAAATAGATTTGTTTGAGCATGTTCTTTTTCTGATTCAGTTTGATATTTAGCTTGATATTTTTGAGGATTGATATCAATCATCAAGTGTTGACAGGTCAAACTCGCCACACCTGCCAAGATGCCCATACTCAGCACCAGCCCATATCCTGTTATGCTTCCGCCTTGCCAATTAGTGATCATAAAACTGGCGATCGGTAAACAGAGCAAGCCTGTAATATTACTAACAATACTCCGCACACTATAGTATCGTCCCCGTAATTTTGCGGGAACTAAAGCGGCCAGCCAACTCATCCAAGAAGCACTACCCATCGCCGCTAAAATATTGGAAATGATCACCAAAGTTAATGTCAAATAGACTAATTCCCTAGAGAAATCAGTACTTGTGCCTCTGAGAATAATACCGACAAGTAGAACTAGCCAAAGCAATCGCGAGGGCAAAAATGTCCAGATTCCATAGTCATGACGACTACGAGAACGATTAGATAATAAAGCTCCTAAAGGCTGTAAGAGACTTGCTAACATGGGGAGAGATGCTGCCATACCAATCTCAAAGGGATTTGCACCTAAATCTATTAAAAAGCTACTGAGTAGAACGCCCCCTGTGATATTACTAAAAACCGTCGATAAACTACCATCAATACTGGATGCACGGAGACTCGTACGAACGGATACTTTGAGTTCTTTTTTTTCTTCAAGATAGGTTTCAATAATCAAAATAAACCTAAATATTTTATATATTTTATATATTTTATAGCATCTACCAATTTAGTGAAGTACGGGATTATTTCCCTACCAAAGATGGGGAAATAATTCTATGTATCTCAATTGCTTGCAAAGCGCTATATTGTGGCAATGACTACTAACATTATCACGAGTTTAATTCAATAGATTAAGTAGCTAAGCACAAATAAACTAAAGATGTAGAGGTCAAGATCCTCGACTTTTTTTGTGACTAGCAAAACTAATCTATGCCTGCAAAGAAAAAGTCGGAGATCTGTTCAATTGCAGTTTTCTTTTGCTGACCTACTTGCTAGATTCTTATTGTAATGATTTGTATCGTTCTAATACAAACTATACGATTTATACAATAAGCAAACATGATTTTAAACAGTAGAATGTGAATCTCAATGATTGAAGAAGCTACTAATTAAACTGTAAGGTAACTGACTCAAAATATCTCATTTTATAAGATATAACATTTACTAGTCTAGTGAAGTGCGGGAACTTCACTTGCTAAAAAAACGCTACAGTTTATTATTTAAGAATTTAATTTAGGATTTAAAAATGAATGACAATCAGCGTGATGATAACAATTTAGAGCGTCGGCAAGACTTAATTCAGGATGAAGAAACCTTTAGGCTTCGACAAGAAGAGAAGCGTTTAGGAACTGCTCAGCGAAGTAATACCTATATCTGGATAGTGAATAGTATTTATTGGCTAGGAGGATTACTGGAAATTTTGCTAGGTCTAAGGTTTGTACTTCGTCTATTTGGCGCTAATTCTCAAAATGAGTTTGCACGAATGATTAACAATCTATCGGCTCCCTTTATAGCACCATTTTCCACCTTATTCATTAGTCCCACTTCCGATGGAGGTGCAAATATTTTTGATGTAAATATTGTAATTGCGATTATTGCCTATGCACTCTTGAGTTATCTTGTGGTGTCCTTAGTAAGATTCATTTTTTATAACAGAGTATAATCAAGTCAAGGATGATGTAAGGAGACAAGGAGACTAAATTGCTAGATCACTCATTTGGTTTTTATGGTATTGCCTTCTTTGTCATTATTCTCGTTAGATATTTTCTAGTGGCAGGGGGAATGTACCTATTTTTTTATGCGCCATTTCGTCAGTCATTATTAGAACCTGATCTAAGACAGAATTCTGATAGGAAATTAATTCAAAATGATATTAAACTTTCAGTAATTTCGGCGGCAATATTTGCGATCGCTTCAGCCTTAATTTTATCAAGCTACAGTCTGGGAATTACGCGCTTATATAGCGATCCACAACTATATGGACTTTGGTATTTAGGCCTCAGCTATATCGCAGTTCTGATTTTTCAGGATACCTATTTTTACTTTACCCATCGTTTATTTCATCATCCATCACTTTTTAATTGGGTGCATCAAGGACATCATCGATCGCGCCATCCCACGCCTTGGACTTCTTTTGCCTTTGATCCGCTAGAGGCGATCGTGAGTTCATTCTTTCTCATTAGTATCATTTTTATTCTGCCATTACACTTCATCACTGTAATTGCAGTGCTAACGACAATGACGATTTGGGCTGTATTAAATCATTTAGGAATTGATCGTCTTCCCATTGCCTTTCCCCATCATTGGCTAGGTAAATGGTTTATTGGTCCCGATCATCATTCTATTCATCATCTTAAGTATGATCGGCACTATGGTCTTTATTTTACATTTTGGGATAATTTGCTCAATACTGAAGATCCACATTTTATAAAGAAATTGAATGAGTAAGTAGTCGAACGTAATTAAATATAAAGCGCCTTTCAAGCAAGCGAGGTACATAGGTTTATTTCCCCGCCGAATGCGGGGAAATAAACCCATACTTCACTAGACTGGAAAATATTATAAAGCTCAAAAGATGATTGTCGGTGCAAAGCGCCATCACTCATCTTTTAAGCTTTGATACGATTTGTATCGTATTCAATCAACTTAATCAATTCATTCAGGAAGTCAAATATCTGTTTGCCATAGTAACTGTACGAGTACAAAGTTGTGAATTTAACTTTGTCGGATATTTCTCAACTTTAATTAGGAGCATACATCATGAGTTTAGAAAATAGAGCTAAGGCCACGGCAAAAAATGTCGAAGGTAAGATCCAAGAATCCGTAGGCGAACTCACTGGCAATACTAAAGATCAAGTAGAAGGCAAGGCAAAACAAGTCGAGGCGAAAGTCCGCCACGCGGCTGAAGATGTTAAAGATGAAATCAAAAATACTATTGACGAATAGCTTTGGAGTCATAGAGGTGATTTATAAATTACCTCTATGGCAAAGGCTCTAGCATTCGTCGAGTTCACTTTTTAATATTAATTTGGCAAGAAAAATATGGGTTTAGTTAAACAAATTCACAGTCTTTTCATCAGCCTTAGTTTAGCTATATTTTTTGTAACTACTACCGTTGTAGGAATGGGATCTGGCTTAGCTACAATTGCATTAACTCCAATCGTCAGCCAAACACAGCATATCGCAATCACAAGTCAAGATAATGCAGTCAAAAATATTAAGGGCAAAGCTCAAGAAGCTCTTGGTAAACTGACAGGTAATCAGCAAATAGAATCTGCTGGGAAAGAGAAACAATTTAAAGCTAAAACCTTAGAAGGAATGAACAATAGTTTTGTTAATCCCAACTATAAACCTAGTGGGGAAAGCGACCCAACAGAAAATCTTGCCCGTGAAACAACGGAAGATTTAGAAAATCAAATTAGTGACACTTTCAAGTAGAGAACATATCACATTTTTAAGCCTTCTTAAAATCCAGATATAGCATTTTCCAGTTTAGTGAAGTACGGGTTTGTTTCCCGACCAAAGGCGGGGAAACAAACCTATATACTCCGCTTGCTTGAAAATTTTAGAGAAAGCTAAACTTTTTGGGTAGTCCTACAGTGATTTGCGCTCAAACCCAAACCAAGAAAAATCTTGAAAGTGTTGCAAGGCAGCGCTTTCAAGATTTTTCTTGTGGCTCGTTTGAGCGGTAATTGCCGTAGACAAGGATTTACAGCAATTTGTTTTCAAACCCGCCACAAATTAAAATATAAAATCCGTTGCGGGGCTTTGCCCTGCGACCCTTCTTGTGGCGGGTTTGATCGAGTTTTGCTGTAAATAGATAAGGATAGGCGGTACGACGCACCGCCTATCCTTATAGCGGTTCTCTAATGAGTATGAGCAAATATAGCGCTCCGAAACATATAAAAATTCAGGTTTTGGATGCACTCGGTCAAATGAAAACCACTACACTTAATTTAGGACTACCGTTTTTTGTAAAAAAATCTGATGTTAACCAATCAATTTTGGCGTTCTCTAATTCACAAATTTTTGACAACCTCATGCTTGGTATTCTTCGCTGTTATCGTTGTTTTTGCGACGAGTCCAAGTTATGCGATCGCCAAAGAACTCGCTCTGAATAGTGGTAGAGCCGTAGAGGTCAATCAAAACTTATCCGAAGTCCTTAGCCAAGGCTCTGGAGAAAAAAAATTTGCCTTTGAACCAAAAAGTGGAATATTGGCAGAAATCAACCAAAAGTTTCACGAAGACTATGACAAACTAATTGCTCAAATCACCGCTACCTTCGGAAAACCCGAAGGACCTACGGTACTTTTCTTTACGATGAATAAACTCATCGCATATCATGACGGGATTAGAGAAGAACAAGAATTTATCCCTCCTCTCTATCATCAACTCAAGGCGATCGAGCATCACCCCGTAACCCTTTATGCGACATTACAAGCTTATGAAGGTCAGAAACTCACAGAGCCTCTCAGGGATTTTTTGAAAGAGCGATCCAAGTTATTACAAGAAACCTTAATCAGTCTGAATGAGCAAAATTGGTATCCAAATATTGTCGATAACCAGAAAACACTGCTTGCAGACTCGATAGTATATATAAATCAAACCTTGGAAGAAGGGTACATCAATGGTGAAAAGTTAAACAACTATGTGCGCTTGGTTAATCCTAAGATCATCGCTGGTGTAAATTCGGCAACTGTCGAACAATTGAAATTGCTCAATGAGAAGATCAAAAATTTGCGATCAAAGGATAAATGGAAATCTCCCTATGTAGTAATTAGTAGCGTTCATCAAGCACGAAGCGGTGAGGTTGTCACTCAATATTTCGAGCATATGTTTAACGAATTTCAGGGTATTGGAGCTTCACGAGAAGATAGAATCGTTTATGCAGAGTCGATTTTTGACGATGAGCCAAAAGCCCTCAGATTACTGGCAACCCATATCTTAGATCAAAAAATTGCTTCGGCTTTCTTCCGAGATCCAAAGCGGTTGCAAAGCGATGCCCTGATGGATGCGGCAAAATTCTGGCTGTGGGAACACACAATGGAAATCCCCAAATGGCCCTAATCTAACTATTCTTCGTTTAACCAAAAAAGGGATGCGTTGCATCCCTTTTTTGCATAAAGCAGTAAAGGCTTGCAAAGCAAGCCTTTACTGCTTTATGGAGCAAGTATTTTTGCTACAAGTGCAAGACTTTCTTCAAAAAGAACTTCTCGCCCCCAGCGCTGTAACTGCTGTCCTAGCAAAGTGTCGGCGCTTTGCTCCGATAGCGATGACACTTGATGCACCCGATAGTTTTGTGCTCCGCCGCCAGCTTCCATCCGCATACAGCCCGTAGACTCTGAGCAGAACACATTACAAGCATCAGTATTTTGATTAGAAGCAGTCAAGCGCAACCCAATCAAATCTCCAATTACTTCTCCAGCATCGCCCACGGGAATCGCCGCTAGTTCAGCTTTGACCCTGATATTGTTACGTCCTTCAAAAATAATGTGCTGAATGTCATAATCACCACCTTCAATTTCGCGTTCGATCGGTTCCCATTCAAGACGACTGGCGATCCAACCAAGAAACATGAGCGCCTGTGTGCTGTTGCCTCGCTCATAATCGATCGTAATACCATCGATTTCCCAAACGGCGGCGCGGCGATCGGGTTGGTCAAAGGCTTGGGCAGTGAGTTCTTGCCAAGGGGCTAGTCTTTGCCAATTGAGATCGGCGATTTGGGTACTGGCTTGGATCATGCTATGAACTTTGAGCAAGTCCGCCTCGGAATCGGTAAATGTTGCTGAGTCCATAATTAAGCGATCGCTTAAATTGACCAGTTTCTCAAACATTCTCGTATTTGGCGCAGGACTATCCTTCCACCAAAGAAAGACAGGCAAATCAGGGATGAGTAACTCTGGAAGAATGCTATGGACTCGATCAAAAGCCCGCTTTGCCCCAGACAGGGTAATGTATTCACCGCAAATCAAAGAGCTACGGGTTTTTTGAATAGGGCAGTAGGCCGCTACTTGGGCCGATATGCCTTGATCTTCCTCATTAAGAGTGACGAGATCGATTACCCGACAGGGACTTTGAGAGGCGATCGATTCCACTGAAGCAATGCGCGAGGCTGCCCCGATGGTTTCTGGTTCATACACCAACAGATTAAAGGTAGTGGCGCGAGCTGCCGAGTTCTCACCATAGGATTGCCAAATTTTGCTTAGCTCTGCTTCGACTTGAGATACCGATACATCTTTGGGAGCTTGCAAAGATACGACGGGAGTTGTTTGCGTACTCATAGGGATTAGGAATTAGGGATTAGGGATTACAAATTATGAATTACGAGTTATGAATTACGAATTACGAATTAATTATTCGTAATTCGTAATTCGTAATTCGTAATTGATCAAAGTCGTCGCCACTGTCGCCCATCACGTTCGATCAGTTGTTCTGCTTCCGTTGGTCCCCAAGTGCCTGCCTCATATTGGGGAACTACACTGGGATCATTGGGTTGTTCCCAAGCGGTTAATGCGGGTGTGACTACTTTCCAAGCAGCTTCTACTTCGTCGCCGCGTGTAAATAGGGTTTGATCTCCTAACATACAGTCTAGCAACAAGCGATCGTAGGCATCGGAGCCTTCGATACCGAAGGTTTTGCCATAGCCGAAGTCCATTTCGACCGATCGCGATCGCAGATCAGCCCCTGGCATTTTTGCCTCAAATTTTAGGGCGATCCCCTCATTGGGTTGAATCCGCAGGGTTAGCACATTGGGCGAAACCTGTTTGGCGGCGGACTGAAATAGAAGATAGGGGACATCACGGAACTGAATCGCGATTTCACTCACCTTTTTGGGCATGCGTTTGCCAGTTCGCAAATAGAATGGTACGCCTTGCCAACGCCAATTATTGACTTCAAATTTCATGGCAACATAGGTCGGTACAAGGGAGTTAGGATTAACATTTGGTTCATCGCGATAACCCTGCACCTGCTGCCCTTTCATCCACCCTGCGCTATATTGCGATCGCACCGCCGATTGCCCTAATTTGCGAGTATCAGCAAGGCGAGTAGCTTGAATCACCTTCACCTTTTCATTCCGCAAAGAATCGGCATCCATCGAGTTAGGCGGCTCCATCGCCGTTAAACAGAAAAGCTGCATCAAATGGTTTTGCAGCATATCCCTGAGCGCCCCAGAGTTTTCGTAATAGCCCGCCCGATCTTCGACACCAACGGTTTCGGCAACCGTAATCTGCACATGATCGATAAACTGACGATTCCATAGTGGTTCAAAGATGGCATTGGCGAATCTTAGAACTAGCAGGTTTTGCACAGTTTCTTTGCCTAGATAATGGTCAATCCGATAGATTTGCTTTTCATCGCAAGCTTTTTGGACGACCCGATTGAGATCTTGACAGGAAGATAAATCTCTGCCGAAGGGTTTCTCAATTACTACTCTAGTTTTCTGAGCGTTTTTGATCATTCCCGCCTCACCCAGCTTTTCGATCGCATCGGTAAAGTAATTGGGTGAAACTGCTAAGTAAAAGACGCGATTACCGCGAGTACCTCTTTCTTTGTCTAGTTGATTGAGAAATTCATCGAGTTTTTGATAATCCTCAAGATTGCTCATATCCAGTGATTGATAGTACAAGCCTTCAGCAAAATCTTGCCAAACTGCTTCCGCCCCAATGCCGACGGAGAACTTTTCTACCCCCTCGCGCATTTGCTCACGAAAATAATCATGACTCCAAGGTCTTCTCGCGACACCAACGATCGTGAGTTCGGGGGGCAGACGACGCTGCTGTTTGAGATGGTAGATTGCTGGAACAAGCTTTCGGATGGTTAAATCGCCTGATGCACCAAAGATAACAAGGATCAATGGTTCAGGGGTTCTTTCTTGCTGTAAACCAACCCGTAAGGGATTTTCGAGTATTTGTACCACAGGCTCGGTTGTTGAACGCTAGGTAGATTCTAGCCAATACATTCAGTATTCACGCAATATCCTATGTTTTCCTTTAGGATTACAAAAATAATAACGTCGGTTCGGGTTAAGCTTTTTTCCTAAAAGCCAAACTAACCAAGAACTCAAGTTCTGGGCTGCAAAGCTAAAGTCAGTTAAAACTGACTGAAATATTTCCCCAAACAACGCTTAGGGACTTGCGACTTAATAAAGTACCAAATATAAAACCAGAAGTCGGTGAGGCGGCGAAGCCGTCCCACCGACTTCTGGAAAATCTGGATTGGTATTTTATTTTCTCGCAAGTCCCTTAACCCGTTTCAAGGGGTTTTAGCTTTGAGCCATGAGATTGATCTCATGGCTTGTGCCGAACTCACGCTATTTAAGCTTCAGCTATAGATCGTGAACATTGCCTCTTAAGGCTTTGATTTCGCCGCGCTTAGTTTTATTGTCAATGCGTCTATTTTGAGCGCTGCGTGAGGGTTTAGTCGGTTTTCGCTTTGGCATAACGATAGTTATACTTTGAATTAAGCCCTGAAGCCGTTTGAGGGCATCTTCCCGATTTTGGTCTTGGGTGCGATGTTGTTGAGCTTTAATCACGATTACGCCATCTTTGGTGATGCGCCGATCGCTTAGATTTAGTAATCGCTCTTTATAAATAGGCGATAGTGACGAAGCATTAATATCAAAACGTAGATGGATTGCGGTTGAGACTTTATTTACATTTTGTCCACCAGCACCCTGCGATCGGATGGCAGTAATGCTAATTTCTTCGAGGGCGATCGCAGTATGTTTGGTGATTTGGAGCATTTAATTATCTAAGTGTGCAAGCTAAATAAAGGGCGCAAAGCACTCTTTATTTAGCAAAATAATAGTTCTTCAGCACGATCGCGATCCCCGCGATTCTCAATTTGCTCAAGGGATGCACCATAGGCACTCTGAATATTGGCGGCAGTTAAGACTTGACGCGGTGTACCACTGGCGACTAAGTGGCGGTTGAGCAGTAATAACTGATCGTAGCGATCGAGGGTATCGCCCCATTCATGGCAACTAATTAATAAGGTTTTGCCATCCTGTCTTAGTTCATTATAGATTTGCCACATTAGCGCCTCCGTCTTTTTATCAACGGCGGTCATTGGTTCATCTAATAACAAAATATCTGCCTGCTGCGCCAAGGCTCGCGCTAGAAAGACCCGTTGCTGCTGTCCACCTGAAAGATTTTTAATCGGGCGATCGCGTAAATCATAAAGTTCAACCCGTTCTAGGGCTGATCGGACAATTTCCTTAGATTGGCGGCTCGTTCTAGCAAACCAACCACTGTGCATCGTCCGCGCCATCATTACCACATTCCACACGGTCACAGGATAGTCCCAATCAATTTGCGATCGCTGTGGCAGATAGGCAACTTTATGGCGTTGCTTTTTTAAAGGTTGTCCATCGTAAAAGATTTGACCACTTTGGGCGGGAATCAATTCGAGCATGGCTTTGAGTAATGTGCTTTTGCCTGCGCCATTAGCGCCGATCAATCCCACCAATGAACCAGAACTAAGGCTAAAGGAAATATTCGACAAAGCGGTAACTTCGCGATAGCTCACAGATAGGTTTTGCACTTCAAGCATTTGCACTTCAAGCATAAGCTGCTCAAAAAATGATAATCGTTTTCAAAATTATACCAATAAAAACCCACAAAAAAATTGGCGCAGAGCGCCAATTTTTTTTGTGGGTTTTATTAATTTTGAGTAGCTTTGACTGCGTAGTAGCCTAGCAATTTTTTTTGTGGGTTTTATTAATTTTGAGTAGCTTTGACTGCGTAGTAGCCTAGCAATGTCGCAATGGTGAAACCAGTAAAAAATAGAGTAAACAAAACACTGATGCCGCCTGTAATGCCGACTTGAGCGAGAATACCTTTGCCTGTAATCACTTCATTAGTAAACCCAGCGACTAAGCCGATCATCGCCATGCGTCCGTTCCAAGTTTCGGCAAAGTTACTGAAACCAAATACACCTGCCCCTGTAGGATTTACATTAAGCCCGACTTGGGTAACTGCTTTAGAATTGCCGTTATCGTCGATTGAGGTCTTGGTTGATGTAGATACCATATGAATTGCTCTCCTACAGGGATTTGGTGGATTTTAACTTTATATTAGTTAACTAAACTTTACATTTTCTATAAGCAAATGTAAATCTATCATCGGAAATATGCCCTATTGCCTTAACCCTATCTGTCAGAAGCCGAACAATCCTGAAGGATGTAGATTTTGCATGAATTGTGGTAAAAACTTGCAACTTAAGGGTTTGTATGAGGCGATCGCTTTAATTGGACAGGGCGGCATGGGGCGAACTTTTCGAGCAGTCGATCGCGGACGGTTGGGGCAGCCCTGCGCGATCAAACAATTTTTACCACAATTTCGAGAACCGCAATTAATGGAAAAAGCGATCGCTCTTTTTGAAAGTGAAGCGGCTCGACTGAAAGATCTTGGTTCGCATCCGCAGATTCCTGAATTGATTGCCTATTTTGAAGAAGAGGGATGTCTATATCTAGTGCAGGAACTCATCGAAGGTGAAAACCTTTATAACGAGTTGCAGAGTCAAGGTGTTTTTAGCGAAGCCAAGATTTATCAATTACTAGAAGATATTCTGCCCGTTCTCCAATTCATCCACGATCGCCAAGTCATCCATCGCGATATTAAGCCAGACAACATTATCAGGAAAACGGAAAAGCTAAATTACGAATTACCAATCCCTAGTCTTGTCCTAGTTGATTTTGGGGCGGCTAAAGCCTTTACTACGGATACCGCTAATCTTACAGGGACTTTGATCGGGAGTGCGGAATATATCGCCCCTGAACAAGCGCGGGGAAAGGCTGTCCCTCAAAGTGATCTTTATAGTTTGGGAGTAACTTGCATCCATTTATTAACGGGGATTTCGCCCTTTGATTTGTATGATGACACCAGCGATCGCTGGATTTGGCGAGAGAAGCTGCCAACCTCTATTTCTAGTCATTTAGCAAATATTCTCGATCGCCTCTTAGCCAGAGCTATTGCCAATCGTTATCGTTCTGCTGATGAGGTGCTGCGAGATTTGAATTCTTTGGTAAATCTTCCCTTGACTATTGCGATTACGCCACAGCCTAATTATTATCCTCAAATTAAGCAACTTCAAGAATTATTGAGTTTAGGTCAATGGCAAGAAGGCGATCGCCTTACGAATAAGATTATTTTGGAACTTGCCAATAGAAATAAAATAGCGGAACTGACTGCCGATGATATCGATCATATTGCCTGTGAGGTTTGGATCGCGATCAATCAAGCATGGATGGAATGTAGTAATAATCATTTTGGCTGGAGCGCTCAAAAGCAAATTTGGAAAAGTTTAGGTGGAAAATTAATCTATGAAGAAAATATCTATTGGCAATTTGCGAATACCTATGAGAAGTTCAGCGATCGCGTCGGATGGCGTAAATCCCGTTGGTTAAATCTTGGCTTTGCGCCAAAAATCTGGCGTAAGTATGAGAACTTGACCTTTGCGATCGCGGCTCCGCGTGGACATTTACCGAGCTTGTTGTTTTGGGAAGGATTTAATTTAGTGGATATAGTTTTCTATCGCTTAGAGATATGTCGCCAAGGTAGGGAAGTTTAGGATTAAATGAACAATCATACAGCGCTTTGCGCTGTATGGTCGCGCTCCCGATGTAAATCAATTCCATGATGCTAAATGTTCTATGGAAAATAGAGCGCCTCTCAATCAAATCCGCCGATAAGCTCAGGATTAATATAGATTAATATAGATTAATATAGATTAATTTTGGCGATTGAGTTCTTGTAATAGCCATTCATCAACGGGTTGACCATCTTTACGAAAGAGTTCAATCTCTATATTCACGGAAGAATTGGAACCGACGGGAGCCATTGTTTGACGAAAACGAATTAGATAATCTTTAGGATTTTGATTGCGCTCCTTGAGCCAGTCTTGGACTTTGATTTCAGCAAATAGAGATTGCCCTTGCTCAAACATCCGCGCAATTTGCATTCTAATTGTAAAAGGATTATTAATCGGCATTGCTTTTTCTACCTTGCTAATTATTTTTGAATTGTTACAGAAAAAAAGTAATATAGGCAGTGCAAAGCCCCCCCTATATTACTTTTTTAATACCAGATAATACAACTCACCATCACCTTTGATTAACCCAGCCCGTTGCTTGGCGCGATCGCCTGTTCCCATAAAAATATCTACACGCCCCGCGCCCTTAATTGCGCCGCCAGTATCTTGATCAAGGACAAAGCGTTGCACTTGATGTAGTTCTAACTTGCCTGTAGTAGGGTTCTCAAAGGGGATTTCGGTGCGAATGAGGGCAATACCGCCAGAGGGGAAGATTTTTTTGTCCGTAGCGATCGATCGCTCTGCACTCACAGGCAGACCGATACTACCCGTCGCAGGTCTACCGTTGGTTTCACGGAAAAAGACAAAACTAGGATTGCGGTTGAGATAGGTATTTAAATCTTGGGGATTTTTTTTGAAATATTCGATCAGGGTTTGGAGGGTGACATCTTCGAGACGCATTTTGCCATCTCTAACTAGCTCGGCTCCCACTGAGCGATAGGGTTGATCGGTTTTGCCTGCATAGCCGACCGTTAATAAATTGCCATCGGGTAATTCAAACCTTGCCGAGCCTTGGACATGGACTAAAAAAGCTTGGAAGCGATCGCTGAGCCATGCAATTTCCAAACCTGCTAATTGCTTGCTACCTTCGAGCATGGCGCGGGTCGGATGCGGCGATCGCCATTGATTAAAGTCGGCGGGTAAACGATAGAGAGGATATTGAAATTCTCCAGTGCGAGTCCGACTCGCCTTATATACGGGTTCGTAATAGCCTGTAAACTGGACTGCCCCCGTACCATCACGCCCCACAGAACGATATAGATCAAATTCACGATTAACGGCTTGCTGCAAATCCTTGGCAGTGCGTGACACTTGGACAAGACGACGAAACCGCAACAAACTGCGCTCCATCAGATCACGACTAATTCCTGCTATGGGATAACGACTTGCTGCTGAGGGGGTGCGGATATATTGAATGCTATGGTCGATCGCTTGTAGGAGGTTGGGGCGATCGCTCTCTAACAAATCATCGGGAACATCAGGGTTGAGGGGGTTAACTGCGTGCGGAGGAATGGGGACGACTGCTTGGGCAAGTTTTAATTCCGCCGCTTCGACAGGTGATTGAAAATCCGTTTGCATATAGCAAGGTGGCACAGCACAAATCAATCCCACCCAAGTAGCAAAGATGACATCGCCGCCACGATACAGAAATGATTGCCAAGAAGTTGATCTTAAATTTTTAGGTAGCGATCGCTTGTATGTACTTGGATCTTGACCTTTGCGAAAACGATGAGAACCAATCACCCTTGCTAACTCCTCATGAAAAACTCTAATTACAGCGCTTTGCGCTTACTTAAAACCCAGAAATATTTTTAAAAGCGGCGCTTCGCGCCGCTTTTAAAAATATTTCTGTACTAGTCACAGCCTCAATAGGCTATATCTATATTATTTGTACCTGACGTTAATACTAGCCTTTTGTTCATACAACCGATTGAGCCATTGGGGATCAATGCGAAAGTGATAGCATATTTTTAACAATTGGTTGAGCATAGCATGACGGTAGATTCCCCTTTGGCGAAATCTTCTGGCTGAAGTAATCACTTTTCCTTGAGCAAGTACTGGTGGCGAAAATTGACGGAGGCGATCGCTTAAGACCGTATCTTCAAAAATATCTAGATCGGGGACATTACCAATTTTTGTGAGAACTTGGCGCTTAATAAAGGGGCAATGATCGAAGTAAACGATCGCTTTTTGCCGCACCCTGACATTATCGGAATACCAAGACGTAAAGCGCAATAACCAGTGGACAAGATCAAAGCTATGCTGAAATGCGCCCCAATCATATTCTGAGTGATATTCTGAGTGATATTCTGAGATCAAAGCCTGATCGATTAGATCTAAAGCAATGCGATCGGGCAACAGCGTGGCGGGATGGTGTAATAAAACAATTTCGCCTGAACTAACGGCAATTCCTTCATTGAGGCGTTGGGCGCGATTTTGGGCAAGCGATCGCACCACTTGAATTTCCGAACATCGAGCCGCATACTCCTCTAAAACTTGCTCCGTACGATCATTGCTAGGACTTACCACCACAATGATTTCTTTATTTCCCTTTTGCGAAATCAAGTTAGTTAGAATATTTTCTAGATAACCATGTCTAATTTCATTGACACAGGGAAGAATTATTGAAAAGCGCATACAGCCTATTTAGGTTTTGAGTATTATAGATAAATTCTCTAAAAAATTACAAAGCAAGCTTTTTAGAAATTTATCTGGGTTTTAAGAAATTCCACAGAGTATTATAAGTAATCGGGCATAATTAAAAACCAGATCTAAAACCTGTGGCGATCGCCACAAGTTTTAGGATTTTATATTTAATTCCGCCCAGCTACTTATTAGAAGTATTGAAAAAGTATTAAAAAAGTATTAAAAAAGTATTAAAAGAAGTATTAAAAAGAATTTGTTATGACTAATCCCAACACAGGAATGGTAATAGAGAAGCCAATTAATAATGCATCTGTCTTGATAGTTGATGACACGATGTATAATATTCAACTTTTATCACTAATGCTAATTAAGCAAGGCTATCAAGTTGAACAGGCGACAAATGGCACAGAAGCATTAGATAAAGCCACTAAACAAATACCAGATATCATTTTACTGGATATTCGGATGCCTGATATTGATGGGTATGAAGTTTGTAAAATATTAAAAGCAAATCCGAAAACTCAAGCAATCCCGATCATCTTTATTAGTTCTATAGAAGAGCCATCCGAAAAAGTAGAAGCTTTTTCTGTGGGGGGTGTAGATTACATCAGTAAACCCTTTCAATTGATTGAAGTATTAGCCAGAATTGAAACTCATTTACGACTATGTTCATTACAAAGGAAATTGCAAGAACAAAATGAACAATTGCAATTGTCGGCGACCGTATTAGAGCGATCGCTTAGACAAGAACGTGAACTTAGTGAAATGAAAACCAACTTTATTTCCGTAGTTTCCCATGAGTTTCGGACACCTCTTACCACTATTCAAAGCGCATCAGAATTACTCGAATATTACGAATGGACGAAGGAAGAAAAAACTGAGCAATTACATCAAATTCAATCTGAAGTTAAGCATATGACCGCATTAATGGAAGATGTCCTATTTCTTAGTCGGACTAACTCTAATAAATCTAAACTGAATTTAACTGAATTCGATCTTTTGAAGTTTTGTGGTCAACTATTACGCCAAATGCAAAAAACCTTTGGTCAAAACTACAATCTACATTCATTTTTTCAAGACTTGTTAAATAATATATCCATTGATAATTTACATCTCCAAAATGAAATCCCAGAATTAGTTGTAAAAATGGATGAAAAGTTACTACGCCAAATTTTATCCAATTTGCTGACTAATGCCATTAAATACTCTCCTAAAAATAGGGATATTGACATAAAAATTATTGTGGATCAGCAAAATGTAACCTTTATAGTTGTTGATCATGGTATTGGTATTCCCGAAGAAGATCTAGCGCATTTATTTAGTGCATTTCATCGTGGTAAAAATGTAGGTATATTACCCGGAACTGGTTTAGGACTATCGATTGTAAAAAATTGTGTGGACATCCATAATGGTTCTATATCTGTCCAAAGCCAATTAAATATTGGTACAGAGTTTGCAGTTGTTTTGCCACTTTATGATTGTTTAAATAATCATTTTAAATTATAAAAAAGATAGATGCACCACACAATCAAACATCAAGAAGAGAATGGTGGCGCAAAGCACCATCATTCTCTTCTTACTAATACATTTAACGATTTCTATCGGTATAATGATTACTAAAGATCCTGATAAACCAACGATGAAAAAAATTCTCCTTATCGAAGATAATCCTAATGTTTTGCAAAATACAGCAAGAATGTTGCAAGCTGAAGGCTATATGGTGATCACGGCTAATAATGGTCGTCATGGACTGGAAATAGCTCAGCAGCAAATTCCTAGCTTGATTATCTGCGATATCATGATGCCTGAAATAGATGGCTATGGAGTGATTAGTGCCTTACGAAATAACCCTGCCACTACAGCAATTCCTTTTATATTTCTTAGTGCTAAGTCTGGCAAAACTGATTTCCGCCAAGGTATGGAACTTGGTTCCGATGATTATTTGACTAAACCTTTTACTAGGGATGAATTGCTCGGTGCAATCAATGCTCAGTTTAAGAAGCAAGAAATAATCAATACCTATTACAAACAAGAATTAGACAATTTACGCGGCAATATTTCTAAGTCATTGCCACATCAACTACTATTTCCTGCGATCGAAGTGATGGGTTTGGCGGATATTTTGGTCAAAAATTATCATGCTATGGAAGCCCATGAAGTCCCTGATATTGGTAAGCGAATTCGCAAAGCAGGGCGAAATATGCATGAAATGGTGAAAAAGTTTCTGCTATATGCGGAGTTAGAGTCAACTGAGAATGACGCTGAGTGGCTTAATCAAATTCGTAATAGTAAGACTACTTTTGTGGATATCGAAATTTCTAGTTGTGCAAAGAAAATTGCTGAAAACTATAATCGGAATTCTGATTTGAATGCTGAGATTAAGGATGCAGGTATTCAGATCTCCGATTCTTATTTGAATGTGATTGCTAAGGAAATTATTGATAATGCGTTCAAGTTTTCTTCTGAAGGTACTCCTGTCGATGTGTTAGGACGTACGGAGGCGCAGGAGTATTGTTTATCTGTGACCGATCGCGGACAGGGGATTGAACCTGAGCAGGTGGCTAATTTTGGGGCGTATATGAAGTTTGAGAAAAAGTTATATATTCAGCAGGGGACGGGGCTGGGTTTGGCGATCGCCAAGCGTCTTGCGGAACTACATCGAGGTAGATTAGAAATTGAGAGTATTCCCTATGAACAAACTACAGTTAAGGTGTTTTTACCCCTTGTAGGGACTTTGTATGACGATATTTAGCATGATCTTTTGTAGCGCGGCTTCGCCGCGCTACAAAACCCAAAAGATCGCTATAGCGCAATTTGCCCCTGCAAGAAGGTCACAGCTTCACCTTTCAATAAAACCCTAGATTGGCGATCGCTGACTTCAAGATTCCCTGTCCTTGGCGATAACTGTTTGGCGTTGAGGGTGGTTTTACCAAGACGCTTTGACCAGCAGGGGGTGAGGCTGCAATGGGCGGAGCCAGTCACGGGATCTTCGAGAATGCCTGCTTTGGGGGCAAAAAATCGCGATACAAAATCATAGGGCTGATTTACATCGGCGATCGCCGTAATAATAAATCCAAAGCCATCTAACTGAGCAATGCGATCGTAGGGAGGTTGAAAATTTTGAACGGCTGACTGGGACTCTAAAACAACGGCTATATAATCTTCGCTTTGCCCCAGACATTCATAGGGGCGATCGCCAAAAATATCGGCTAATACCTGTTGCGATCGCTCTGTGCATTTGTGATAAAAAGCCGCAGGGAAATCCATCACAATTAAATGATTTTCAAAGCTAATGATCAGATCGCCGCTTAGGGTTGTGAAAGTTAGTGGGGCATCGGTGGCGATCGCTTTGATCTCGCGCAAATAATGCGCCATAGCGAGGGTGGCATGACCGCAGAGAGGAACTTCTTGCTTTGGCGTAAACCAGCGCAACTGAAAATGATTTGTGCCTAAAGGTTTTACAAAAGCAGTTTCTGATAGATTCATTTCCGCCGCAATTTGCTGCATTTTGGCATCTTCAGGAAATTCTGATACTAGCGCTGTTGCCGCAGGATTGCCATGAAAGGTTTGATTAGTAAATGCGTCAATAATCGCGATCGCTAGTTGCATAGATTTAATGATGTTCGTATATAAACACTTTTTAAGGAATTGCGATCGCGGGATCGACTTTATAACTATTGACCACGCGATCGAAGGAATCTTTTAATGCAGGAATCTGATCAGCAACGCCGCCAGTCGTAATTAGGGAAATTTTGTCACCGCTACGGCTAATAAAACTATTGCCTTGGATTTTGGCAGTAATATTTTTGACGGATTCATCATAGCTCCACACAATCTGCACACTGCCATCCTTTTGTTGGATCGGCTTTTCAGCAATAAATCCTGCTCTAGAGCCAAAGGTTGACTTGAGAAAGGTTTCCAACAGGGTGGTCAATTGTTCCGTTGTGGTTTCCGATGGCGCTTTGAACACATCAACCGTAAGCAACGCATTTTTGCTAGGGTCAAACCATAAAACAATGATCTCATTCGGCTTCTTGTTTTCTTTGGGAGTCCAACCTTTAGGAGCATCTATTTGGAATAGTCCAGATGGGTGTTTATAGGTTTCTAATCCATCGATTTTGACCTTAATGATGCGCGTATCAGATTTTGTTGCATCGTCAGTTTTAGTCGCAACGACTTTAGCATCGGGAGCTTTAGCCGTAGCCGAGGCAGTGGGACTGGTGGTGCTAGTCTTGCTTTCAGGAGCGTTAGGTGTGCAGCTTCCAAGCAGACTGCCGAAAAAGGCGATCGCGCCAAAGGCAGAAACGATAAAGTTAGTGTTTTTCATTTATTTTTTTTAACATGAATTCTACCTTTTTTAGAGAGCGCCCCAAGGGGGCGCTCTCTAAAAAAAGATCTAAGGGATAGCGAGACTGGCATTAATAATTTGACTATTGGCTATTTTAGCGAAAGAGTCCTTCGTTGCTGTAAATTTTGGCTCGATCGCCCCAAAAGTTAAAATTGCAAATTTGTTATTTAAACGCTGTAATTTGCTAGTGGCTTGAAACTTGATTTTTTGATTGCCAATGGTCTGAGTTGATGTCCACTCAATCACGATATTACCTGTTTCTTCAAGTACAGGCGATCGCATAGCAAAATCAGCCTGATTGCCATACATTCCTTTGATAATTACCTGAAAAACATCACTTAGTCGATTTTCAGGGATTTCACTGGGTGGCACAAAAATATTTACAGAAATAGTGGCGCGTCCCGCTTTTTCATTCCAAGTAACAAGAATTTCACTGGGTTGGCTATTATCAATCACCTGCCAACCCTTCGGCACACTCATTTCTAAAAGCCCCGAGCGATGTTTATATAGTTCGAGTTCACCGATCTCTAGTTCAGGTAACTTACTAAAATCAATCGCAGGACTAGGTGTAGCTATCTGGGTTGAGCTTGGGTTTGGACTAGGTTCTGTTTTGGGAACACCATTGGTAACACTAGTCGGCGAAGTTTTGGTGGTACTAGTTGGAGTATTAGAGTTACTACTAGTGTTGGAGTTACTACAGGCTGTAAATAGTCCCAGCGCGATCGCCATCAATGGCAATAGTATTGATACCCTAATCGACAACTTTTGAAAAAGAAACATAAATGTTAAGTGTTCGCTCTTATCAAACCCAGACAATTAAAAACCTTGCAATGCAAGGTTTTTAATTTTTTAAGTCTATTTAATTTCATTCTGTCGTTAATCTAGCCAAACTGCAAGGCTTGACCACGCACATCAGGATTAACTTTGCCATTAGCATACACCACTTGACCACCGACAATCGTGATCACAGCCCAGCCCGTAAGCTCCCAACCTGCAAAGGAACTCCACCCACATTTGGTCAATAAATCTTCATTTCGCACAGGTTTATAGTTATGGAGGTCAACTAGTACCAAGTCCGCATCCCAACCAACCCTAATCTCGCCTTTATTGGCAATCTTGTAGGCTTTAGCGACATTGCGGCTCATCCATTGGCTCACCTGATGCACAGTGCAACGTCCTTTCATCGCTTCCGTCAACATTAATGCTAATGAAGTTTCTACCCCTGGCATTCCCGATGGCACATTAGCTGGTTCTAGCAGTACTGTATCTTTAGAAGATTTTTCAGGCTGGTTGGCTTGAATATCTTCACTGGCGGCTAGTCCTTTCTCTGCTAAGGTGTGCGGTGCATGATCAGTCGCAATAAAGTCGATTACGCCATCTAACAGAGCCTGCCAGAGAATTTCTTGATCGCGAGGCGATCGCAAGGGCGGATTCATTTGCGCTAGGGAGCCGATTTTCTCATAGGCTCCTATATTCATCAATAAATGCTGTGGTGTCACTTCGGCTGTCACCCATTCTGGTTTATCTTGGCGCAAAAATTCCGCTTCTTCACCTGTGGACATATGCAAGATATGTAATCGTCTTTGATGTTTCTTAGAAAGCTTCACCGCTAGTTGGGTGGCATTGAGCGCCGCTTGATTGTCTTGGATGAGTGAATGTTTGGCGGGAGCTTTACTATCCGCAAATTCGATCCGCCGTTGAGCAATTCGCGCCTGATCCTCAGCATGAACAGCGATTAGGCGATCGCCCTGCGAAAAAATCCGATCTAAAACTTCCTCTTGATCAATCAGCAAAGCCCCATGCATCGATCCCATAAAAATTTTGATGCCACAGGTGGGATTGGCGGTGAGCAAATCGGGTAAAACCTCAGCCGTTGCCCCAATAAAAAAGCCGTAATTTACTACGCACTTACTAGCCGCCCGACTGAGCTTGTCATCTAACGCCGCTTGGGTAATCGTGAGTGGTCTTGTATTCGGCATTTCTAAAAAGCTAGTCACCCCACCCTTAGCGCAAGCATGACTCGCCGATCGCAAATCCTCTTTATGCTCTAACCCTGGTTCCCGAAAATGCACCTGTGGATCAATTACTCCCGCTAGCAAAGTCAAACCCTGTGCTTCGATACTCCCGCTAGCAAAGTCAAACCCTGTGCTTCGATGATTTCTAAAGGCTGATCATCACCACTTAGCTCAGTGCGATCGAGGGAAGGGGCGATCGCCGCAATCTTGCCATGCTGAATATAGACATCGCCTATTAACGTTTGGCGATCGGGCAGAATAATCGTGCTTTGTCTAATTAATATGCTCATAAAAAATCTCTTTAAAATATCTTTAAATGTAGGATGCGTTAGTGCAACGTAACGCATCAATTAGTCGCCAGCAATTAGTCAACAATGATGGGTTACGCGATCGCTAACCCATCCTACGTTTAATTCCCACAACTTTAGGCTGTGTTGCAAAGAACCAGATTTTCGGTAGCGCGGCGCAGCCGCACTACCAAACAAAGTAGTTAAAAATTAAGATACTCCTTAATAATCTCAATTTGCTTTGCTTCGATCAGCTTTTGGTCGGGATATTTAGGGAGTTTGGTATTTTTCATCGCTGATTCCATCTCCTGCTCTAGCTTACTGACCTCAGCGATAAGGGTGTCATAGGGTACTTCGCCGTTACGGATTTGACGGATAAATTGAGCATCACCTGTGATTTCTCGGTTAGGAATCACGCCATCTCCATTCAAAATCTCAATCCCAGATTTGAGGAGGCGATAGCAATGCCCAGAATGCTTACTGTCATATCCCACCTTCTCCTCAATTTCGGCACGTTTGGAATTACGATTTTTGCGCCATGACTGGAAAGCTTCATACTCTTGCAGTGCTTGCCGATAGGTTTGAGTATTGTGTAGCAAGGTAATAAATTCATTGGTTGACCTTGTGTAGTACTGTACTGCGGGAAGTAGTTCTTCCGCTAATGGATATTGCTTGAGTAAACCCTTATAATCAACATGAGTTAATAATTCGGTAGCCACTTCGCTATATTGGCTAGCATCCTTAATTAAAATATAGAGAAATTCAAGAAAAGCATTTAACTGTTCTTTGC